>Ga0302280_1003672_pt1 | contig 10941 bp, 19 predicted proteins | sample III_Fen_E1_1_FD_198771 | JGI IMG/M metagenome (GOLD analysis project Ga0302280, IMG submission 198771) | Peat permafrost microbial communities from Stordalen Mire near Abisko, Sweden - III_Fen_E1_1 | ecosystem: Environmental > Terrestrial > Soil > Wetlands > Permafrost | place: Sweden: Abisko...
TTGAAAAAGCAAAGGCGGCCAAGAAAGAACCTGGATTAATACTTTAACCTATCGGGATGATTAATTTAGCAAAAAAAGTATGGGATGCCTTTATTTCCGTCATTACCATTAAGAATAACGGCATCATGCTTGTCCATTATGATGTAGACACCAAGGAAATTGAACTTATAGATTGGATAGGGCAAAGAATAGTAAAGAAAACTCTATGGCCTGGTCTCTGGGATTCATTGAAACCTAATTTCAGACTTAGTGAGAATACAGATGGGCTGATGCCGACAAGAATATACATCTGGTCTAAAAAAGAGTGTCTTGCTTATTGTGAACCAATAGATAACTACGTGGACAACTACGCTTTGCTTTCAACAGGACATGGCTTCACCGTATCAAGCGGTGTCCGCTACGGTGAAAGCATGGCACTTAAATGTAAGTGCTGTGGGCGCAAGTGGCCTGAAATTTATTAATTTTGCAAAAACAATAATATGGTAAGTGCTAATGAATTTTTAAGGCAAAAGGAAGTGTCTGATTGTGTTGGCGATATGAAGGACTGGATAGTTGACACGTCAGAGGATCAGGTTGCTGATACAATGGAGCAATACGCAAAACTGTACCATGAGGACAAACTACAACAAGAAGCGGTTGTGCCCGAAAATCTTGAATGGAGCTATTTCTATAACGAAAGCGGCTATACTATTTGCGACAGTAAAACACAAAACGACTATATTGGGTATACCTCAAGTGAAAGCAGGGCTAAGAAAATAGTTGACTCCCATAATAAATGCTTCTCGCATACCGGATGGATAGATGGTAAAAACCCTCCTTTGATGGGCTATTATTACATTATGGTTATGGATAGTGGAATTAAAAAAACTATTGACTACCACAAAGGAAATGGCGAATGGCAAAATCACGAAAAAATTATTAAATACGCCAATATACCGGCTTCACCATTATAATGTTCTACTGCCAAAAAGTGTGCGGAGATGCTGAATTTTCTATTGATGAATGGAATGAGCAATTCGCCCTATGTAATGAACTTGGAATTGAAATGCCAGAAGAGCCAGAACCCTGTACAACCCAATGCTTCAAATGCATAGCTATAGTCGGAGAGCAAAGAATCAAAACAAAGAAATTAATGCAGCAACAAAATGAAAAATAAAAACATCGCAAGGGTAACAATAGTTATCATGGTCATCTTGACTACTATTACTATAGTGCTATCTGGTGGATATTATTATTCCGCAGCCAGTTGGTGTATCTTATGTCTTGAAATAATTGGGTTAACGACAGCCTATCCAAAGAACAAACGCTTAATAATGAATGGCGGAATGCGCGACTTCGGAGAACGATTTGAAGGCGATTGGACGTTAAGAGATGCTTTAGGATGCTTATTCGTATCGGCATTTTTTTGGTGGTTTATCTGGATGGATTATATTGGAAAAAATTACGATGAACTATTCCCTTTTATTGATAAAATAATGGACAAAAAATCACCTATATGAAAGAAGGAGACGTAGTAGTATGTGAATACGGGTATAATGATATATTAAAAAGGCCGTTTAGATTCCTCTACGAATATGGATATATAGGCGGAACAGGTAAGATTATTGTTTATAATCAAGGCGAAAGAAATATGCAGGACGCCCATGCTTTTAGTAAAAAACAGGTAAGATTAGCAACACCAGAGGATATAGAAACATTATTCTGGGGAAATTAACAATATGGCAAAAAAGAAAACGCCCGCAAAGAAGGCGACACCAAAAAAGACTGCTGCTAAAAAAGCGGTAAAACATAATCCAAAGGCAGCACCAAAGCACAATACTACGCCGGCTGCTGCGCCTCCTAAAAAAAAGGCGTTAAATAAAGGTTTAAAACGATATAACGCCATTCAAAAGGCTTTAAGTAGTTACGCTAAGGAAAACAACCTAAAGTTCGGAAAAACGTTTCATTCCATCGCTGGCGGTATAAATGCCCGCGTAAATACTTATGAGCCGAAGTTTATAGTCCAGAACTTTGAGCAGATTTATTTGGATTATATGGCATCTATTGGACAGGGTCCAACTCCTGCGCCAGGCGAAGTACGGGATTTTGATGATGGGTTTCCTTTCTGGGATGCCAGCCAAATATTCTTGAAAGAAAGATTTGATGGTATTGAAATCACCGTAACATTCGTGGATCCGGCAGATACGTCGCAAGTATTTACATTTACAGGGGCGTCGGATGATTTAGTGTCATGGATTATAAGTTCCGGGCTTCACATGTATCTACGTAAGAACTACGATAAGAGTCCTAATTATGCGGTTTATGAGATAGTTAATACTGATGACATAACCAATGTTGAGTACGATATTAATGTAGGAGTATCTGTTTCGACACCAAGTCCAACACCTACTACTCCGCCTATAACTCCACCAGGAAAGACTAAGGAAGAAATAGAAATTGAATTAGAAAAAGAGAAGCAAAAAACTGCAAAAGACTTAGCTGCGGTTGAAAAGGAAAAAACAAAGAAATTGAAAGAATTTAACAAGGCGTCAAATGGATTGAAAAAAGACCTTGAGCAGGGGCTTATAAGTAAAACGCAATACAAGAAAATGATGAGTATGTTATTATCTAAAATGGAGCAGGGCGGTCTAATCTGATGAAACCACTAAAGCAATACCAGACAAGACGCAAACCTTTAAAGGTTGCTGATGATGCTCCTATATTCAGGAACGCCAAAGGCATCCCTTATACTCCACAGAAGTTTATTGTTACAGAAGAGGAAATGGCAAAAATGGAGGCGGAAATGAAAAAATTCAAATCTTCATATACGCTTATCATATCTGGGAATGTTAGGACTATAATAAATTCAAAGGGGCATAGCTGGACTGGCATAAACCTCCGGGAAAACTCCAAGAACGGATACCACTTATGTACCTTAGTTCGGAAGGAAGTAGAGAAATACGTTGAAATAAACGGTGTTGCGCCATATACCAAACCTTACCGGGAACAGTTGTTTAACGTTCCTGCTATTAAAAACAACATCGGAAAGCCTCTTATTGCCGTTGACATCCGGAACTGCTACTGGAGAACACTTATTTTAAAAGGATTCATATCGCAGAAGTTATACTTACAAGGATTGAGAAAATCTGAATGGAAGGTGGGCCGTAATGCATCGGTAGGCAGTTTAGCAAAACAAGAATGTAAAATGCAATACTTAAACGGTAAACTCATTACTAATACGAAAGAGTTCTCCCGGCCTCCAATAGCACTCCAATATGTTAGAAACACCATCGTGGGTGGCATCTATGAAATGTTCTACCGGCTCTACCAAGAGATAGGAGATGACTTCGTTTACTTCCTGACTGATTGCGTGTTTGTGCCACCTCATAGGGCCGAATACGTCCGTAAGTTCCTTTGGCAGGAAGGATACCAGGTTAAAATGAAAACGGTTGAGATTACTCAATTTGACGAAGAGAAGCAAAAACTATTCTGGCGGGACTTTGAAAAAGAAAAAGACCGGTACTATTCGTTCTCGGATAAACAAAAACTACCTTAAAAGTTAAATTGTTAATAACTTTTCGCTCAACTTCATCTTTGTGTTGAATTTTGTAGTAATTTTGTGTCGTTAAAATAAACGAAATGGAAACACTGCCTAAAATAAAACCAACAGAAGAAAGAATGGGTGATATGGTTATCGCTCAATTTATGGGTTATTTTGATGATACGATTCGTTATTGCGAAAAGAAAAATATCCCTTATAACTGGAAAGAAGATACAGTAGAAATAGAATCACTTAAATACGGCTCGTCTTGGGATTGGCTTATGCCAGTAGTTGATAAGATAGAGAAAATAAGCACTCCTGAAAGTAAGGCTGTTAAATATTGACCTTAAAAGAATCCGTAAAACTGACAAACGAAATGCGTCTCCGTGGCTATGACATAGATAACCTTATAGCATTAGGCGAAGCCATAGACAAAAGAGACCTAAAACAACCGAAATGAGAATAGAATATCAAATCATAATCCTCTTATTTATCCACTGGGTAGCCGACTTCCTATTCCAGACTAAGGATATGGCCACCAATAAGAGCAAAAGCAACATGTGGTTATTCACCCATGTTTCCACATACACTACTGTCTATGGTGCTGTTGGGTTATTCTTCTTCCCGCCTATGCAAGTTATAGGATTCTGCGCTGCTACGTTCTTCTTCCACTTCATAACGGATTACTTCACAAGCCGTTTGACGAGTAAGTTATACGCTGCTAAAAAATACTATGGCTTCCCATCATTCTTTAGTGTTATTGGCGGTGACCAATGGCTCCATTTCGTTCAACTAATTCTTTGCTACACATACTTTACAACTCACTGAACCTTAATTAGCGTAAACATGAAAATACTCGGAGTTTACAATATAACTTATACTACTCAAGGAGTATCTCAAGTCAAGAACCTTATCAGGCATTCTGACTTTACAGATACGGTAATACCAATAAGAATAGCCATCACGGCTGCTGAATCGAAAAACGACTTGGCTGAAGCCGGGAGACTTAAGAAAGAATTAAACGGATTGTTTGGAGAAATGTTCTTTACCGATGCGTCACCGCTATGGGCCGCAAGATTGGATGGAATATTAAAAGTACCGAAAGTGCAGGGCGGAGAGCATAAATGCAAGATTGAAGAAATACAGCCGGAAAAGCCTGACGCTAAAGTGACCGTTAAAACACAGCCTTTAGTAACAGAAGTGGCCTCATCAAAAATAAAGGCATTCAAAAGCCTGGTAACCGGAAAAGAATATGATTGGAAAGAATATTCCAACCACGGTACAGGAGCATTAAAGGCGGGTGACCATCCCGAACGATTGGCGTCCTTCTACGGAAAGAAAGATTTACCGCCCAATGAATATCCATATACACTAACATATAATGGCAACCGAGAAGTATAGTCGTAAAGAAAAAGAAGAAGACCAGCGTAACGATTTCTGGTGGGATATTGAAAACGATTTTATGTTCTGGAAAAAGAACGATGTGTTCCAATCAAAATTCGTATCGGTAATTTACAAAAAAGCATAGCATGGCAAAAGAATTTGAATTTTTCTTTGATGGCGTGTTCTCAAATTGGCACCCATCCCTATTCACGATAGACGGTATAGAATACAACTGCTGTGAACAATACATGATGGCCAAGAAGGCGTTAATGTTTCACGACCTTGATGCTTATCACAGAATAATGACAGTGAGCGATCCTGCTACCCAGAAAGATTTGGGACGAAAAATATCTGGATTTAATGCCGAGCAATGGGGACGCGTATGCCGGAATATAGTATACGATGCTAATCTGGCTAAGTTCTCGCAAAATAGAGATATGGGTGCCGTTTTAATAGATACTGGAGACAAAGAACTAGTAGAGGCAAGTCCGTCTGATACCATATGGGGTATTGGCCTCTCAAAAGATAATCCTTTAGCCTTAGACAAATCAGCATGGAAAGGCACTAATTGGATGGGTATTTGCCTGCAAGAAGTCAGGGATGGAATAACGGGAACAATAAGATGGAAAAGACAGTAGAAGAAATAAAGGAATTAACATCCAACATAAGCCTTATTCTATTTGGCACCGTGTTTAGCGTCCGGGTGGAAAGAGACTGCATCCACGGCAAAAAGGGCCGCATATTCATTCAAATAACATATGTCGCACCCTGCGCAAAGACTGGGAAAGATAACGAATGGCATGGACGCAAATGGTATCTATCGGATCACATGACTGATGACGAGATAGTAAAAACAGCATTCACGGCCTTTAAAATGGCCGTAGAGCATGAAGTCATGGAGTCCTTTAAGTTTGCTGGCGTAACGGTATTTAATCCGCATGTAAATTACCAAGAGTTAATTTCAATTTCGCATAAAGAAGTCGCAAGGAAATGATAGAAGTGATATACAGGCTCAGTGCAGGTGACTTCTTTAGTATTAAAAAAGACCTTGACGGTATTGTTGCCTATCAGGTCTGTGATAATAGCGATATCCTCGTAAAGCCCATGTGCATCCACAAGTCAAGTTACGATTACGTTATCAATAAACTTTCAAAATACGGCAAAAAATATGAACAAGGTCGCAATATTAAATCTGGATGAGTCATTCACGCCTCTGGGAAAAGAAAATAGTTTAAAGTTTCATAAATTCGCATTCCCGAGTGGCGTAGAGCCGCACATTAAAATAGATCCGCCTTTGTATTACGACTTTAATACGGTGGCTATTGTAACAAGAATGCGTAATATGGAAGATTTAATGACGCTTCTTCTTGCTACCGATGCTCTAAAGCGCATGGCCTTCAATAAAGATAAAAAGTTCCGTATAAAGGTATTCATCCCTTTCCTGCCTTTTGCTAGGCAAGACCGTATTATGGTGAACGGGGAACCTTTTTCTTTAAAGGTTGTCTGCGATATTATTAATGCGCAAAAATACACTGGTGTAACACTATACGATGTTCATAGCGATATAGCACCAGCATTGATAAATAATTGCACGTCCATTAAAAACCATGTTTTTGTTGAGGAAGTTCTGTCCGACAAAGTCAATTATCTTATTGTGTCACCTGACGCCGGGTCGTACAAGAAGATATTCCCGCTATGTCAATACTTAGACTACAAAGACGAAATTATAATCTGTGATAAAATACGGGATGTTGCCACAGGTAAACTACATGGCGTAACCGTCACCACTGCCGATTTGCATGGTAAAGATGTTTACATTGTAGATGATATATGCGATGGCGGAGGAACGTTTTTACTCTTAGCTAAAGAATTACGTAAACGCAACTGCGGAAAAATAAACATCATAGTATCTCACGGCATCTTCTCGCAAGGCGAAACGTCATTGCGAGACTGTATAGACCATATATACACAACGGATTCATTTAAAGACATCCAAAGCGATTTTATAACCCAGATTAAATTACGATAATTATGACAAAAGACCCTTTTTTAGATGATATTCAATGCGAACAACGCCTATTTGATGAATGGGAGAAGTACGGTAGTCTTATTTTGGCCTTCGATTTTGATAATACCGTCAGCCCATATCCGCTTGAAAAAGAGTATGAATTTCCTAAAGTAATAGAATTGCTTAGGAAATGTAAATTACTTGGATTCCACCTGACTTTATTCACAAGCTGCAATGAAGACCGGTTCCCTGAAATAAAAAAATACTGCGCGGATAACGACATCCCTTACGACAGCATTAATGACACTCCTGATTTTATCCCATTTAAAGGCAGGAAGGTTTACTACAACCTATTGCTTGACGACCGGGCTGGCCTTAGTGCCGCCTGCTCTATTTTAGACAATGTACTCCATAGGATATCGCAACATAAGTACATGGACGGCCCTGCAAAATATGATTTATAAAAATACCCAAAAAAATGAAAGAACCGACAAAACAACTTGATTTTTACAAGACAGGACATCAAAACCAGTACCCTAAAGGAACAAACCTAATAATGGATAACTGGACTGGCAGAAAGAGCCGGATAACAGGCTTAACCAAATATGTTTACTTTGGTACTCAGTACTGGCTCAAAGAATACCTTATGAAGGAGTGGAATGAATTATTTTTCAAGCAACCAAAAGAGGATGTTATAAATTCTTACTTGAGAACAATGAACAACGCCCTCGGTAAAAATGTTGTAACTGTAAAGCATCTCGAGGCGCTTCATGATTTAGGTTATATGCCTATAGAAATCATGTCTCTGCCGGAAGGTGTATTGGTTCCAATGCGCGTCCCGTCCACCCTTATATTTAGCACTCACGATGATTTTTATTGGCTGCCTAATTACCTGGAAAGCATATTTAGTTGCACTGTTTGGGGAGGTTGTACTTCAGCAACAACAGCAGATAGATACAAAAGGATTTTAAATAAATATGCTGATTTAACTGTCGGCAACCGTAGTTTCGTTCAGTGGCAGGCTCATGATTTCTCTATGAGGGGAATGTTTGGACTGGAAGCCGCCTGCATTAGCGGTGCTGCTCACTTATTGTCATTCACCGGAACAGATACTGTGCCTGCGATAGGATTTTTAGAAGAATACTATAACGCCGATTCAGACAAGGAACTTGTAGGCGGAAGTGTTCCCGCTACGGAACATAGCGTTATGTGTATGGGCACTAAAGATAATGAAATAGGAACCTTTGAATCCCTAATAACAAAATCTTATCCATCTGGTATTATAAGTATAGTCAGCGATACCTGGGACTTCTGGAAGGTAATAACAGAATATTTACCTCAACTAAAAGAAAAGATTATCGCCCGGGATGGCAAGGTTGTTATCAGGCCTGATTCCGGCGATCCTGTTAAAATAATTTGCGGCGATCCGATGGCTGAACATGGTTCTCCTGAATACAAAGGGGCTATTGAATGTATGTGGGAGACTTTCGGTGGAACTACAACTGAAAAAGGCTATAAGTACCTGGATTCACATATAGGTCTTATATACGGTGACAGTATAACGGTTGAGCGGTGTGAAGAAATATGCCAAAGATTAATGGATAAAGGATTCTGCTCGTTCAATGTGGTATTTGGCGTGGGATCCTACACATATGCCTATGTAACTAGGGACACGCTAGGCTTTGCGGTCAAAGCCACATATGGAGAGGTTAATGGAGAACCACGGGAAATATTTAAAGAACCAAAAACAGATGACGGCACGAAAAACAGCGCCAAAGGGTTGCTGGCCGTTTATAAAAATGAGGGCGATGGCGAGTATTACCTAAAAGACCAGGTGTCATGGAATGAAGTGAGAAACTGTGAATTTAAAACCATATTCAAAGACGGTGAATTAATAAAAGACTTTACATTGGCTGAAATAAGGGCAACTATAGCCGGTAATAAATAAGGTAACTATATATTTATTCCCCCTAAAATTGGTGGAATTTATCTCTAACGGTTACAGCCTTACGCTGGGCGGTTTTTCACCGCCTTGCGTTAAGGGTGGTGTTATAAGTAGTAAAAAAAGAAGGGAAGATTTTTAAATTTAAAATTTTGTTTTAAAAATGCTTTTCAATGATTGAACTACTGAACATAGATTGTATAGAATATATGAAAACTTGCACCGATAATCAATTTGACCTTGCAATAGTTGACCCGCCTTATGGTATCGGAGAAGCTGATGGAAGGTGCAGGACACGGAAGAAACATAATAACCGAGTAAAGCATATTGCAAAGGATTGGGATAACGAAAGACCAACAGCGGAATATTGGAAGGAATTATTTAGAGTGAGTAAAAACCAAGTTGTATGGGGAGCAAATTATTTTACCGAACACTTACCGCCTTCAATGGGTTGGATATTTTGGAATAAGAAAATAGGCGGTGATTTTTCAGATGGTGAACTTGCTTTTACTTCGTTTGATAGAGCATTGAAGATGGTAACAAAATGGAGTGGCAACAATGGAATACCGAGAATACACCCGACACAAAAGCCAGTTGAATTGTATAATTACATACTTGAAAACTATGCAGAGAAAGGAATGAAAATATTAGACACACATTTGGGTTCGGGTTCATCAGCTATTGCAGCACATTACTTTGATTGCGATTTTGTAGGAACTGAAATTGATAAACACTACTACGAAAAAATGATGAAACGATTTACTGAACAAACTGCTCAAACCTCTTTATTTTAAAAACAAAATTTTAAATTTAAAAATGTGCGAGGGCTTTTTTTATTACTTATAACGGATGCAGCTAACAGAAGGCGGCTTTTTAGCAAACATAGTTGATGCCGCTTTTTGTTAGGTGCTGTTATAGGTAGGTTGTAACGAATGTTTAATTGAAACTAAATATAAAAATATGAGAAACTTAACATTAAATGTAAAAAAGAAATGGTTTGACATGATTTTGTCAGGCGATAAAAAAGAAGAATATCGGGAGTTAAAAGATTTTTCAGTAGTAAGATGCTTACAAATGGACTCTGAATTAGTTTATGATGGATGCGGAAATAAGTATAAAAAAACAGAGCTAATGAATGCTTATGCTTTTTCAAAAGGATTAACGGGAAAACGATTAGGAGCTGTTAAATATCTATTAGGAATATGCGCTTCATTTAAGGAATACGATACCGTTACTTTTTTAAATGGAATGAAAGCATTAACGCCAACTATTGTAATTGAGTGTAAAGGAATAATTATAGGCGGTGCTGTTCCTGAATGGAGTGATAATATGCAAGGCGAAATGTTTGTAATTAAGTTAGGTAAACTTATATCGACAAAAAATATAAATAACAATGCACCAACTTACCTATAACTACTATATAGATGAATTGCTTTAAACAATCAATAAAATCAGCATAAATAAAATGAATTTTCGACAATGGTATGACAGATATTCGACTGATTGTAAGTTGAAATATCCAAGTGAAAGGACACAAGAAAATTATTTGTGTTCAGTTGGGACGTTCCTGAAACACTTTGAAAAAGAAGTTGAGCCAAAAGCTATTCCTACTCAATCTATAAAGGAGTGGTTGCTAACCTTTGCAACTATCAATACTCGCAACCATAAGTTGTGTGCGATAAAATCATTCTATGAAATTACTGTTGGAATGCCTTTAAAACTGGACAAAATACCTTTCTCTAAAAAAAATAAGCAATTGCCAATAGTTCTTGCTGTGGATGAGATACAGCGAATGTTTGATGTTTGTGAAAATAAAAAGCATAAAGTAATTTTAGCGTTACTTTATTCCTGCTCACTTAGGGTTTCTGAATTAATCAATCTTAAATGGTCGCACATTGACAAATCAAGAATGATTATAAATATCGTTCAGGCTAAGGGAAATAAAGATAGACAGGTAGCCTTAAATGACATTTTGATTAAACTGCTTTATGAATACCATTCAGAATACAAATCCAAAGAATATGTTTTAAACGGACAAAATTCTTTGCAATATTCCGACAGGAGTGTTGGAGAAGTGGTTAAACAACT
>Ga0302280_1003673_pt1 | contig 10941 bp, 10 predicted proteins | sample III_Fen_E1_1_FD_198771 | JGI IMG/M metagenome (GOLD analysis project Ga0302280, IMG submission 198771) | Peat permafrost microbial communities from Stordalen Mire near Abisko, Sweden - III_Fen_E1_1 | ecosystem: Environmental > Terrestrial > Soil > Wetlands > Permafrost | place: Sweden: Abisko...
TTGCCATCGAACTTGTAGGTTGTAGTCACTCCCTGAATGATAAAGTCCACCTCCACGCGATCATAAGGAATGGGAGCGGACCACATTATTTTAAGTTGCGTTTTGCTGATTTGTTTCACAACAAATTTTTCGAGCGAAGGGCATACCCTGCCATTCTGCATCAGTTCTGCAGGCGTGTAATAGTCATTCACGAAAGCCCGCTGCCAGGGAATTTGAACGCTTATCAAGTTATCACGATTGCCAAAGAAGTTTGTGTTTTTTGTGTTGACGATGACTGGTAAAAATTTGCCGTCTGTGAATTCAAGAATTTGAGGCGAAACAAAAAGATCCCTGAGCTTGTCAGATACTTTCTGGTTATTGAAACCTGTGTCACCAATAAATTTCGCCGTCTCCGGATTGCTTAGCTGAATGACCTGCGGCTGAATATTCATGTTCTGAAAATATGACGGTGGCTGAATGCGCTGCACTTGCTGCCTGTCATAGTCAGCCGTGAAATCAACCACTCCACGAAGTTTTAATGTTTCTATACCTCCCGTGCTGTTGCGGTACAGCAACAGATAAGTGTTGTAAAAATTTCTGTAATCGAGCGTGTAAACAAAGGGGTTTACAATGATACCGTCTGAGCAGCTTACTGACACGGAATATTTCACTGCTAAATTACCATCTGGCACCAGGCTATCAAGCTGCAATGCATTGAAGCCAACTGGCACGCAGCACACTTCCCATTTCCTGCATTTTATTTTGTACGGGAGCGTGTGAATAATATCGTTGCCATCATCCAGGGTAATTGTGAAAATAATTTGCTGCTCAGCCTGATCGTCAAAAAAATAAGTCCAGAAAAGATATTTGACTTCATCAGCAAAAACCTTTTCACCACGAGCGAAAAATTGCAATGACTTTTTTCCAGTAACTACATTGGCGGAAAAAAATTCTGAAGGATGCCAATGCTCATAAGCCAGTCCTCCTTTTATTGCATATAAAATATCGCTGTCTTGTGCCTGCCGGATAATTTGGTTATCCCTGATCAAAGTGTAGCTTACTTTATACCGCTTGCTTTGATTCTTTGCAAGCACTGGAGTTTTTAATGAAGGCTTTGGTGTGTAGTAGTCCAGATAAGCATGAATGAAACTGCGCACATCGAACTGGATAAGGCCATTTGCATCAGGGAAAAAAGTTTGTGCTTTTATTTCAGAAAATAAATTATCTGCCTGCTCAATGCTGACGGATACCTGTAACTGCAGGTTCTGCAGTTTTTCGCTATCGCCATAAGGAGAAAGCGAAAATACAAATGGCATCGGGTTGCCGCTGAACGAAACTTCATAAGGTTGCTTGAGCAATATGCATTCCATGGTAAAAAATTAGTTGTTAGCCTGCATCTGTTCTTTCAGCATGGCAACGGCCGCTTCTGTGTAGCCATATAATAATTTTCCCTGCAGGTGGGATAATTTCCCGTACACCGTTTTGCTGTAAAATTTCTTTGGCTTGCGGCCACTTTTTTTGCCGGTCTTTTTATTCAGGGATTCCAGTGCGGAGCGGGTAGAAGCCAATCCGCCGAGAGGATGGCCACGGCCTACGCCCATATCCACCATGCGCAGGTATTCTTTAAAGCTGAGGTCTGCAGCAGCGCCTTCGCCGCTCTGCAGCACGTTGTAGCTGAGCGATGCAATGCCCTCATCAGTAACGCCGATCTTCAGCCGGTTGGCAGCCAGGCGCATGCCTTCTGTTACGCTCTGCATGTATTCTGCGAGCGATTGCTGGATGAATGTTATTTTAAGGTCTCCGTTCATGGTGCTGGAAAAATAAATGTTCCGGCTGCCGGTGGCTGCGTTACGTCAAATACTGTTTGCGGAACGAATTTGAACTCCACACGCCAACCAAAATTGTTATCGTATAATGGGCCAACCGGCATTATCTGCAGGTTGTTGAAATCGAAACTGAAAAATGGCGTTTGGCATGCATCCGCATCCGGGCCGTAATGATCCTGCCATATCTTCTGCAGGATGTCCATCACGATCTGCTCGGCTTTTGCGAATGCAGCAATCTCGCTGGTATAGTCTGTAGATTTTGCCTTATCTAGCACGGAGAATGCGCCGTGATAATTGCCTTTGATATCGTATTTATTCTGCTCGCTGTAAATCACTTCATACAATTCCAGCAATAAGGCTGGCCAGCCGAGTTTTGTGCGAAGCCCGGTGAGCACTTCATCGGCGCTCCATCGGGCGAAATGTTTTTTTCCGATATCGGAGTCTTTTGTTTCGCTGTTGGGATCGTGCTGCAAGAATTTGTGCTGCACGGCCATTGTTCTGAAGTATTGCTGATAGCCTGGTATGTTAACGCTTTTCATATTCTTTTTTTAGTTCTTTGGCTTTGATCGCTTCCAGCTCCATATCAAAAAAATATTCTTTTAGGTTCAGCATGCGCACCTGGTCGCGTGTGCCGTTCTTAGACCCGGCGCCGGCATGGATGCATTTGGTGAATACCATCGGATCCGGCTCTTCTGTGCCTTCACCTTCGAATGCGTTCACAAATATTTTTTTCAGCATGCTCCTGCAGCCAGAATACCAGATGAAAATGGCATAGAGCATATATGGAGGCAGCTTTAAAAATTTGTGGAATAATTTATCAGCATCATAAGCGATATGCCTTCCTTTCTGCGGATCGAAGCGCATATAAGGAACATCTTTTTCCCTGAACAATACAGACGCGATTCGCGCAAGCGGCTCATGTGATGGGCTTTCAGTGAACTGGAAAAAGAATTGCTCGGTGTCTTCAAACTCGCCACAGGTGATGCTATTGAAATCGCTGGCCGGGCCATACACTACAGGCGAAAAAAAGCCTGGCAATTTTATTTTTTGATAGGGCTGATTGGTAAGCGTGTTCTCTGTAAAAATAAAATCGAGCAATGGATAGCCGTACAAAACAATGTCTGCCGGGTCCAGGTATTCTTTGAAGTTTAAAGGCAGCCTGGTGCGTGATTTCAGGATAGAAAGCAGTATGCCTGCTTTTGCGGTTTCCGGAATTTTGAAAGGCGTGAGCAGGTATTTTGCGATGGCTTCAATTTCTCTCTGCAGCAGCTCGTTCCATTCGGAAGGGAATGAGGCTTTGATGTTGAGCTTGCCGGGCTGATACAAATTGATTTCTACCATTCACCGAAAATAGAATGGGAGCGGAGCGGGGAAAAGGACAAGTGAGGGGATTGATCCATGGTAGATAATCTATAGTCAGATCGCAATTGCTAGGCGATTTAGGTCATTTGCTACAGCTACAGGCATTGACTATTGTTCAAAATAAGTTATATGATCTGAAGCATGCAAAAGAAAGGCGCTTATTTTATTTAATTTTGCTTTTTAAATATTCTTCAATGATGCCCTGTGCTATTAATATAGATTGGCCTTCACTTATAACCGCTGTAGCAGCTTTTGCAACTGCAATCGCAACTTTTCTTACAGTCCAACAAATAAAGAAACAAAGAGAAGTTGCCTATAAGCCGTACTTGTCTTTTGACAAGGCTTATTTTTCAGTACAACCTTCAAGAAACGAAAATATTTTCTATCCTACAAAATGGAATGAAAACTTTACTTCTGAGTTTTATGTCGACGACCCTACAAAGCTTAATAGTAATACGTATAATCTGAAGCTTTGCAATATAGGTTTTGCGACAGCAAAAAATGTTCAGATAAAGATTTCGTATGACAAAAATGGGTTTATTGAAATGATTAAAAAGTTAGAAAATAAATTTTCTCAAGAGTTAAGAATAAACATTGAAGAAGGAAATACATTTATAACCTTTACTCCTGGACAAAAAATTACATGGAAAGGAATTGGTTTTTCAAAGAATATTGGATCAGACAGTCATTTTGTGAGTGTCCTACCTGTAAATATTACTAAGGATTTTTCATTAGTTAGTTTGCCATTCGCATTCCTTGAATTATCGAATATTTATATGTTCTATTTAGGAATGCTTCTAGGCAAAGAAAAAGTAGAACCTTCAATTCCGATGTTGACAGTTTATATTAGTTATGAAAATATTGCTAATGATAAACTAACTCAAAGATTTACTATTTTAACAGATTTATGGTCTTGGGGAGGCGGCAGCTATTCGGGGCAATTTATTCTTTCAGAGATAAATTCCTAGTTGACTTCACAGACATTCGTAGTAATGAAAATATTAATTCAGTGCAGTTAAACATAAAGCATTTAAGTATGATTCGTCGAGCATTTTATGCGAGTTGGCTTATTAGTTCCATGCTTTTTTGTTACCGAATATTGTCAAGTGGAACCTCGGGCAATTAAACCTACAAATATGAAGATTACCAGTAGTTTTTTCCTTGCTATATTTCTATTCGGTTTTACGTCATTTGGGCAAAGTGCAAAAAAATTAGAACAAAATCTGAATGTTACAGTCACAGGTTATTTCAATTCAAATTCTACCATTTCTTTTGATAGAAAAAATCCAAAAAAACATGGATGGGATTATGTAACTGAGAAGTTTGAAAAATCGTTTTCTTCTAAAGGATTTAATATAGGAAAAAGTAATACAAATATTTCTCATTATGTTTTCGTCATCGACTATGATTATGGTTATTTAATTGCAGCCTATAAAATGCAGTATAGCAATCTAAGAGGTACAATCATAGATCTGAATAATAATTCGCAACCTATCGGAACGTTTACCTATACTGGAAGATACGAAAATGATGAAGTTGCTGACGCTATAGCAACTAAATTAAGCACCATCATAAAAGACCCTATACATAATAAGCAACCGCAAACTAATCAGACTGTCAAATCAAAAGAAGATAGGCTTAAAGAACTAAAAGATTTGCTTGACAAGGGTTTAATTACACAAGATGACTACAACACCCAAAAAACCAAAATACTTAATGAGAATTAGTAAACTAATTACTCGGTAATTATTTATTGGGTTTCCATCAAAGCCATTTTCTTTTATACTTGACTACTTCCGGGTCGGTTTCTGGCACTTCCCACACATCTACTTTTATGATGTTTTGTTTTCCGAAATGCCAGGATGCGTTGAAGGTTACCCTTTCTATTACGCTGTAAATATTGCTTGAAACATACCTACGGATTCCTTTTTTTGGCCGGTCGTTGGTAAGATAGATTGTGATCTTATAGTACTTGAAGGGTATCAAATTCGGTTTTTATTTGCTAAAATAATTAGCATTCTCTAATTTGCGGTTGATTTCACCGAATATATTTTTAGAGTATGTACACAGGCAGGCATGGAACACCTATTGCGTTAAAGGGTTTCCTTAAAATAAATATCAAAAATGGCAAGGATGAGATTGAAGAAGATGGAATTATTTACTCTATGGACATGGAGCAAAGCATTTTGCTAAAGCACTTTTTTAAAGACCAAAATGTAATGTCCAGGCTTGAAGGAAAGACTATTGCGATGTGGTATAAGGAATTACCTAAAGAAGACCGTGATAAAATTATAAGAACCGGCAATGTGCCTGAAGCTGAGAACAATGGATTCTGGCCGGATGAGTAATTTATATTCTTCAAAATTTTTGCAGGAGTGAAAGTAGAAGCGCAACAGACAAAACGTAATTGACAAACAATTTAAAAATGCTATAACTTTAGGACTTCATAGGATAAGGTTTAATGGTTAATGGTACTTGATTTCGTGCAGCCTTCCGAAAGGAAGGCTTTTCTTTTTTGATTATACTTATTAGACTTCAATGCACAAACAAGGATGATAATCGTGAGATGGCACAGATACCCTTCCCGCATTGCTTACCCTGCATATATGCGCCAGTAGGATAGGCTGAAGGCACTTCCCGAACGAGTAAAAATCACTTCCTGATCCACCATTCATCGTAGCAAAAGCCGACCGCAGGAAAAATCTTTATTTCATCTTTTAAATGTCTCCCAATAATACAAGCATACCCGCTATCTATATCAAGGACTTTAAATTCGCTAAAAGAATTACCAGGAATTTGTGACATAATATCTCCGGAAGTAATACCAACAACAGAATCAAGTGATTCTATTTTTTTCCACATCAGATGCAATCAGGGTTTAGCGATATAAAATTGCTGAATATATTCCGATCCGCGTTTACACAATTCTGCGAAATATTTATATAATTCACACTTGCATCACAAGCGAGTTTTTTTTAATTGTTATTTATGGAACTGGCAGCTACCTACAAACCCATTCATTCGTTAAAACTCAGTGGGAATTGGCCGGGCTTCATTCTTGGCAGGAGGTTTGCGCCATGCACTGTAAACGAAAGCCATGGAAACACAAATAGCAACTATCACAAAAAGCCCGGTACAGTACCAGCGCGAAAAGCTGCTGGGTTTTCTAGATCTGAAAGCATTTGATGCTATTTTAAGGCTGCCGCCGGAAACCTACTCAGGGAAAGACAGGGAAGTGTTCGAGACAGTCAGGAAAAAGACACTGGAAGACAAAAGTAAATTCCATGCTATCAGGACACCAGAAGAGATCAAAGATAAATTCCTGAGCAGTGTTCCTTTCGACGGGCTGAAAAAAAACGTTGACCGTGAACTACAATACCTGAACAACCTTTCAGAATTGCCACAGGTTAAAGAGGAATTCCTTGGCCTCTGCAAAGAGCTCGGCGTCTAAAGTGCCATTTTAGCTAATTCAACCGGGGCACAAGCTTGGCTGACGCACATGTCTAAGCTACCACGCTTGCGCCAGTTAGGGGTGACCGCATATTGTGCGCATGCTGTTATAAAAATAGTTTATGAATGTAGTTTGTGACAGCAGGAATATTGTCATAAAGTCCTCTGCCAGCAACTGAAGCTGTTACGCCACCTAACCACTTCATTACTTTACCAATTAATGAGGGTTTGTCACTTGTATTTTCAGCAATAATTGTTTTTAATACTCCAATTTCATTGTCTGTCACTCCATATTCTTTAAGTTTCTTTTCATCTTCATCCTTAAGAGTAGTATAAGAAATATTTTGTTCGACATTTAAAACTGTCGTTGTGTTAACATCTCCTTTTTCCGTTATTGCTTGTGAAACATTATTATTAACACCTTCAATACGAATCGTAGGTGCATGGTATTCGTTATGTTCATATGTAATTGAACTTTTAGCGCTTGATGGATTCCTCAAATATGCTAATCCTTCATTACGTATTGAAATCAAGCAGTCGGAGTCCATTGTGGAAATGAATCTCTTTGTATCAATTAGTCCATTTAATGAGGCCAAAACAGAAGACATTTCGTTTTCATCAATTTCGAGACTAGAAAAGACTTCTTTTGCACTATGCCAAATTTGATTTGGTCTTGCTTTTAAATATTTTAATATTTTGATTTCTTCACTCTCTTTTGGCTGCAATGATTCACGATATTTTGAATATAATTCAAATTCACCTAGAATATATCTAGCATCATCAGTTAATTGCATTGCTTAGTAGTAGCCTTTTGGTGTTTTGTGAAATAACTTTGTTTTTACTAGCAATTTTTCTAGGCGTAATAATTCATTCATTTCAAGATACCATCCCATTGACGGAGTTATTTCCGCAATATTAATCCACATAGATAGGGATTCTTTTTCGTAGGCTTTAAAAATTAAATCCAGCCTATCTTTATCATTGTCTGGATAAGGTGGATAATCCGGTGCTTTAATCTGCCCTAAAATTGACATGATGTTGAATTTAGATTTTAGAAAATAAAATGCATCATCAACACGCGTGGAAAAAAACTCTAAAAAAAAAAGATGAAAGTATTACAATAGCATAACCTTGTTTCTCTTTCTCCCCGGCCTCCGTTAGTGCGGAGGTTTTTTCTTGCATGAAGATCCGGAAATATGAAACTATTTTTTATGAAACACAAGCAAACTTTATCAACATATGTGAATATTATACAAAAAATAATTTAATGGGATATTGATTGAAATGCAAATGGAATTTGAAACGAGGAGATCAAGGAGAAGAGAAAGATACAAAAGCCCCCTCTTAAATAGGATGTCTTTCTTACTCTAAATATTTCCGTGAGAATATTTAAATCTAATACTGATGAAAAGGCCAGACACAAAGACTTAACACAACACCAACAGAAGCATTAAATAAGTCGAGAATCAACAGATATAAAAAGCCAATTGTACTTAATATGTGTTCAATCAATATATTTGATAAAATAAGTTTTGACCTTATGCCACTTTTCCAGACATCCGTTTTAAAAAAATATCTGCGTGATATAGATCAAATAAAACTTCATCAATCTTGGGAGATTTTTCGCAAACACTTTCATAATCTTGAAATTCAAGAGAATATACGCAATTTGAAAGAAGAAGAATATCAAGGATTATTTATAGAAGACTTATTTGTAAAAATACTAGGGTATACTTTGAATCCTCAACCTGGTTTTAATATTGTATTAGAAAAAAAAAGCGTCACTGACTCAACAAAAAGTGATGCTGCGATTTTAGCAGCAAAAGAAGTCATAGCGGTTATAGAACTAAAAGATACTTCTACTACTGATTTGGCCAAAGTTAGTAATCAAGCATTTGGTTATAAACATAAACATAAAAAGTGCACCTACGTAATTACAAGCAATTTCGAGAAACTTCGCTTTTATATAAATGACTCAGTAGAAGAAATTGAATTTGATTTGTTTAAACTTTCAGAGGAAGAATTTGGTATTCTTTGGCTATGTCTCGCTCATGAGAACCTTTTAGCAGATTTGCCTCTAAAAATAAATCAACAATCGTTAATTGAGGAAGGAAAAATTACAAAGAAACTCTATTCTGATTATAGTCAATTCAAGAAAGACTTATTTTCTGATATTTTAAAAAATAATAGTGAATTTGACAAACTTGAACTTTTCCGAAAAACTCAAAAACTTTTAGATCGCTTTTTATTTATTTTTTTTGCAGAGGATAGACTACTTCTTCCCACAAATTTAATTATAAAAATAACTAATGAGTGGCAACAACTTCAAAAGATGAGAGTTCAGCAATCTCTTTACGATAGGTTTAGGCTTTACTTTAAAGATCTTAACGAAGGAAATAATAAAGAGGAAATATTTGCCTATAATGGTGGCCTATTCGAGCCGGACGCAATACTAGATACCTTAAAAATAAATGATAAAATATTACAAGAAGGGGTCGTTTTATTGAGCAGCTATGACTATAATACTGAAGTAGATGTAAATATATTAGGGCACATCTTTGAGTATAGTCTAAATGAGATTGAACAAATGCAGGCTGAAATAAAGGGGTCTGAGATTGATCCGAATAAAACTCGCCGCAAAAAGGAAGGTGTATTTTACACTCCCCGCTTTATTACAAAATTCATGGTTGAAACAACTCTAGGTCAAATATGTGTGCAGAAGAAAAGCGATTTGAGATTAATTGAAGAAGATTTTGTATATCAAAAATTCAAAACAAATGAAGCTGAAGATAAGCGAAAAAAGAAATTACTTAAAATATTAGATGCCTATAGTAGTTGGTTACTAAAATTAGCAATTTGTGACCCTGCTTGTGGAAGTGGGGCTTTTTTAAATGCAGCATTAGAATTCCTGATTGATGAGCACAGATTTTTGGATGCACTTACAAAAAAGCTTTTGGGTTACAGTATACCTTTAGCATGGACTACCAATGATATTCTTGAACATAATCTTTTCGGAGTGGATATAAATGAGGAAGCTGTAGAAATTGCCCGACTTTCCCTATGGCTAAGGACTGCAAGCAAAGAAAGAAAATTAAGTAACCTTTCTCGAAACATAAAATGTGGAAACAGTCTAATCAGCAAGTCAACTTCAACTCAATTTAAATCTTTCGATTGGGAAAAAGAATTTCCCGAGGTTTTTGCAAACGGAAGGTTTGACATAATCATTGGAAATCCTCCATATGTTGATATAAAAGCTCTTCCTAATGATTCTGTAGACTACATTTTCAAAAATTTCCAAAGCGCCGATAACAGGATAAATTTATTTGCTGTCTTTATTGAAAGGGCCCTGGCAATTCTAAAAAATAGTGGATTACTCTCGTTCATTATACCATCAGCGTTTTTAACTCAAGAATCATATGAAAAACTAAGAGAAATACTATTAAGCCGTACTCGCATAAAAAATATAATACGATTGCCAAATGAATCTTTTGGAGGCAGTGCTGGTGAAGTAAAAGTTGATACAATAATATTGACTATTGAATTGTCTTCAATTCCAAAATCTGATTTGGAAGTTTTGATTTATAAGGGGTTTGAGCGGATTACTGAAATATCGAAACTCAATAGTAATCAACACTTTTTTGTAAACCAAGCGGTTTGGGCGAGAGACAAAAATTATATGTTTCGAATCAATGTCAATGAAAACATTTCATCCCTTTTAACCAAAATCGAAACAAATACAATTCCGTTGATTAGCTGCGCTAATTTCAGTTTAGGAATTACACCCTACGACAAGTATACTGGGCATACCGCAGAACAAATTGAACAAAGGGTATTTCATTCTAATTGGAAAAAAGATAATTCCTATAGAAAGCTACTTGCGGGAAATGATATTACACGTTATTATGTGGAATGGAATGGCGAAGAATGGATTAGTTATGGAGATTGGCTAGGTGCAGCAAGAGAGTCGAAGTTTTTTACTCAAAAAAGAATTTTAGTCAAACAAATTATTGACTGGTCAGCCAAAAGAATCTGGGCTGCAATGACTGATGAAGAATTATACAATACCCAAAATGCTTTTAATCTTATAGCAAAACCAGGCTATTCCACTGAATATCTATTAGCCGTGCTTAATAGCAAGTTGATGTCTTTTTATCATCGGAAAAAATTTCTGGAAGAATTTAAAGATAGGTTTCAAAAAATCCTAATCAAAGACACTAAGCAATTCCCAATAAAATTAATAAATGACAAAATTGAAAGTGTGTTTGTTGAAACGGTTAATAGAATGCTTGAAAAAATAAGTGAGTTACAAAAGCTAAAAAAAATT
>Ga0302280_1003675_pt1 | contig 10929 bp, 8 predicted proteins | sample III_Fen_E1_1_FD_198771 | JGI IMG/M metagenome (GOLD analysis project Ga0302280, IMG submission 198771) | Peat permafrost microbial communities from Stordalen Mire near Abisko, Sweden - III_Fen_E1_1 | ecosystem: Environmental > Terrestrial > Soil > Wetlands > Permafrost | place: Sweden: Abisko...
CGCGATACGTTTCACCAGCCCTTAAACCCAATTTGGTCTGGGGCACATCCGTGGCGTGAGGGCTTACCGTCACATACTTATCCAAAGGAAGATTCTCTAAAACAAGCAAGGCAGTCAAAACCTTGGTGGTGGACGCAGGAAAAACCTCTTTGTCAGAGTCAAGGTCATAAAGACGCTGATTGCTGGTGGCATCCCAAAGAAGGGCCGTGTTAGCTGTCACACGATACGGGCCACGATGTCTCCAATAGATACGATAGGCCATCCCTTGATCAGGAGATACCAGCATAGCGACCAAAATAGCAATAAGAAATACGCGGAACAATTTTAACATAGGCAGCAATATACTTTATGAATTAGTCAGATACAATAATTAATTTAAAAACTATTCCGTGCCGCCTCGTAAACACATTCCAGGGCTTGGGAAACGGCCATGGTGGGCATTAGCATGGATCCTTCAGCTAAATTTATCCGCCAGCCTTTGGGAGAATGAGCGATCACAATGCGTATGTTCTGAGCCAATGGCCCGTCGCAAGCGATCACATGAACCAAGGCTACTTTTTTCTTTGGATCATACAAGATCTCCTTGAAAGATACCGCCACCCCTTCCTGCGAGTATTCTTTAAAATTAAAATGATCCGGATCAAAATTATCAATGACGTAGCTTTGCAAGGTAGAATCCTCCTTTAGTCCAACGGGAATATGCTGATGCTTGGTCAAAAGCATTTCATAAAACTCACTCTGACCACCCTCCACCCATTTTTTCTCAAATTTTGTGCCGTAATTGGCTTGGATCTTATTGAATTCAACAGAAAATCCGGTATCAGGAATATTCTCCTGCACCCATTCAATATAAGGCTGATAGTCTGTCACTATTTTCAAAATGCCGCCATCAACGAGACGACTATTAACAAGTTTTAAAAAATCTGTCGTAAAAAGCCGGTGCTTGGCATCTGATTTTTTAGGCCACGGAGGCGGATAAAGGCAATGCACGCGGGCAATAGACTTAAGTGGTAGATACCTCTCGAAACCAGCCCGCGCATCCAATCTCATGATCTTGACATTATCAAGGCCTGCACGGCTTAATTTTCGTAAGGTTCTGTGAATGCGTTCGCAATATTGTTCAAAGCCAAGGAAATTGACTTCTTTGTTTTCCCGACTGATCCTCTCTAAATATTCACCATTACCGAAACCAATCTCAACTTCCAATGTTCGCAGATTCCCAAAGAGAGCTCCCCAGTCCGTTGGACGGCTGAGCTCACCATGATTTAAAAAAGGTTTTAACGAAATGTAAAAAGGCCTCATGCGGCATTCTTCGCGGGACGTAAGGAATTAACTAAAGGCCATCCTCGACCAATAAGCTTGGTATCTTTATAAATCAAAGGCATTAATTCATTATCGCTGATAATACCATCCGGCTGACGAATGGATTCTAAGTAATATTCAACATAATAATTCGTACCTTTAAGGTTTTCAGTCTTATAAGGATTTGGTATTGTCAGGGGCTTGTAATCAGCCGCCTCAAATTTATACCCGATGAGCAGCGCGGTTCCCATGATTTGATGCACTTGCTCGAGGGTCATCCCTTCACGAATGGCTTTAAAGCCGCTTTCATTCAATAATAATTCCTGTTGAGTTGTCACTTGCATCGGATTGTAGACGACACTTGACGCACAACCAGTTAAAATCACACTCGATAAAAGAATCCAGGCAAAACGCATATAAGGCTCCTTGCTATAAAACAACTCCCGCATCATTGAGGGTGGCACGAATCCTTTCGTACCACCACCTATAACCATCACCACTTGGATGCAAATGATCCGGACAATAATATTTAGAAATATCCTTTAAAAATAAATCATTGCTGCGCTCAGTGAATAAATCCACATATAAAACGCCATGCGCCTCTGCTTCCTTCATATAAATCCGACGCACAACCTTGGAACGCTCGGTCATAATCCAATCAAAAGGCCAAATAAATATAGGAGCCAGGCCTACATTCCCCGAATGCAGGATCACCACATGACGACCAATTTTCTTGGCCTCTTCAACGATGGCCGCGATATCCCTTTTAATGCTATTAAATGGAGTAAATTGCATTATATCATTAGCCCCAATCTGTGCCACCACCAAATCGTATTGAAATTTGGTTTTTGTCGGGAACTGGCACGCCATTTGATGCAATTTACGTCCATTATAACTATTATTATCGATCTGGGCCGCAGGATAATCATGACCAAAGTAGCCTGCGACACTTTGCGTGTTGCTTCGAGCACCCGTGCCAACGGCGGTGCTATCACCTATAAAAAGCATTCTTAACCGAACTGCCGGATTATTCCTGATAAATGGCTTACTATCATAAGACATTTTCCTGATATGCTGATAAATAATAAATACCTGTGCGCCCACCAGGATAACGGACAGAACAATAATGGCCACGCAATAATACAAACTTTCTTTCATATTACAATTCCACCTATTTCAAGATTTTTTATTATAATAGATTCAGGAGAATTTATGGATATTTATTTTTTACGGCATGGACTTGCGGGCCAGCACGGTGATCCCAAATACAAGGATGACAGCCTTCGCCCTTTAACCGTCGATGGACAAGAAAAAATGTGTCGTGCCGTCCTGGGCATGCAAATTTTGAACTTAGAATTTGATGCCATCCTAAGCAGCCCATACCTGCGTGCCCGACAAACTGCCGAAATTGTAGCGCGAACCTATAATATAAAAAATAATGAAATCTATTTAACGACTCATCTGCTTCCGCCCGCTTCTGTTAAAGATTTGATTAAAGAAGCTCGCAGGCTTTTTCCAAAATCAAAAAATCTATTATTCGTTGGGCACGAGCCTCATTTAACTGAAATGATTTCCAGTCTTTTAGGATGCGATGGGACACTTGGCATTGATTTTAAAAAAGGTGGGCTCTGTTGCTTAAGCCTTCAACAAGGAAGTCCCAGGCTAAATTGGCTCCTAACCCCATCACAATTAAGGCTTTTCTCTAAAGAAAAACAACGATCACAGCTCCCAAAATGATGAGTCCTGCCCCAAGAGCCAATTGCCAAGTCAGATTTTCGCCTAAAAAAATAATTCCTAGAATAATCGCAAAGGCGACACTTAATTTATCGATAGAAGCAACCTTGGATACTGGCCCCAAACTTAACGCCCGGTAGTAAAAAAGCCATGAAAGGCCTGTTGCTATTCCTGAGAAAATTAAAAATACCCAAGCCTTCATCATCACCCCTTGAGGCCACTGCCATTGATGACGCCAGGAAAGAACGCCTGCCGTCATGACCAGGATAACAACAGTGCGGATGAAGGTCGCAAGATTAGAATTAATGCTAGCAACCCCCATTTTACCTAAAAGGGCTGTCAAGCCTGCGAAGAAGGCTGATAAAAAAGCGAAAAATTCCCAACGGTTAAACCATTTCATATTAAACTTTTTCCATCCAGATCTTTAGTTTATCAAAAAGAACCTGGATCTCTTGGGGAGTTAAAAGCTGGGTCAGCATGCCCTTATCTTCAAAATCCTCAAATTCCTTATTTCGACGACCAATGACCAGTATGTCACGTCCGGCAAATTTATAGCGACGGATCGCAGATATAACAAAAATAAAATTGTCCCTGTCAAATTTCCCATCCACACCTGTCACTGAAAAATTGAGCAAAAAATCATTCTTGATATACAGAGGTATCGCCTGATCCACCCCAAAAAAAACATCGTGGGATTTGTCTTTCACAAAAGACAAGGTATCCTGGATATTTAAAACATGGTACTCGGGGAGATCTCTTAATAAAGCATATTTATGAAAACTAGGGTCAATCAAATAGGCTTGATTATTTGACTTATCCACCAATAATAAAACAATATGATTCGACCGTCCTGCTGAAAAAAATCCTGATTCAGTAACCATGGCAAATTTAATCACGTAACGATCATCAAGCAATGGCCTAATTTTCTCAAACAAATAGGTGGCTAATTCCGCGCAAAGACCGTAGCGCCCATCCTCTAGAATAATATTCCCCTGGCTGTCATATTCATGCACATTGCGCAAGGTCCATGTCCCTTTGTCAAAATCAAGATTCAACGCCACCTCGGGCTTAAGCATGACCGGAACCCCTGAATACTCAAGAGGGTCTATGATCTTCATGATGGCATCATAAAACGGAGGAGAGGCCACCGAGTCACAAATGCCCTCGTGCGGGCAGAATGCGGTCAAGCCAATTAACAACAAGAATATTATTTGATGGATACCATTTTTCATCTGTCCTAATTATGGAGAAAACTCACAGGCAAACAAGCTAAAAACATAATATTTGCCCTTGGGGATTAGTTTGTGCTATAAATTATTCCTGTGCAAACGACGACCCCCATGATAAAGCAATACCGTGATATCAAAGCGCGACACAAGGATGCCATCCTTTTTTTTCGCTTGGGAGATTTCTATGAAATGTTCTTTGAAGACGCCACCCAAGCTTCTTCAATTTTAGATTTGGTTCTAACCTCCAGAGGGACTGATGCCTCTGGCAAAATCCCCATGTGCGGGGTGCCTTATCATTCAAGCGACAATTACATTGCCAAGCTCATCAAGGCCGGCAAAAAGGTCGCCATCTGCGAGCAGATTGAAGATCCTGCTTTGGCCCAAGGCATTGTTAAACGTGATGTCATCCGTATCATCAGCGCCGGGACTTATTTAGATGAATCTACCGATTCCCGATATCTTTTAAGTATTTCTGCAGAAAAAACTGTCTATGGCGTCGCCTTTATTGATAATTCCGGTGGCACCATTTTTGCTAATGAGCTCTCCTTACATCAAACCATTGAACTTTTGGCGAAGCTACCTACTTTTGAATGCCTCTACCCTGAGGCTCAAGAAAAAAGCATTAAAGAACTCTTTTCCCATCCCCTGGTTAAAACGCGTTCGATCACCTTAAGCCCTTTGGGCGATTGGGCCTTTAATACGGATATGGCACGCAAAAGCTTATGCGATCATTTAGCTACTCAATCCCTCAAAGGTTTTGGTGTTGATGACCTGCCCCTGGCGCAAGGCTCTGCTGGCGCCCTGCTCGAATATTTAAAAACCATGAATAAAACCAGCCTCAAGCACATTGATAAAATTGCTCTCTATGCTCAGGATGACCACGTCTTTATTTCCCCAGCGGCGCATTACGGCCTGGAACTTGAATCCTTGCTTGCCACCATTGATTTGAGCTCAACACCAATGGGACGACGAGCTCTGCGTTTCTGGTTGTACCATCCCCTCAAGGATGTCACGACGATACAATTGCGCCAGCAAGCATCCAAAGAGCTGATCAATAATACTCGATTGGGAGAATGTTTAAAGAATCTGCCGGATCTTCAGAAGGCACTCTCACGCCTTTCTTGTGGATGCGGTTCCATCAAAGATATTCTGAATATCCGTCAGGGATTATTGCGTATCCCTTTGATTGTTGAAACCTTGACAAATTCTTCCAATCCCCTTTTAGAAATTGAAGACCTGACCTCCCTGCGTGAGTTATTAACAAAAACAATCAATCCCGATGTGCCCTTAACCAAACCTGACGGAAAGATGATCCAGGCAGGCATTGATCCTATCTTAGATGATCTCAAAAATATTTTAGAAAATGGACGGCAATGGCTGGCACAATATCAAGCAGAAGAGATCAAAAAAACAGGCATATCGTCACTGAAAGTAGGCTTTACCAATGTTTTCGGTTTTTATATTGAGATTTCTAAGACCCGCCAAAACAGTGTGCCTGCCAATTATGTGCGCAAACAAACCCTGGTCAATGGCGAACGCTATATCACCCAGGAACTTAAAGAATACGAAGAAAAATTCTTAACTGCGCAGGACAAAATCCTGAACATTGAAAAACGTATTTTGACAGAGATTGAAAGCGCCATCCTCTCTCAAGTAGCCCAATTGCACGATGTCTTTCATCAATTAGCCACTGTTGATTGCCTCTTTTCCCTGGCAAAATTATCCACTTGGGACCATTATATCTTTCCGGAAGTTAATACCTCAACTATCCTGGATATCAAGGACGGACGCCATCCTGTTGTTGAAAAAACAGTGACGGATAATTTCATTGCCAACGATACTCTCTTAGATACCAATGATAATCACTTGATCATTTTGACCGGCCCTAACATGGCTGGTAAATCTACCTATATCCGACAAAGCGCCATTTTAGTCATCATGGCCCAAATTGGCGCACCGATTCCGGCAGCTGCAGCCAATATCGGACTCGTTGATAAAATATTTACACGCATCGGCGCCCATGATGATATTGCCAAAGGTCAAAGCACCTTTATGGTGGAGATGACTGAGGCTGCTGATATCCTTAATAATTTAACACCTCGATCTCTTGTCATTTTAGATGAGATCGGCCGAGGGACCTCTACTTCCGACGGGCTAAGCCTGGCCTGGGCTTTGGCCGAGCATATGCACCTACAGAGCGTACGCACGCTTTTTGCCACACATTTTCATGAATTAACCGCCTTGGCGGATCAATTTACTGGAATTAAGAATTACAATGTGGCGGTGCGTGAGTGGAAGGATAAAATTATATTTATGCATAAAATAGTTCCTGGCGGTTCAGATGATTCTTACGGCATCTACGTAGCCAAATTAGCCGGAATCCCCGAAACGGTTATCAAGCGCTCCAAAGAAATCCTCTCTGAACTTGAGATCGGAACGCCCAATCCATATGCAAAGAAGGAAAAACAATTAAATCTTTTTATACCAACGACCCCATCCACTCTTGAAAAATTGCGCACAGCCTTGGAAGAAATTGATATCAACACCCTAACACCCATAGAAGCATTAAAAAAATTAGACGAATTAAAAAAGAAATTAAATTAGACCGTTTCTACGGGAGACTTAGAAAAATATAGTGTTATGACAGAAGTGTATATATTATAAACTGATTGGTGTAGGTACACTTCTGTCATAACTCATTATGCTGCTTAGATTTATCTAGAAACGGTCTAAAATTATGGCTAACGTGAATATACTTGCTCCTGATGTGATTGCTAAGATTGCGGCTGGGGAAGCGGTGGACCGCCCGGCTTCTGTGGTTAAAGAGCTTTTAGAAAATGCCATCGATGCTGGTGCTATGAGCATTGAGATCCATCTCAAAGATGCTGGTAAAGAGCTTATTCATATCAAAGACAATGGATCTGGCATTGCCCGAATGGATTTAGATAAGATCTTTCAACGTCATGCCACCAGCAAGATTGCAGCCATTGAAGATTTAGAAAACCTTAACTCCATGGGTTTTCGGGGAGAAGCGCTCTACTCCATTGCCGCAGTCAGCGATGTCACCTTAAGCTCACGTACCTCTGATAAGGATGGCTGGCAAATCCACATCCATGGCGGCACGCGCCAAAAACTGGAGCCAATTAGCCTAGCTCAAACAGGTACAGATATCAAAATTGCTGAGCTTTTCTTTAATACACCTGCCCGACGGAAATTCCTTAAAAACAATGCATCGGAATTGCATCAAATCCTCAACATCGTTCTTCCCTATGCCTTAATCTACCCGGAAAAAAGATTTTTACTAACCCATACTGGTCGCACCCTTTTAGATTTGCGCCCCGCGCCATCGCCCATTGACCGAGCTGCTGCTGCGCTTAACGTTCATATGAATTACTTCCTGCAAACAGATCAGGAATTCGTTGAAGAACAAATCAGGATCAAAATGACCTTAGGCAATATCAATATCCAACGCCCCCGACGGGATCTGCAATTTATCTTTATCAATGATCGCCCTATTGAAAGTAAAAACCTAAGCTTCAATCTCAACGATGTCTACAAACTCATCATGCCACCAGGTGTCTACGGGGCTTTTATCGTCAATATCCTTTTAAATCCCGCCAATGTGGATGTCAATATTCATCCCACTAAGCGAGAAGTGCGTCTGAAGGATGAGGCCCGTATTATCAGCATCCTGCGCCGAATGACGGAATATCAACTGATGTATAAAGGCAACCCTAAACATCTGGACAAGGATGTGTTTGGATCCCCGACAAGCAACTGCGAGTGTCCGGCTGGAGGACCTAAAGCATTCGGGGATGACGGTCTTAATAGCGGACTTCCTGCGGACCAACTGATCTTTGCGCCTGGACAATTGCAGGCTAAATTTAATCCAAACACTTATGTTTACACGGAAAAAGAACAGGGATTGCTTCGCTCTGCTCGCAATGACATGCAAAATGCCGGTCTCCCCTTAGACTTTCAGCTTTTCGGTGAGAATAATAGCCTGCGCTCTAAATTTACCCGGGCCAGATTTGTGGGGTGCTTCCTTCAAAAATTCCTGATTTTCGAAGCGGATGAGTCACTCTTGATTGTTGACCAACATGCCGCGCAGGAACGCATCATGTTTGAAAAATTCAAAAATCAAATCGAAAACGCCAAGGTGGAAAGCCAGCCTTTGCTCACCCCTCTATTGCTTAAATTAACGCCTCAAGAAAAAATCGCGTGGGAAGAATTACAGGACAAATTAACTAATGCGGGCATTGAAGCAACTCTCTTTGATGAGGACACCATCGCGGTGCAAACCCAACCCCTATTGCTGAAAAATATTGAAGCCGTCATCCGTACCCTTTTGGCGGGTGACGATGCGCCCCGCATGGACCGGGATACCTTGGCCCGTCGTGCCTGCAAAGCTTCTATCGTCGCCGGAGACAAGCTCGATATCTCTCAGGCTGAATATCAACGTAAACAATTGCTCGAGTGCAAAGACCCTTTCACCTGCCCGCATGGCCGTCCGACCCTCATTGAAGTCACCCAAAACTTCCTCGACCGCCAATTCCTTCGCAGCTAAAACACTTTCTGTTGCAACACCGTATAACCTTCCCAATATTATTAATTAACGTAAGTTCGACATAAGATAAGTATCAACTTTTTAAACTATCATGCGGTACTGATATGTTGTTTCGGTGTAATCGATATCAAAAGTACATACATTCAAAAACATGATCTTAAATACATCACTCAAAGCCCCACCCACCAAACCTACGATGAACAAAACAATCTGCCTTAGTCTTACCCTGATGATAACCCTCATAAAACTAACACTGACAGTAACTATCGAACATGTATATAATGCCCAAAAATCCCATACAAAGAAAAATGGGCACCAGAATAATTCATAAAAATAGCGCCATATAATTTCTTGGATGAGGAGAATGTAGATCCATATTGGTCCTATGCCAAATTTCACACATTCATTGTTCTCTAGCTCCAGGCCTACGATATTTAAGAATAATAACGGTTCCACGCCATGATGCCATGCTGGAAAATCATCGTACCTTAAGGAAATCTTATTTAAATTAAAACGTCTAATATAATCCGCTTGGCGCGCAAAACGGGACAAACTCTTAAAAAAGATTGGGTTTGCATTAAAGAGGTTTCGTGCTAAAAATCCTCTCCAAAACAAATGCATCATTAAGCTTAAGAAGAATAAAATCAAAAGCAGCAGGAATATATTTTTCCGATCGTCGTCTTTATCCCCTGCTTTTTGTTTCACAACATTTGTAGCCGCCTGATTAACAGACGGATTGGCCCCCACCCAATCTCCTTTTTTAACCAATCCCTCTGCCATCAATTGGCTAACGGGAAGGTATTGATCATTAAGTGGGTAGTTTTCCACATGCCAAATGTTTTCTCCTAACTTGACGGCATATAATTCAAGACCATGGGTGAAGTTTTTCCAAATATCCCAGGCTCTGTAAAAATTCATCCATGGTTGCTCGGCATGAACATCTTCACTATTCAATCTCTGGGCAAAGTACCAGCGTAAAAGGAAATTGCTTTTATTATCAGGATCTCCGGCCTCAATCATGCAATTGCCCCAAAGCTGCTGGGCACGATTGAAGGCATCTCTGCTCTGTGCGAGTGATCCCCACTGATCATGGTCATATTCATATGTCTCAGCAGCTTGATTGATGGCATCGTAATACCCTCGAAGTAATTCTTTTTTGATGGCTCGTTCGGGATTCTCGGAAAGCTGGGCATTCCTGAAATTTAATCTTGTACCCTCTTCAAGAGTCGATGTGTCGATCGTCGATGGTTGAGAATTCCCTAAAATGCTTTCTGCCCTGTCTTCGATAATTAACTGGTGTCTCAACCGTGCTTGTACATTTTGTTGGTAAAGAATACCTGTAATATGATGCACCCCTCTGACTATCGCTTGGCCAAATTCTCCTGAACCATTTTGCACAAATTCTTCGATACCTCTACGAACTCTTATTGCATCACTTGTCATGATCAAAGAAGGATCTCTAATTCCTCTAACAGGCAATCCATCAATAATAGCTGCCTCTACCGGACAAAGATAAAGGCCTAAATATTTATCTACGGCTAAAGTCCCTAGGTGTGAGGCCTCTAATGTTCCTGATACTTGAGCATTTGACAAGAAAAGTCGTGTTTGTAAGAAGGTTCTTGCTGCAGGCTGTAATTCCATTCCAACTAACTCTTGCGCCATGTCTTTGCCAACTGCAAAGCGATGATCCCTCAATGATGGTGGCAATGCAGCCCGCAAGACTATCTTCCATAATGGTGAACTAAATACATAAGGTTTATCAACAAACGGATCAAATATTTGAGCAACTTCTCCCAGAACTCCCGTTGGAACTTGAGATGCCGCACACAAAATCATTAATTTCTTAAAAAATGGCCTACGACTAACGTAGCGCACTGTTTTCATCAATAAGGCTTGTTCAATATCATCAGGATTATTGGTTGCCTTGAATTTTTGCAAGGACAAATGGGCCAATGGCAACATTAGGGCTTCATTGCTTAATATTTCAGCTGCTAGAATTCTAGCCCCCTGATCCAAGGGATCATTCATCCCTAGTTTTGTCCAAAAGGATGGTTGTGTAATCCTCCGCCTCACCTCATTTGCTTGCTTAGCTAAGAT
>Ga0302280_1003676_pt1 | contig 10928 bp, 10 predicted proteins | sample III_Fen_E1_1_FD_198771 | JGI IMG/M metagenome (GOLD analysis project Ga0302280, IMG submission 198771) | Peat permafrost microbial communities from Stordalen Mire near Abisko, Sweden - III_Fen_E1_1 | ecosystem: Environmental > Terrestrial > Soil > Wetlands > Permafrost | place: Sweden: Abisko...
CGCCATTGAAGCTATTGAAGGGGAAAATGGAAAACTGGAGTTGGAAACTTCAGTTAATGATGATAAGGCCTGCATCCGGATAAGGGATAACGGAAGCGGTATATCTCCCGAGCATCTGTCAGACCTGTTTCAACCTTATTTTACCCGTAAGAAGAATGGGATTGGCCTTGGTTTGGCTAACACACACGCAATTATCAGGGCACATAACGGAAATATACGGGTTGAATCGGCGCCCGGTGCAGGATCCACATTCACGGTATCGCTGGAGGCAGTTTGATTAAATCGATTCCGCTTCCAGTACCTTTATAACGTTGGAAATGGTAAGGGGCTTTTCCAGGATGGCATCGGCACCCCATTTGGATGCTTCCGCCTTTGTACTTTCCATGGCGCTGATAACGATCACAAAGGAGTTTGTTGCAATTGATCTGATTTCCGCTATAAGTTCAACCCCTCGTCCATCAGGTAAATTATTATCCAGGAATATTACATCGGGTTTATTCTCATTTAGAAAGGTTCTTCCGGATTCAATAGTATGCATACATGCTACCTTTGGAATGGTTTTACTCAACAATTCCCTTAGTAAATTACAAAGATCAACATCGTCGTCGATAATAAGAGCTTGACTATACAATTTTCCCACTTTGATATTTATTAACTTGTTATACCGTAAAAACCATACCATCCTTTCGTTTTGCCTGAAACTTTTGCAGAAACTTCCATTTTTCGCCTGGGTAAAAGCTTTTAATGAATCTTTTTATCGGCCCGGGAAGGTGAAACAAACTTATTTAAATTTTGAGCGGAATATCATCCTGCGTTGATCAAAAATCCTTCATGTTTGGGGCCTCACTCGGGAATCCGGCACCACAAATATGTGGCGCGATTTATACAAGCCCTTGGGGAGAAAGGGAGATGAGATAGTGGTTTTTACCCCCTATAATGTGTATTCATGGAATCTGGCATGATATTTTGGGCATAGGCCTAAAAGTTCACTATGGAAAAGCTTCCAATAAAGGGTTCTTGGCCGCGCGTAAGCAAAAGAGTAAAGGATGCATATCCCTATCTTAACGATGAGGATCTCACCTACAAACGAGGTAGGATAGACGATTTACTTGACCGGTTGGAAAGGAAGACAGGTAAGGAAAAGGAGGAATTAATATCGTGGCTTAGTGGGCTTTCGCGCGCCAGGCTTTGATTTTTGTATGCGATAACCAGGCAATATGAAGTTTTACAATCCATTTACTCAATCCCGGCTTTTCCCTTTTGTGTTATCAAAGGCCGTTCCTGCAAGCGAAAAGCGGTTGCAACTCAGGGGGCGTTGGGTGGAGGTCAGGAGCCATGTTAAACGAGCCTATGCTAACATTGCTGATCAGGATCTTAACTACCAGGAAGGACAGGAGGAGGAATTGCTTTTAACCCTTCAACATAAAACCGGTCATAGGCGCGAAGAACTAATTCAGTGGATCAATCAACTGGTGCGCACGGTTTTCTGATATATTCTGGTACATTATTAGAAGAAATGACAAATAAAGATCAGGATATCCTTGTTGCCGACAAAATTCCACCGGCCGGAAATCCGGAAACCTTGGAATGTTTATATGATAAATATTCGGGAATAATTTATCACGCCATATTTTCCATGACGGAGGATGATTGTATTGCCGAGGAAATTTTAACGCAAGTATTTATTGAAATAAATAAAGGTGGAAATTTCAATCTCTTGGCAGAGCCGCAATGTTAAGACACTGCTTGCCTTAGCGCGGGTAAATACACGGAAATATCTGAAACGAAGAAATATTGCTCCTGTTGACAATAAATTGCAGGGTACTCAATATCCGATCATTCATCTTTTGATGTTTGAAACTCGTTCTATAGCAAACGCCGCCAAAATATGTGGCATATCATTGTCCGAAGCCCGTTCCAATCTGCGCCATGAATTTGCGAATCTTTTACACCGTTTCCCGGCCTAAGGTTTGCATTACAAATATCTGTCGCCACTCGTTTTTTCTTATTTATTAAGTTATAACGTTTTTATACATAATAAATATTTGCCCATGTTGTGTAAATTATTCCCCAGTGCGACTTTGTTTAGTCGCCCCGATTTGTGTAACCATATATTTTTTAATGACGCAGTAACCCTGCCATCGTTGTGCATCCCAAAGGGGCGGCGTTTCTTATTTGTACCCTATTGTTGCCATAATTATTTTAAACTTACAAAAAGCTGTATTACCTTTAAGCTAAGCAAATTGATTAACGACAATAGAATATCTCATTATTAATGGGTTCATTTTCACCGCTCACAACCATTAAAAATATATCCATCACCAGGAAACTTTACTTTGCCGTGGGCATCATGGCATTGTTGATTGCCTTGGAGTTGCTTACCCTTTCCTTCGCAGTTCACACTCTTTCTGCCGTCAGGGCTTATGTGGAGGGCGAGGGCTTATGGTCAAAAAGCCAAAAGGATGCGGTTCATTATCTTAGAAAATACGCCCGTTATCATGATGAATCGGATTACACCGCATTTAAGGAGTTTATGAAGGTGCCTCAGGGCGACCACGCGGCACGGTTGGAATTAATGAAGGAACACCCTGACTTTAACCTTGCTAAGGCGGGTTTTATCCAGGGACGAAATGACGCGGGAGACGTGGATGGAATGATCACCTTATTCCGGCGCTTTCATGATGTTTCCTATATTCACAAGGCCATTGATTTGTGGGGCAAGGCTGATCAGACACTTTATCAGTTAACCCCTATTTCCGATGAAATACACCGGGAAATTATATCCACAACGCCATCTCCGGCAAAAATGGATTCACTGTTTGACAAGGTAGGTACAGTGAATGATCAGGTTACGAATTTAGAGGATGGTTTTTCCTTTACCCTCGGCGAAGGGTCGCGCTGGTTAGAACATATCGTTCTAAGGCTCTTATTTGCCGTCGCCTTAACTGTTGAAATAACCGGGTTAGTCCTCACGATTTCCGTCAGTCGTTCCATACAGAAGGGTTTAAGCGGCATATTAAGTGCCTCGAAACGAATTGCAAAGGGAGATTTCCATGCCAGGGCTCAGGTTTATTCTCAGGATGAGATTGGAATTTTGGCAAACTCCTTCAATCATATGGCCGGGGAACTTGAACAAAGTACACAAGTATTGAAGGATTATGCCCGAAGGCTGGAACGCTCTAATGATAGCCTCGAACAATTCGCCTATGTGGCCTCGCACGATCTTCAAGAGCCATTGCGTACCGTTACAAATTTTGGAGGTTTGTTGCAGGAAAAAATGAAGGATAATCCGGATGAAACCGCCCAGCGCTATATTAATCACGTGTTGAGTGCTTCTGAGCGTATGAAGTTAATGGTGCGTGATGTGCTTTATTATTCCCGCATCGGTAAACAACGGGCAATTGAAGAGATAGATTGCAAGGGAACGGTGGAGGAAGTGCTTGCCGACATGAACACTACGATTATCGAAAACAAGGCAAAAATTGTGGTGGGCCACTTACCGGTTATAATGTCAAGCCGGTCAGAAATTCGCCAACTATTTCAAAACCTGCTTAGCAATGCCATCAAGTACCGTAAGGCTGAAACGCCGCCGGTTATCGATATCAGGGCCGAATCCAGGCCGACCGATTGGTTATTTGCAGTGGCGGATAATGGGATAGGGATTGACCCTGCCTATAGGGATAAGATTTTTATTATCTTCCAGCGGCTACATCACCGGAACGAATACTCCGGAACGGGGATAGGATTGGCCACCTGCAAAAAGATCGTAGAATTAAATGGAGGTGCGATCTGGTTTGAATCGGTACCAGGACTTGGAAGTACCTTTTATTTCACCATTCAAAAAACATAAGGATTAATATATTGCCCTTACACACATAATATATGAACAAACCAAAACTTACTTTGCTGATTGATGACGATGAGGCGGATAATGAATATCATGAGATCGTAATGAAAGCCTCTGGTGGGGCCAACGAAATCAAAAATATACAGGATAGCCGTACGGCGTTGGAGTATTTCAAGAAATGCTTTAACCACGAAGGGGGCCCTGAATATGCCCTCCCGGATCTGGTATTTATTGACATCAACCTCCCTGCCCTAAACGGGTTCGAATTGCTGGACAAGATCCGCAACCTACCCGACCCGGGCCATTTAAGGGATAAACTAAAGATCTTTATGCTCACCGGTTCCCTTAATCCGGATGATAAAACAAGGGCGGAGGGGCAGTACTCCGACCTGGTTTGTGGTTACCGCATCAAACCCCTTACTGATACTATGTTCCTCGGTATTGTTCAAAAATACTTTCCATAGGAACGCAAAGGTTTGATTTGCGATGTTGTTTTGTGCATCTTACAGGATAACATCCTTGCTTCTATTATGTGATGATCCCTTAGTCATTTAATTTTCTGAGCATTTTTTGCAATCGTAACAGCCTTTCCGGACTTGTATTTTCCTTATCTTCCGGTTCATTCAGTAAAAATGAAATGCATTCTATTAATTCCTTGAAGCTGGATTTCGTCAAAAAATACGAAGCTCCATTTTCAGTTACATCAGCAATATCCCCATGCCAATCGGAAGTAGTAAGGATAATTATCGGTACCCTGCTATATCCATTTAGCCTTCTTATTTCTGCCAAACATTGTTTACCGCTCATGCGCGGCATATTCAAATCCAGAAAAATAATATCCGGTGATGGATTTTTATCATCCCGCAGCAGTTTTAATGCTTCTTCACCATCTATCGCGTATGTGCATTCCACTTTTTTATCGATTCGTTTTAATACCTCAGAAAAAATAAACCTGTCATCAGGATCATCATCTATTAATAGAATTTTCTTTATTCTATTCATAAATGATTATTTATAATTATAACGTGGCCTTCATCAATCAATTGCCCTGGTTAATAATGCAAACCCTTGCTTAACTTATTACTCTGTTAAAAAGCGCATCTGTCTCGGTGATAATAGGGGAGAGATGAAAATTAATTTATGTTAATCACTTCCTTCAAGGCAGGAGAGTATTCTATTCTCTTCATGCGGGCATGGAATATTACACAATAGTAGCGAGGCATAACATTATGGGCTTTGACCCGGAACATGCAGAAGCGATATCCGAATTTTTTAAGGGGTAAATTATATGAGGATGCTGCGAATTACTGTATAAACGGTCCCCGGTTTCTATATCGCTGGGTACTTCCTTTAGGAAAGCTAGTTGGAGGCGATTCAATACCGTCAGTAATGATGCGGAAGATGCTTACTAAATATATTATGACCATGTCATTCGATTAAGGGATCAATAAGGGAATTTTAAACCAACCACCGCCCTGTTGTAAAACATGGCTTTGTACAGGCATTGCACCGGTACCTCCACAATGCGTACAAATTATTTCGCCGGTACCTGAGCACCTGGTGCATCGGTCTATTTCAATGCCGGGCTCGCGTACATTTGGCTTTCCTTCCTCACTTGGGTTCATTCCGGTACCACCGCAATTCGGGCAGGGTATTGTGCCGGTACCTCCACATGCTGTACATAGGGCCATGTTAGTCGTTTTAATGGATTAATGATTCTTCAGATTTTCAATTAGCCTGGAAGGAATAATCTTCCGATTCTATACCAAGATCCCTTCCAATAATAAAGGTGTAATTCTCGCTGTATCTGCATTGTAGTTCTAATAGCGAAAAGGCAGCACGCATATTTTCAATTTTTATCCGCGTAAAACTTTCGGCACACGAACCGTAATTTTCCTTATTAAGAAAAACATGGGTAAAAAGTTGACTTTCATTTTTATACCCGTCTAGTAACTCAGTATCAAGCCCAAGCAACTGCGCATACTGATCTATTTTACTGCAGAACTTTTCTGACAGCAACATGAATTCGTAATCCTTTCTTTCTATGAAAATCATTGTATGTATATTTTCGTTGAGAAATATTTTGTCTTCCAAATATTCAGGTAAAAAATAATGCCAACCTCATAATCTAAAGCAATCTGACCGTAAGTGAGATTTTATTGCCCATGAAATAATTTGTGGGTAAATTTTTACCCGCTCCGTCTACAATGGCAATGCATACTGGTGCAGCAAATAATTAGGCGGGGACAAGTTATCCCTATTAGGGCAAGATTGGAACAATTATTGTCTATAAGGGCTGTGGTTTTTCTTAAACTTCTAATCCTTTAAAAGAGGTGATTAGAATTTTGCGTTTTTTTTCGCTGGCATACCTTTAAAACTGGTTAAACCATAACATGAAAATATATCATACTTAATATGATTAAAACCGTTACATTTTTTAACCGCCTTGTCAGAGTATTTCGCCATAACGAATGGCATTCCACGCAGTATATAATGGCTGGCGGCTCACGTGTAAGGATAATATCGTTTATTTTCTTGCTTCTCTTTTCGCTCACCAGTACGTTACGGGCTGAGCAGGACACTACCTCGGTTACCGCTGCACTTAAAAAGTTGAGCATGGAAGAGCTGATGAACATTGAAGTAACCAGCGTTTCAAAAACACCGCAGAAATTAACGGAGGTGGCTTCAGCCATACAGGTAATTACCAATGATGATATTGAGCAATCAGGCGCCACCCGGCTACCGGAGGCTTTGCGCCTTGCCCCCAATTTAGAGGTGGCGCAGGTAAATTCACATGATTGGGCCATATCAGCCAGGGGGTTTAATGCAGCCCCACTCAATGGTAGCACCCTGGCCGATAAACTATTGGTAATGATAGACGGACGGACCATTTACACGCCATTATTCGGGGGTGTGTTTTGGGATGTTCAAAATGTACTGCTGGAGGATGTGGACCGGATAGAGGTGGTTAGTGGCCCGGGGGGAACGCTGTGGGGTGATAACGCAGTAAATGGTGTAATTAATGTGATATCGAAAAGCGCTGACCAAACCCAGGGCTTGTACGCATCCGCCTCAGCAGGTTCGTTTCTGCAGGATCATGCTGCGGTAAGATACGGCGGTCAATTAGCACCCAATCTTTTCTACCGGGTATACGGTCAGTTTTTTGATCAAACCAATACCCTTCTTCATGATACTTCCAACAGGGATAATTGGAACATGGTGCAGGGCGGCTTTCGCGTGGATTATTTTGCCACCGAAAAGAATTCCCTCACCGTTCAGGGCGACCTTTACTGGGGTTTGGAAAATACCCCCACTAATCTTATTGTCAACGGGCAAAATATACTGGGCCGTTGGACACACAGGTTCTCTGATAGTTCCGACCTAAGGGTGCAAGCGTATTTTGATCATACTTATAGAAACTATTCGCACATAGCCTTCGATGATGATTTGAAAACTTACGATCTGGATGCTCAGCACCAGTTCTCTTTATTCAAACGCAATCACATAGTGTGGGGTGCCGGATTCAGGTTGATGGATGATAGTGTGCGAAACAGCCCTTCACTTGTTTTACGTGATTCGCATCTCGATCTGATATTGCTTTCTGCTTTTCTGCAGGATCAAATCACACTAGTGAGGAATTGGCTGGAGTTAACCCTGGGTACAAAACTTTCCAGCAATCATTATACAGGATTTGAAATTCAGCCCAGCGCCCGCCTGGCCTTTACACCCAATATTCACAACACCATTTGGGCCGCCGTTTCAAGGGCCGTACACACCCCGAGCCGGATAGATGCTGATCAGGTATTCCCTTCAATGAATATCCTCAATACAAATCTGGTATCGGAAAAGGTAATTGCGTATGAGCTCGGATACCGGGTTGAACCATTCAAACGAATGGCTATTTCTGTGGCCGGTTATTACAACACATACACTGATCTGCGCAGTATCGATATCGATGCTCAGTCTCCTTCGGGTGTAATATTTGAAAATAACCAGAGGGCGCAAACATGGGGTGTTGAATTATCCGTAAATTATTGGATTTTTGATTGGTGGCATTTACGTGGCGGCTATAACTATCTAAGTAAACAATTTGAATCCACCAGCTCAAGTGTCCTATCAGGCAGTGCGGTTTTTGAAGGTATTGACCCGAAAAACCAGGCTATGTTGCAATCGGTTTTTAAATTGCCCAAAGGTATTCAGTTCGAGGCTGTTGGACGATACACTGATTCCTTGCCGGCATCTATTTTAACTCCTTATGTTCCGCATTACTTTTCCTTAGATTTACGCTTGGCCTGGACATATAAAAAGTTTGAATTTTTCGTGGTAGGTAAGGATCTTTTATCCAGTAGTCACCGTGAGTTTGGTGCAGAACAAATACCAAGGAGCATATACGGCGGAATTACTTGCAGACTTTAATAAGATCACTGAACCACCAAATAGATAATACCGTGAAGTATATTTTATTACTTCTGATCTTTGTCTGTCCCGGCACCTCCTGGCCGCAGGTTAATCCTGTGCCTTCCTCCGAAGTAAAGGCGGTTTTCCTGTTTAACTTCGCAAACTTTGTTGATTGGCCGTCTACTTCCTTACTGTCTCCGGGCGAACCATTTATCATTGGTGTTTTAGGTGAAAACCCCTTTGGCTCATACCTGGAAAAATCAGTTCTTAATGAAAAAAAGGATGGGCATCCATTAGTGATTAAATATTTTTCCAATATAGAAGAAGCAAAGAACTGCCGGATTCTTTTCATCAATCTTCAATCACCGGAACAACTTCACCACACTTTAATGGCAATAAAGGGCTTAAATATCCTGACGGTTAGCGATGCTCCTGAATTTGCAAAGAGTGGTGGGATGATCCGTTTTTTCATCGTGAACAATAAGGTGCGTTTCCAGGTTAATATGGAGGCGGTTAAGGATGCCAACCTGGTCATTAGTTCCAAGATGCTCAGGTTAGCCGAAGTTTTAAATTCTGAAGGTCCATGAAGCAAGTAACAAAGGAGACCTCAATTCAAACTAAGTTAATGCGGGTAATGTTACTTACCTGCGCGGTAATACTTATGCTTACTTGCATTGGCTATTTTGGATATGAATACTTTTATTTCAGGGCCAACTATATAAGTCAGCTTTCCAACATCGGTAAGATCATTGCTTCCAATAGCACAGCGGCATTGGTTTTCGACGACCATACCGCCGCGGATGAAATACTTACTTCATTAAAAACCGACCCTCATATACTCGCCGCTGCGATTTATGATAAGGATGGTAGGCTGTTTGCCAAATACCCCCCAAACCTTCCAGATATCGATTTGCCAAGAGCACCCGCATTTAAAGGTTACAGAAGTAGCAGTTCGAATTTCGAAGGTTTTCAGCCGGTGATGCAGGAAAATAAATTTTTAGGAACACTCTACCTGCGAACGGACATGAGGGCTATGTACCAGCTTTTTGAATTCTATAGTTTGATTGCGGTTTCGGTACTTAGCTTTTCATTTCTCGTGGCGTATCTCCTGTCCAGGAGATTACAGAAGGGAATATCGCAGCCCATTTTGGCGCTCGCCGAAACATCGAGGATCATTTCGCAAAGGGGCGACTACTCGGTAAGGGCCATTAAACACAGTGATGATGAGCTGGGCTTACTAACCGATGCCTTCAATCAAATGCTGGCGCAAATTGAAATTCAAAACCTGGAGATAACCTCACTTAATCAAAAACTTGAGCAAAAGGTAAGTGAACGCACCTTTCAGTTAGAGGAGGCAAACAAGGAACTGGAAGCGTTTTCATACTCCGTATCGCATGACCTTCGTGCGCCCTTAAGGATCATGAATGGATACGCCTCTTTACTGGAGGAAGATTACCAGAATTTACTTGACAACGATGGGAAGAAATTAATTCAGCAGGTAAAGCGCAGCTCGGTAAAAATGAGTCTTTTGATAGATGATCTCCTTGCCTTTGCAAAATTAGGAAGAAAGGAAATCGTCAAATCATCAGTGAATATGAATGCACTCACCAAATTGGTTTCGATAGAAATAGATAAATTCACTGAGCATAAGGCCGAAATAAGGATTAACGCACTTCTCCCGGCGTTTGCCGACCCCGCCTTAATGGAAAACGTAATGACCAATCTTCTCTCTAATGCTATAAAGTATTCTTCTAAAAAGGCGGCACCACTGATTGAAATAAACTCTGAGCAAGGCAATGGAGAGGTGATCTATTCGGTTAAGGATAATGGGGCGGGTTTCGATATGCAATACGCGGATAAACTATTCGGCGTTTTTCAACGCCTGCATGGTTCAACCGAGTTTATAGGAACCGGGATTGGATTAGCTACCGTACATCGCATTATTACTAAACATGGCGGTAAGGTGTGGGCAGAAGGAAGGGAAGGAATAGGTGCTACATTTTATTTCAGCTTGCCCGAAAACTAATTCATCCCTAGATATTCCTTCCCCACAAATATTTGCTTTTGGCTTTATTGTGGCATAAGACAGCTTTAATCCGTAAATGACCATGATGATTTAACAATGGCATCCTTTTTGGTAATATCTGTTTGCATGGCCTTGAAATATGCCGGCTGTTAAACAGGATGCGATGAAGGAAGAAGTTTCAACTACTGCACCAGATGAGAAAGAGCCATCCATTACCGGCGATGACAAAATTGACAGTAAATGGTATGGCTTTTTAGATGGCGTTGCTGCCTTTACGCTTTTCACCTTCCGTTTTTTTAAGGAAGCCATAAAGCCTCCTTACGAATTCAATCAATTTTTTAAGCAATGTTTTTTAATAGGCAATAAATCATTGCCCCTGGTGGGCATTACCGGCTTTATCATGGGCTTGGTATTTACCTTGCAATCACGGCCTACCCTGGCCCGGTTCGGTGCGCAATCATGGTTGCCGGCTATGGTTGCCGTGGCTATGGTTAGGGAAATAGCCCCGGTTATTACTGCTTTGATATGTGCAGGCAAGGTCGGTTCTGGCATAGGCGCCGAGCTGGCTTCGATGCGGGTGACCGAGCAGATAGATGCGATGGAGGTATCCGGTAACCGGCCGTTTAAATACTTAGTGGTTACACGGGTAGCTGCGGC
>Ga0302280_1003679_pt1 | contig 10925 bp, 8 predicted proteins | sample III_Fen_E1_1_FD_198771 | JGI IMG/M metagenome (GOLD analysis project Ga0302280, IMG submission 198771) | Peat permafrost microbial communities from Stordalen Mire near Abisko, Sweden - III_Fen_E1_1 | ecosystem: Environmental > Terrestrial > Soil > Wetlands > Permafrost | place: Sweden: Abisko...
GGTTAGCTAAAGCTCGACCCCCACAAATGAATGTTCATAATGAAATTGATCATATCTTGTCATTTTCTTTACAACCATTACAAAAAGATTGAAAAATAATACATATTAGTAGTACCATGGTTAACATAAGCATTAATATCACTAACGAAATGAAAACCGTTAAATCTACGAATATTCGGTCGACCCTCACACCAAAGCAACATCATCAAACCAAACCTCTAACTAAACCTCTAACTAAACTTCAACCTAAACAACAATTTCAATCTAAACTTCAAAGCAAAATCCTACCCAAATCACAAACTAAGATACCACCGGATAAGCACAACATACTGTTGTATGATGGACTGTGTATAATACATGCACACTACAATGGACTCCCGAAGGTTGACATCAATGAAAGTATTAATAGTGTCAATAGTGTCAATAGTCATGATAGTTACAGTTGTGATGATAATGATTTCAGTGTTGAACAGATTTCAGATATGTGTGATAAAATTACTACAGCATCTTCATCGGACTCGAATGTAGATGAAGTAGATGATATTAATGATGATATAGATAGACTATTCATTTCTCCGATTAATATTAGTACACCAACTAACATTAATCATTCTATTTGTACCGATGATGATATTAATAATAATGATTCCGAGTTCCTTCATGATTTTAACAATCTACAACCTGAAAAGATTAGGATATTGCGTGGGTCTGGTTTTGTGAAAAGGATACAAGGTGCATATTACGTCATTACATGTAATCATATTTTGGTAAAGTATGCGAAATACAAAGGATACTGTATCAATACTAATCGGGTCGTGGGCGAACTTGAACTGTCGATACATCGTAGAATCCCCGAACTCGATATCGCTATTCTAATGATAACGAATAAAGATTTATTAACAACATTAACAACATTAACAACAAATGATAACAATACCGATACTAACATACGAGAGATATATCAGGATGATAGTAACAGTATCATCGGTGGGGAGTACAAACCTACTTCGATGAGATATCCAGACTCCCATGACATATTACAATCAAAAGTAAATTTTTCTCACACAAAAATCAACAATGATGTAAAATTAATATTCGGTCGTTTAACATCAAACCATATACATCACATCCCTCTTCTTGAGATACCTATCAATAATCTGGATTCAATGAAACAGTTCGTTGATACTTACAAGATAAACTTAGATCTTGAGATGAAAGATCATTCCATTTCCAATGCAAAACGTCGAGCATTCATATTTAGTTTTGTTGAGAATAAAATGACAGGACTTAGTGGATCCCTTATCAGATCAGGTGGTCAAACCATAGGTATGATCTGTACATGTATTGATGTAGACGATGGACTGCTCATTTTAGCTGTTCCCATGTTCCTAATCAATCTTATAGTAGAAAATGTAATTATGAGAGGAACTAAATATTTAATGGGGGTTCAGATAGATACTTTTACTGACACGATAGATTATGAAACTGGTAGCAGGTTTGTACACTATGTGAAAAAGGATTCTTACTCTTACACTAATGGTAAAAGACTGTTCAACTTCTCGGAAGGTTATATTGTTATGGAGGTTGATGGTCTCATCTTCAATCGTGATAAGAGATTATGGTCTGATTTTATGAACATGTACGTACCTCTCAACACATACATGATGATTAGATCTAATATCGATCCACTTAAACCGATCACAATCAAAATCCTTAAAAAGATAGGGGACGATATCAAAGCCAGAAACTACAACATAATATGTACCCCTTACAACGATATGTACCGAACTCGTACAACAGAACGTGTGTATCGATGGAGAGATATGATTTTCATGGAACTATCAGAGACAATAATACTATTCTACAAACGATTGAATATTGATATCACCAATACTACCAGTGGAGGATCCGATAAGTACTCGATCAACAACGAAAAAATCATAATATTGTTCAACTACAACAAGAAACCAATCGGTATGACTAGTACACAATCATACATCGATATGATAGAAAAAAGCAGTATGGGTACGAATTTCTTCTACATTCTTACCTATATCGGACAGAAAAAGATCATTGATATTGATGATTTAAAATCTACCTTAACATCACTCACAAAACATAAACATATACATAAACAAAAACAGGCAACACTGAAACTCACTGGCGATGCCGGTATTGTAAAACTATTAAAAATCAAACTGAATTAGGTAAAATATTATTTTTTAGCAACACAACATACATTTATCTCTGATATCAGGATAGCAATAAACTCATCAAGCTGTGAGTAGGTGTAATTATCGTTCAACCAATCATTGATATCTATGTTGATCATCTTTAGAAGTTTGTCTCTTTCACTAATGATATTACGGGAATAGTTCCGAATCAGATTACGATAGCTGACCCCTTGAGACTTGATGTTCTCGAAAAGATTTGCTATTAATTCATTTCTATCGTAGGTATCATAAGTCAAACGTTGATCAACATACCATATACTCCACAGAGCACAAAAACCTCCAGGATCACCTATTCGTTTTTGTCTCTCCTCTTGTGAATCCATAACTTGAAACCCTATCTTTGGGATGTATTCTTGTGGTCTAACGTATTTGATATCCTTATCTATCGATTTGAAGTACTCTTCCAAGATATCGTCTAGCCCGTGAGAATTGTAGTTGAATCCTATCGGAGTGGTCCCACCATGAGGTTCGAATCTCTCAATCTCTTTGATGTTTTTATCATAGATCAGATAGTTAGCATGGGATCCGGTTTTGAGTTCTATCCCAACCGGAACTATCACGAATCGGGCCTTCGATTTGATACATGAAGTGAACAGATCCGAGAAGTTTTCTATCATAAAAAGTTTGTAATCTATCCATACTATCTCAAAATTAATAAATTCACATCTTCCGTTCATAATAAGACCCATCGATCTGTAGAAATTGCACATATCATCGTTAGGTGTATGATTTTTACCAAGAGTTGAACAGGCATTTGGATGTTTTTTTAGCAAGAACATCAAACCTATCAATACGTCGAGTTCTGATCCCGTGAATGTACACACATCTAACATTAAACCCTCTTTAACATCGATACATTCTGTGATATTAGTTGGATAAGATCTTTGACAGTATTCTAATTGACCTGCTAGATAACGTTTGACATCCCCTTTCAATTTATTACGAATCAACATGAAACATTCATTTCTAATACTGTCATCATCTAGATCTTTAGTATCTGTATCGGATTTCATAATGTTTATGTTTATGTATTTTTTCTCTTTATCGGTGAGTTCGCTAAAATGTCTGCTACATATCTTATCTAACTCGAGAGCCCATGATTTTTTCTCTTTTCTTAGAGTGTGGATGTATCCTTCTACCACAACATCCAGTAATTTGTTGTAATGTTGTTGTTTGATCTTGTCTTTTCCCTTATCTTTATCGGTGTACAACATATCAACTACTGCGATCCCCGAAGAGTTTTTGGCAAAGATGTTTATTTTTTTTGTTTTAAGTATGTCTATGTATTTCTTCCAAAGGTTCAAAGCCACCAGATAATGCATACATGTATTACCCATACTATCCTGAATAGTCAGACTCGACCCTCTAATCAGCTGATCGATGTAGTGAAGCTTGTTCTGATTAGAATTTAAATTTAAATCCGAATTTAGGATAGAAGTAGAAGTAGAAGTAGAAGTAGAAGTAGAAGTAGAAGTAGAATCAAAACTCGCTAGAACTTCATGAAGTAGTATCTTGCCATCGATGTTCCACAGATTGTAGTTTAATACGTAGCGTGATGCATCAGATGTATAGTATGTGATAATCAAATCAAAACACTCTGCATAATCTTCTTTAATGCAGTACATTAGGGGTGTATTACCGTAGATATCTTGGATGTTTGGATCCGCATTGGTTTTGAGTAGGATTTTGACAATATAAATGTTGTTCCACCCAACCGCATAGTGCAGGGGACTAAACTCATTATCATTGTCTACAATGTTAGGACTGGCTCCCTCCGACAACAAAAACTCCGCGATGATATTGTATTGATAATTTATCGCGATATGAAGTCCTGTTTCGCCGTTGGAAGTTTTTGTATCCAGATTCGACATAACATGTACCACGCTCTGAACGATCTCCATGATACCGGACCTTACTGCCAGATGTAGAGCATTGTAACCTTCCGTATCAATAGTATGAGGATTTGATTTGAATTTTATCATCAATTCTACTATTTCGGGTCTTTTGAACTTGATCGCATAGTGTAAAGGTATGTTTCCCGTTAAGTCCCTAATATCGGTGATCATGATACCTATATTTTGTTCTGATGTCTCAAGAAGTTTAATCACAATAGAGTTGAAGCTAAGTTCTATCGCATCATAGAGGATCGATCTCTCCATACGATCAACAATGTCGTATCGAGCCCCTCTATCCAACAACATTGTCACTATGTCGATACGATTGAATCTTACGGCATATGTCAGAAGATAATTTGAATGAATATCTCTCACATTCACATCTATCGTATCATCTGATTCTAAAATCTTCGTGAAATTTATCCAATCATGACTTCTGATATATTCAAATAGTTTATTTATGGAGGAGCTTTCGGTATCATTACCACCTCTGATACGATACGTTTTAGGCATGTTATTACTATATGTGGCTTTTTTATGTTTTTATGTTTAACGTGTTAAAATCTGTATCGGACCTTTCATCTTATTTTTCTTGACGATTACGGTCTGAGTAGCGACATCAATATCATCATCTGTATCAGTAATTGTTCTGTTCGATAAAACAAGTTTATCCAAATAGTATGTAAATAGTTTTTCCAAAAGAACTTTCCGGGGTATGTGATAGTCTCTAATGTATTCAATAGCTGATGTGAAATCCATGAACTGTATGTTTCCTATTTCATCTCTTTGGGACTCTGTTATGTTGTTTTTAGGAGCGATATCTGTCATCAGTTCTGCGACATAGTAAACATGTTTGTAGGTGATACCGTTGGTTCCATTAAATATCTCTACCAGAGGCTTTATTTCATGGATTAGTTTGATATCGCCGTCAGTGTATCCGGACTCCTCTTTGAATTCACGGATCGCACATTCTAGTTCGGTTTCTGATCGATTTTTCCTACCTTTGGGGAATCCCCATTCCTCTATATCATACTCGGCTTTCACGGTGTCTACTATGTATTTTAGATCTAGTTCAGGACCATCAACACCTTTAATCTTCAACATCTCGTAGTTTATTTTGGATATACGTTTATCGTTTAAAAGATATGTCGAATCGGCCTTGTTTCCCCAAAAATCTTTCCATAAATACTCAAATCCTTTTTCATAGGTGATGGAGAGTTTGATCTTATCGATTTCGTTTTGCATCATTTGTTTAAAGAGATATATGACCTGATCCAGTTTCTCTGGTTTGTATCTCCCTCGAATGAATTCAACATATCCCACACTATGTTTACGGCTTATCATCAGAAACTTTATGCTATGATACGCATTACTTACGATCATGCGGTCTGTATTAGATTCTATCAGTACCCTGGATTGTGTCTCTGACATATCAGCACCACATAAATCTATCTTTTTATCATGAATCGGTCTGTTTAAATCACTGAACGTGACCAGAATTATCCCCCAACTCGTGACGGGTTCATGACATTGTTTGTAGATATGGTGTTTACTATCACAGTTGGTACAGAGCGTATCACCTTGTTTTGTCGTATCACCCCACTTCGGATAGTTGGTTTTTGATTGAATATTAGGTTTGGGTTCCGATTGAGTAAAATTTGGTTGATATTTGTTATGATTATTTACTTTTTTATTTATTGCGGTTATATTGGTTTTTTGGTACATTGACTTGTATTTGTACTTGTACTTATCGCTCTAACACTGGTGTATACAAAAATTCTTTACATTCAAAACACATCACTTATATTTCACCGGAACTTTCGTCTGAGTCTCCTCCTGGTTCACCGACTTCATCGATATCGACATAGTCAGCAGAGTCGGGATCGACTGTCATGATCATTCTATCGGATTCGAGATCCTCTGCTAGAATTCGTTCACTCGATTCATACTGATTCCGAATAACATTTTTGACTTTATCGTTATCGTCAGAAATGACAGATTCAAGACGACCAAACACCAGAATATTTCGTTTATTCTTGACAAGTTTCTTATTCATGACTTTGATCATCACATAGGTTCCTTTCACGATCGGTTTATTAATGATTTCCCCTTTTGGGGATACTGGATAGAATGCCGATTTTTTGAACTGGATGTTATTAGTATTAATATCACTTTCGCCAATAATGAATTTGATCGGTCCATTTTCGGCGACGATCATCATGTTGTTGATCGAGGTGATACGGCCCATTATGGTCGATTGTTTCATCGGATTACATATTCGACAATTGAATTTGACTCTATGAACAGAAGATGATGTATTGTCTTCTGCTCGAATGATACCTCCTTTAATATTATTGTCCACATCGTAAAGTTTATCAATGTAACCATAGTTGTTGTAACATCGATTGAGATAGTCCCTTTCAAGATTTCGTCTTATGTTATCAGATATGTTGTTATTCATCTGACTGGGATGAACTCGTACATCTGCTTCGAGTGTTGTGATAAAATACGGTCCACTCATCTTTATCTCTATATATCTATTTGATCTTAATATATTTTGTATCTATGTGATATTTGTTCAAATTTTTGTGGATTTAGTGGGACATAAACAAAAAAGATGATTAGTTTATTAAACAAAAAAGACAATGTATAAATACGGTCTGATCATAGTATTTTTGATAGCTCATCTATTAGCTTTGGCCGGTATCTATCAATTATTTATCCATCGGAACATAATGTTGTTGTTAGACATGTATGTATGGCATAGTTTATCAGGCGCTCTTGGAATCACCATCGGGGCTCATAGATTATGGTCCCATTCGGCTTTTACGGCCACAACACCGGTAAAGATCTTGTGTATGTTAGCCAACTGTGTTGCAAATCAAGGATCGATCCTCTGGTGGGCAAGAGATCACAGAGTTCATCATAGAAACGTCGATACGAACGGTGATCCCTACAATATCAAGCGTGGATTCTTTTTTGCTCATATGGGATGGATCTTTATGGATAAACATCCGGAAGTTGTAGAAGCTGGTAAAAAATTAGATATGATGAATCTCATGAATGATCCGGTTGTAATGTTCCAGTACAGATGTGATCCGTATCTTAGATTAGTATTATGTTTTATTCTACCAATGATCTACGGAAGCTGGATGTATGGTCTGTATCTAATTGATTCTTTTCTAATATTCTGTGCTTTAAGATGGATAGTTACTATGCATAGTACCTGGTGCATCAACTCTGTATCCCATACGTACGGTGTTCGACCCTACAACGATAAGATAGAAGCCAGAGACAATCTTATTACATCTGTTTTAACCGGAGGCGAAGGTTACCACAATTATCATCATGTGTATCCTTACGATTACAGAGGTCGTGAAGGGATCGGAGGTTTTGGTATACTCAATGTATCTACCACACTTATCGATATCTTTATCAAATTAGGACTTGCGTCTGATCCAAAGATGGGTCCTTTAAACAAAATGAATCCGGAAGTGAAAATATAGGATAGGTGTTATTACCCCGTCTATCAAAAGTATAATATACGTGCGCACATTATATGAAACTAAACATAATCATTTTGGCAACGAATCTTTACTGGATTCTGGGGTTAAGGCTTATCAAACAGTTTTACAAACATTACAAAGGGAAAATGCAACTGATATTTCACATCTTCACAGATATCAATATCTATAACTATCTTCCCGAAGGTGCAGATGCGTACGTAAAATATCATCATCATATCGACAAATCGTGGCAAGATGCGACTAACAGTAAGTTCACCAATATAATAAAGATCAGACAGGAATTGGAAGATTCGGATTATGTCTATTATTTAGATGCCGATACTGCAGTTTACAAAGATTTCGATGAGAATTTCATATTAGGTGATATTGTGGGCGGTGAACATTACAACAATGGCTACGAGAATCCAAAACCCTACGAACGAAGACCAGAATCCCTTGCATACGTACCGTTTGATACACCTTTAGAACAAACATACTATTTTGGAGCTTTCTTCGGGGGCAGAACACAAAAAGTCATAGAGCTGTGTGAAAAACTCATAAGCTATCAGATCAGGGATAAACAAAAACACATTGAACCCGTATGGAACGACGAAAGCTATCTTAATCACATTTTCCACTACAATAAACCGGACAAGGTGGTAATGTATTCAGAATGTCAAAAAGTGTTCGGTATCAGTGACAAAGGTGGTATTGAGAATACTAGAAACTGTGACGGTGCACGGGGTCATAGTCCATCGAACAATCATAATGATGCAAAACTATACGTAAGCAAAGACAAAATGTTTAAGCTAATGAGTGGTAATGTAATCATTCTACCCGAGTCATTTCCATAGAATTTTAAATGAAGGGTATCAACTCTCGATATCTTTTTGGCATGTATGAACGAAGAACTTCTGGCACTACTATCCCTTTATCGGTTTGGTAGTTCTCTAAAATAATACATATCATTCGCGTGATTGCACACATCGTAGAGTTCAACATGTGAACATGTGTAGCATTCGATTCATTTTTACCCTTTGGAATGTATTTGATATTGAGATTCCTCGAATGATAGTCCGTGCAGTTCGAACATGATACAAGTTCTCTATACGTTTTACTACTAGGGAACCAACCCTCAACATCGTACTTTTTGGCAGCAGCTAGGTTCAGTTCACCTGAAGCTATGTTGACAACTCTGTATGAAATATCGAGTAGATCCAGAAACGTGGTAGAGTTTTTAAGCATCAGCTCGAGATGATCCCATGATTCATCAACGGAACATATGATAAATTGTTCTATTTTCTCGAACTGATGTACACGAAAGATACCGGACATATCCTTACCGTGTCTACCAGCCTCCTTTCTGAAACAAGTCGAGATACCGGCATACTTAATCGGTAGTTTTCGGTGACTCATCTTCTCTCCAGCGTGAAGGGCAGTCAAAGGTTGTTCAGATGTTGCGATAAGGTACTTAGTATTAAATACATCTTGATCCGAACAAACAATCTTGTAAAGCTCTTCATCAAATTGTGAAAGTTGGGCTACAGAGCTCATTACGTCGTGATTCATGAAATAGGGTGTCTGAATAGCCACAAAGTCCGCATCATCTAATATCCTTAGAGCAAACTGTTGTAGGGCATGTGATAGATACACTAGAGGTCCCTTGAGAAAGTATCCTCTGTTACCAGCAATCTTCGATCCGGCCGTAGTATCAACACCATCTATCATCTTGATCAATTCATAGTGTGGAAGATTTGGTTGAAATTGAAGTTGAAGTTGAAGTTGAAATTGAAGATTTGGTTCTATCGGAATATTAACCACGTCGTGTGTCAGAACAATTACATTACTATCATCATCCGGACCGAACGGTACAGATTCATGTAGGATGTTTCCTATTCTACGTAGTAACGTATCTCTCGACTTTTCATGTAGGTGTAAAGTGTTGGTCAGATCGTGTTTTGTAACTTGAGACAGTTGAGACAGTTTAATGAGAATATTTGTTGGAAGTGTTTCTAAAATAGTTTGGTCGATGTGTGGTATGGCGTCTATCAATGAAGATGCAAGTAGTACATCAGTATCTTGAGTATCCGGATTCTTATTTTTGGCTTTCATACGTATTCCCAAGATTCGTTTAATCGTATTTTCTAGTTTAGAATGATTATTAATCGTAACAGTGGTAGATCTGAACTCATTGTCATGTGATATCAAATCATCGATGTCACTAGATTTACCGTATCTTTGAGTGTGCGATTGACGAACTATTTCTAGTGTGTTGGGTGATCTGATCAGATTGATGTCTAGTACCATTTTTGAGTTTGTTTAGTATTGAAGTTACTCCATGATTTCCAAACGAATAAAAAATCAATGTTTTTGGTAATGTATGCGATGTAAAAAAAGGCATAAATGAATTGGGGTAGGAAGCGATAGCACTGACACATAGTGTCTAGGTCTAGTGCGCGGAACGCAGCCCCACCCTCATGAATGTTCATAATCAATATCAATCGTTATGTTCCTTACATTACATTCATTGATGTTTTATTATGGATTGTAGGGTTCAAAATTAGGTGTAAGTCTGAATGTTAGACTTCGATACAGTTTTCTAACGGACCCTTTAGATTCAATGTTCTTTTTGGGACGATACGTTACAGAATACGATACGAACTGACTCGCTAACATATTCTGTTTTACTGCTAATCTACACAGATTTGATGTTTGGTTTTCGATACCAACATAGGCTAATGCTAAACCATTCTCTTTAACAGCTATATTATACATCTCTTCTGTTGGATGTTTGATGTATTCCAATACCAATCCATTCTGTTTAACTGCCTTCATACACATTTCATCAGTCTGTTCTCTAATAAATTCTAAAACTAAACAGTTTTGTTTTGCGATCAGTGTACACTCTTTATCAATATGAGTCTGTATAAAGTTTGCTTCTTTAATGTATGCATCGGCCGCCCTTTCCAGATGATACTTTGCATATTCTACAACACTATCGTACCTATCAAAAACGTTGTCGATCCAGAACTTATCCGCAACATTAACAAAATCGATAATATCATGTATGATGATCTTATCGGTCTTAAAACTATACTTCTCAACATAGACCTGTGCATCATCTGGAACACTAATCAAACCTAACTTAGATCCATATGCATTCCAGAACAGATGACACTGCGATTCCTCGCAGAAATACAGACCACCTGTCGAACATTCTCCATCAGGATTAAACGGTTCGGTATCAATCCCACCGCGTAAGTAAATTTGTTGTGTATTAGATCATCATT
>Ga0302280_1003685_pt1 | contig 10915 bp, 10 predicted proteins | sample III_Fen_E1_1_FD_198771 | JGI IMG/M metagenome (GOLD analysis project Ga0302280, IMG submission 198771) | Peat permafrost microbial communities from Stordalen Mire near Abisko, Sweden - III_Fen_E1_1 | ecosystem: Environmental > Terrestrial > Soil > Wetlands > Permafrost | place: Sweden: Abisko...
TTGAATTGTGATTAGTGTTGTCGCGAGAAAGAGTGTTCATTGTATGTGAGAATGAGTTATGAGTTATTATTGTAGTCTGTCCTTTAGGTAAAAATATTGTATAAATTTTCCATAATTTTATTATTATTTATTCAATTTTTCAAGAAACTTTTTTGCAACTTTTGTGCGTAAATTTCAATTTTCATTGATTTTTCGGTGAAAATCAATGAAACATTAAGGTAAACTCGGCCCAAACGGTTACGCAAACAAGATGTTTACCATTTTAGTTAGAATACGCTAGGCCCGCCATGCCGCTCATGACACGCAACACGTTGTATGAAAACGCGAATATATAGAGATTTGAGTCGCGCGCAATGTCTAGCTTCAAACGATTATCGAATCTCATATGGTCACCAAAGTCCAAATTCAAAATCGTGGAATCAATTCTAGACAAATTGGTAGTACCAGAAGGTTGGTGTTTCTCAGGGTGTAAAGCAAAGCTGTACACATTGATACCGTCTGCTGGAGTATGTGTGTGATGATTCACTGTCTGATAGTAGTTAAAGTATGACCCTCTCTGCCAGAAAAAACGATTGTGCCCATTCAATTGGATATTACCTCCCTGAATTGGATTTCCTCGCCCATCTAACAATAATCCATAATTGTTATGTTGTACTACACATACATCCTTATGGACACAAAAAATATTCGAATCACTTGATCTGTAATCAACAGTGAAATCCTCAACTGGTACTGATACATCGATCATATTCAGTCTGTGTCTTACTTCAACTGCATCAATAGAAATAGATGCTAAGTTTCCGTCAGTGTGGGATACTATGACTTTTGCATAATCAAGCATATCTGAAAGTTCTACACCATGGTTGTTTCCTAACAATGCAAAATCAATCGAACTTAATAATGTATCATAACACCATACAGCAATACCACATTCATTGATCTCTTCGAGTGGTACACCTTGGGCTAATCCGGTTACGTTGTTATTTCTGAGTTCTACTTGGACTCTTTGTCCCTCATTGTATCTTGGGTTCAATAAGTGTGAACATAAGTGAGCAGGTTGTCCATTGATTTGAGCACATGTTCCGGTAAGTTTAGGATTAATAAAGATACATCCTTCAGCTAAATTCTTAGCAGCATCAGAAAGAGCAACAGTATTCCATAATAGTGGATCATGAGTATAACACAAGAATTTTCCACGTCCACCAGAGAATCCGGATCGGTTGGCTTCACCATTGAAAGCACCACATTTAAGGGCCCAGATAAGTTCCTTTGTAGGATGATTGTAGTTCAATTTAAATTTCTCGTTGGCATGTTGAGAATTAACATTAACCAAGATTGTTTCAGATCCAGTGAATTGGACTTGTTCAATTAAGTATTCATGTCCAAGTTGAGCGTATTTACGTCTTTCTCCGGATTCGAGATAAACGTAATCGATCATAATACCGGTTTCATTGAATTGATAGAGACCCATATGTGGAGGTTGTCTACCTGTCCATACAATTAATCTGCTGATCTCTTCAAGGGCAACATCGATTCTGACTTCGTGATACTGAAGAGCGATTAAAGGAAGGGCCAAACCGTAGTTACGGCAGAACCAGAATTGGAAAGGAATGTATAACATGTATTCAGGTAAAAGAATTTCTGAGGTTGTGTCAAAAAGTTCTTTTCCACGGAGGGCAGTCATTTCAGGAACATCACCGATTAAATGTCTGTAACCTCTTTCCTCATCATCAGTATGAGTGAGTTCATACCAGATATCTAACCAGGTACCGACGTGTTTATCGATCTCCATACCACCGATCTTGACAATGACTTCACGGATGAGAGCAAATCCCAAACGTCTAACCCATGCGATCTTTTCGGTATGAGTACCCAACACTTCAGATCTAACAGGTGGCATCTTGACACGAAGACATGTCTTGGTTGCCAAATCACCGTTTCTCTGGACCAATACAGAGTATCGACCTCCAGGACGAGCTGAGTCGATGGTCTGTTCAATGCATTCCATTGCAAAGTTAGTGTATCTTCTGTAGATCACTTTAAAGTAGGTAATTTGAGGAGAGCCTGTCAAATAGACATCTTGAGCACCGTTAGCAACTAAACTTATGATTCCACCACCCATATTGGTATTATACTATGTCAGCAGAAAAAACAAATTCATCTTAAAAATTATTTCGAGGGTTAATGTTTTATAGTATAACACGATTAGCCAAAGCTTTAAAAACACGTTCAAAATCATGTGTAAAATCATTTCATAAATGTCTTTTCACGTTTTACTCGATATCACTGACTCATTGAACCGTATTGATTGAAAACGCAGTTCAGTTATTTTGTCTATCTTCTCCAGACGTTCCGATGTCCGTTCGCCAGTTCAGTTAAACCCTTTTCCCTTAGGGTGTTTCGGATCTTTTGATAATTACATTTTTCTTCATAATCCGCTTCGAACAAAACCAGTCTCAAACCATCATAAAAACTAGGATTCTCATCGAAAAAAATTGTTCTAAAAATCCTTCACAGGATGATACATGAGACAAATCCATATCTAGCCCCGAGTTCAAATACTACATCGAAAAATATATATTGTACGGGAGGAATGTTAGGATCCTTAGGATTCTCGAATCAAAGCTTTCAGTAATCTTGGAGTGTTCTTGTCGAGTCTAGTCAGTTTTGAGGATAGTTTAGTCAGTATTATCTTGTTGTCTTGCAGTTCGATCGTCCAACCTAATTTGGTTGCATTGGCCATTATATACAATTTCACCAAAATGTGTACTACATGTTCTACGGTATCGGTTTCGCACATTTATATATGCGGTTATGAAAGATCCATCGACCGAATGCGCAAATTCATCGATTATCTCTCATCAAACGCAAAGAAAGTACGTGATGAATGATGTGATATGATGATTGATGTAACGTTCAATACACCGTTCAACGCGAAAACACACGAATAATACATTCGAACGCAACAGATTCTAAAATCTATAAATTTTTCGACCTAAAGATTGTTGCGGTAGAATTATCACAAGTTCAGTTCCAATTGTAAATTGTAAATTCAGAATCATGTCCGTCGATTACAAGTATAAACCAGAAAAACACAAGTTTCGGGTCAATCTAAAGACCATCGACGAGATCCATCAGGAACAACTCAATGATTTTAAGAAGAATCGAGATCAGATTCCTGATAAAAAACGTAAATTAGCGAATCTGGAAAGGGAGTTGTCGGACTTAGAAGAAACTAATCGAGGCAGGCCGATCGGTCTGGATTGTGAGGTCCTCAAGAGACGAAGCACCTTACGGACCACTATCAAAAACATGAAGATTGAGATTTCACGCACCGAAAACTGTTCTCGTGAGATGGAGTACTGGAGCAGAACCGGTGATGTACTGTGTGACTACTACGATATCACGAACGGTGTCCTCTATGGTAAGAATTTCGATGATCACAATTACAATCATGACAACAACAATGATGACAATCTTAACATTAATGACAATACTTCCAATGATCGAGCGGCAGATTCCAAGATCGTTATCAGTAGTGAACTTCTCGAGATTACAAACCTTAATCGAAAACGGAAACTGAAGAAACCCGTCAGAAAACGTAACAAAAATATCGAAATGACGCCAGCTCGAGGGATTATGAGTATTTTGATAGGTGATGAAGAGGAAGATCAACCAGACAATAAGATGTGTAAAGCAACACTTCAAAACCAGTATCTTCTAATGATGGATAAAGAGTATGCCTGTTCAAAAACCAAAACATCTTTAGCAAAAAAATGCAAGAAGTGTAATGTTGATATAATGATAATATACAACGAAGCTATCACATGTTGTCCCAAATGTGGAGAATCTGATGATATATTTATCGAATCAGATATGCCCTCACAGAGAGAAACATTCGCTGAAAAACCCAAATACCCTTACAAGAAACTAGGACATTGTATCGAAAAACTGAATCAATTCCTGTGTAAGGGGACGGCCAACGTTCCTCCCGAGATATTCTCCATTTTGAAGGATGAGATCGAGAAACACAATATGAATACTAATGAAGTGACAATTCGATTTCTGGAGACCATGTTGAAAAAACATCGGTTGAGTGAATACTACGAAAACATCATGTATATTTATTCAAAGATCACCGGAAAGCCTCCACAACATATATCCCGCGATGAGTACGAATTGGTATTGAAAATGTTTACAGAAGCCGAAGAGATGTATGAAAAGAAGTATAAACCTGCTTCAAGAAACAACTTTTTGAAATATACTTTTGTATTGAACAAAATCTTCCTGACGATCGACAGACCGGATATCGCAGAGCATTTCAAACTATTGAAGAGCCCTGAGAAACTCAAACAACAAGAGAGAGTCTGGCAAAAAATATGTGTTGATCTCGGATGGAAGTACCATTCAAGTTAAACCTTAGACTTGAATTGAATTAAATTGAATTGAATTATCCCCCTTTAATCATAAGTTCAAAAACTGGATTTATGATTATCTGCAGTCGTTCGAATATATTAGTATACTTATGTATGTATGATGATTGATATCACAACTCCTATTCCGACGATCTCTATAGATCCATTAACACCGATAGAGACACCGATAGAAACACCGATAGAAACACCGATATTAGCATCTCTTCATGATTTAGCTAGAAATTGTAGAATCGACGAAATATGCAACAGATTATCCGATATCAAAGGTTATTCTCACGAATTAAATGAGTTTGATAACGGTGAGACTGTTTTAGATATATTGATACGCTGTCAAACTGAAAATATCTATCCACTTTTCATAGAGTTGATAGTACTGTTAGGGGGTAGGACCAGTGATGATATCAGAGGGCCTTTGTTGTGTGGTTCAAAAACTAAAACTATCATGACAGAGTTTGAAACCTACAGATGGTTCAGAGAACAGGTCGATACTTCATTAAAACTGGGACCAAAACGTAATTCAAAAAAATCTAATTTAGTATCATCAACCTCGAACCTCATATCTAAATCTACATCTAATCTTGTATCTAATTCTATGTCGAATTCCACATCTAATTTCACATCTAATCTCATAACTAATTCTACATCCAATACTACATACAATACTGCATCCAATACTACATCTAACTCTACATCTAACTCTACATCTAATCTTGTGCCAAATACTACATCTGATTCTACATTCGATTCTACTTTTGATTCCACATCGAATAGAAGTTCAACAGAAAGTATTCAGTGTCTAACATCGAACAATACGACATGTTTCTACACTATATATTACAATATAAGGATTGGAAAGGGACAGTTCGGAAAAGTCTATGGTGCAAAAAGAACAAATCACGATGAAATCGATGTTGTGAAAATAATAGAAAAGAAAAAAATGACACAAAAACAAATAGATGATGAGATAGAGATGTTATCTAAACCCGTTTTCAACCTCTATATCGGTCGGGCATTATTCGAGGATCATTACTACATTTTCATGAAATACGGAGGAATACCGTTGTCTCGTCTACCGAACAATACACCAATGAGTCTAAAAAAGAAGATAGCATTGGGTGTACTACATACATACTACAACATAAACTCCAATCATATCTTTCATAGGGATGTTAAATGGGACAATATGCTCTTACAACTACATATTAAACATGACAGTGATAATAGTTCACATCATCTGCACATAGAGACTACTATCGTACCAGAAATACGTGTTTGTGATACAGAAACCGCGTGTGATTCAGCGTTTGCAGATCAAGCGTTTGCAGGAACACCAGCTCATCAATCGTATGATTTTCATGATGTCAAAAGGTTACCTTATGCTCAACATAACGAAGGATACGGTATCGGGATCATATTAGCGAACATATTTTCCGATAGATCCTACGAGACGTATCAAGAAACATTGGAGAGACATGTTCCGTTTCAACCATCGGATGTTGAAGATGCCTTTCCACATATGTTCCCAGGGGATCAAACTATGAATGTGATCAAGACCGAAGATCCATGTCTTCATATATTTGTTAGGTTCATTCAGCTTCTGTGTCACAGAGAGCCATACAAACGTCCGACCCTGGATGATTACAAGACAAAGATAAAAGATATTGAAACGCATATGTATGGTAGTAAAAAAACAGTAATTACAATTACGGACCCTGTTAATTATCACGCCAACATCTACAGTAAAAGTGATGGTGAAGTCATTAAGAAGAAATCTACGATTAAAGGTCTGATTTTGAATAAACTGCACAAATCGAATGATGGTGGATCAAGTGTATCTCCATCGTCGAGCCGTTCGGATAAGGACCTCGTCGTATCTCCATCTCCGAAGAAACATAACAGATCGGTATCCCCAAACCCTATTCAATCTCAATCTCAATCTCAATCTCAATATCAACCTCAATCTCAATCTCAGTCCCAATCTCCGAGATCGAAAACAAAAATGATCTTCCCGAAGGAATCAGATAATAAATTGTTAGTTCATCCAGAACCCGAATTAAACCGGGAAGGTCACAAACCGAAACATCGATCACGATCAGCATCAGAGACCTTTAGGTTCAGTCACAATCGCAAAAATGAGAAAAATGAGAAAAATGAGTTATAGCCCTTGTGTCAAACCTACTATCATGTTTTGTTTTGATACATCATTTTTATTATGTGCATTGTCCAATGCCGCCTGCCTCATCAGTCGAGTGATCGCTTTACTTGCTGTTTGTTTCGGTGCTAGTGTCAATCTTGTACTAAGATACACATCATTCGATTCTTTTGATTTTTGGGGATGCGATATAGGATTATTGTTCATCCTTAATAGATCTACTACAAATAACAAGATCGGATAAGGATCTGTAGAATGTACGAATATCAAATTTTTTAGTGGTTGAAATAAAAAATGAACTTGAATGATTAATTATGAACATCCATGTCGATGGGCTGCGTTTCGCTATCGCTTCCTGCCCCGACTTATTTATCCAGAACAGGTTGGGCAGTGAGCCATTAGCGAAACGCAGCCCACCCATATGAATGTTCATTTATTCACATTTCATTCTTTTTTCTTACCCTTACAACCATTAGAAAAAAAGTTGAAATTTGAACTAGATACAACATACTGTACAAAAATACAGATATCAACATAACAGAGAATGACCACATCGACTGTTCCTATCTATGCAAATCCCAACATAAATGATGTTGATGTACAACCTCCAATATGGGAATACTACAATTCTAATCCGTATCACCAATCTTCCTACAATCAAAGGCCATTGTATGTACCTGTTATGACGACAAATCAACAACTATTGACAAATCAACAACTATTGACAAATCAACAACTATTAACGAATCAACAACCATCGACGGTACAAACAGACGATTCAGATAATTATGAATCTGCACGACAAAGTTATCGTATATGGATCATAGTATTCGTAGTAGTACTCATCTGTATCGGTGGAATATGGATAGGTCGTGTCTATTTAAAACCTCCCATAACTAACACAACTCACATCTAATATTTAACATTTAATATTTTTTATCATAGATCACAATATAAAATCAACACCCCATTTATAGTCGGTTCTATTGATGTCAATGACGACGATTCATTTTCCACCAGATGATCTACAAGATAGATTAGTAAGACTACTGATATTTGTGTTAATGTTCTTCATCATTCTACGTTATCTTTCGGGGATAAATATTTCGGACTTCGAACAGATCGAAATAGTAGTAATATCTGCAATATGCTTGATGTTCGTAAATACATACTATCCATACATTGTTTTAAAATAAAAAAGGTTTAAAAAGGTTTAAATAATCGTAATCTCTATTCTAGAATAGATGTCTACACAAAAAGCAAAACAATCTAATGAATCATCTCGAGTCATAGATGAGAAGATCGATGTAGTGTTCGAACTAGAAGAAGAACAAGATAATGAATGTCGTATCAGTGATTGCGATACTTCAGAAGAAGGTGAAGGTAAATGTGCACCGTTAGTATCTCCGCACAATCATGTTGGATGTGATCATAAACATGAACATGAACATGAACATGAACATGAACATGAACATAAACATAAACATACACATAGTAAAACGGCAGAACACGTATCGATACACGAAGAGGATCTATCAAAGTACACAGTAGTAGATCATTTGGATGAGGACGTACCAATCCCTGGTCAAGAGTTTTGTCTGTTTTCGTTTCTCTCACCAGAAGGCGTGATGAACTGTAATGTGAGAGCAGTTAAGTTTAGAGGGGCATATCCATCAATAAAAGCTGCTGAAGATGCCGCTAAACTTCTAGAGAAAACAGATAAATACTTTAAGATCTTTATCGGTGATTCTGGTAAATGGTTGGATTTTGATCCTCCGGTCTCCAGAGTTGATCGTGAGATGTCGTCTAATAAGGAACATCAAAAGATTCTTGATGCTCAACGTAAACAGAGGATGGATAAGATCAATGCCCTGGCAGGTAAACATAAAGAGAATACAGACAAGAAAGATTCCGGTAAAACTGAGAGGATCGAAGAGTCTAAAAAGGCTGGTGCAGCTAGTGATGCAATAGATAAACAGAAATCCAGGAAACAAGAGAAACAAGAAAAAGAACAAGAAAAACGTACAACAATCCAGACCAACTCTAGAGATGCATCCCTAAATAAAACTAAACAAAGAATGGCCGCTAGATTAGCCGAGTCCAGAAGCAAGAAAGCTCAGATCTCCGATCAAAAGCCATCAGAACATTTAAATCAGCCTCTGAGTAAAACAATAGATCAACAAACGGGAAAGATCAATCTAGATCTAGATGAGAAGATCAAAGTCATCAATAAGGCATCATCCGATTTGGAAGATAAGAAAGCTAAGTTGGAAGAAGCCGATAGAAATATTGAGAACATTAAACAGTTATTGGCTAAAAAGAAAGCACAAAAATCAGGTAACTAAATTTTAAACTCTTCAGTATAATTATGAGCATGTTTCGAAACATTCTGATAATCATATTATTCATCGGCATAATATTTGTAGTAATAGATCTTGTTAGAACAGAGACAGGATGTCCACAAAACAAGATAATATATCGATTCATACCCAGAACCTTAGATGAGGAGTTAGAATCACCGGCCTATGCAACAGATGTATTTAGGACTATGTTCTCACAACCTGATCCATGGATTAATTCAATCGATAATCAACTGTTACGTAAACGTGAAGATGTCAACCAATTTTTTATCAGTCAATTCTAAAGTTAACTTTTATGCTTCATCTTTGTACATTTTCTTGACATCAAGTTTGGACCTTGATTTCTTTTTATCAAGGATGTACTCTTCGTAATCAAGCTGAATAGATTTCTCTTCCCAATCCTTCTTGTAGTTTTTTTCGTGATACGATCGAAACTGTCTACATCCGAATCTCAAGGGTACTTTATCAAGATCTGGTGCTTTATAGAAAGATATCTTGTCGAATAGATTGGTTCTAGCACCTCTATTCTTGATAACCATCGCTCCATAGTTCTCTGTCAGTTGACGAAACACTTGACGAAACGAATTGAAATCTGGAAACATACCTGCATAATGTTCATAGATACGTTTCAGATTTGATGTGGTGTCCTCTGCCAATAAAAATACATAATCAAAGTTAGAACGTAGTTCAGGACTGATACCTAGAGGGTACTGCATGGTCAAAACATATGTGATCTGTCTATGACGTCCATTGAACAAGAGTTCCGATACCCTGGGATCTTTTGCCCAGATCCCTTTTGATGATAAACAATCATCCATCACAACGATGGCTCTAGGATCGATGAATTTACCCTGTAGTTTTTTTTCACGGGCCTTTTTCAAAATTAATTTTTGTCGTAACAGTAGTTTTTGTATGATCTTTGTATGATAACCATAAAAAATGAAGGTGTCTGGAAAAAAATCGGAAAAGAATGGATCATCTTTCTCTGTAGGTGATATGATCAGACCCACAGGTACATCTTCGTACTTATACACGATAGCTCTGGTTACCCATGTCTTACCCGATCCTCTTTTCGCTATCATAATTATTGATGGATTTTCGATCATATCATCCAAAGTGAATTCCTGAATCGGGAGTTTATCTAATATCTCTCCATCGTGTTCCATTATATCTTACAACTAGTTATTTTTTTGGTTAGTTTTTGTAATCAATCAACACACTGGGTATCTTAAGATCTGATCTAGGGATATTAACACCAGACCCGATTAGATTGTAAGATCTGGTAGAATCGTCAGAATCTAATCGTGATACTCTAGATCGTCCTCCACCTCCACCCTTCATCAGCTCTCTGGATACGGGAATGTCAGAGGTAGATTGAGAAGGACCGATGATGTCGGCAATCTCATTGGTCTTTGTAATAGTAGTTTCATTACTAAAATAGCTAGAAGCAGCGTACCATACGATCAGACCTGCTACTAGAGAGGACACAATGATCGTTTCGTTTAGTATGATTCCGTCTTTTCCTTTCTTAGTATTCTTCTTCTTTTTGTATTGTTTGTTTTGTTTAGTCTGGGTATCATCTTTGTCATTATCATTGGATCTACTGTAATAATTGTAGTAATAGTATGTAACTGCGAACACAACACATGTTGCAATAAGAGCTAAAAAAACTGGATTTTTCATTATGGACATGCTTTTCCCGATTGATTATAGTATATCGATTGAAATAATATCCTTTTTTTATACGCGACACGCAAAATCAAAGTTAAAATCAAAGTTAAAATTAAGGTTTGAGCATATTATCAACTATGTTATCAATATTGACAGCTTTCACATCCTTTTTCTTTGAATCTTTAGATCTGTTCTTATCTTTGTCCGAATCCGATGATACATCTATTTCTGCAGGCTGGGATCTTGTTATTTTGATGTCATCATTTGTATTATTCGTTTTTGAATTTTGACGACTT
>Ga0302280_1003686_pt1 | contig 10914 bp, 12 predicted proteins | sample III_Fen_E1_1_FD_198771 | JGI IMG/M metagenome (GOLD analysis project Ga0302280, IMG submission 198771) | Peat permafrost microbial communities from Stordalen Mire near Abisko, Sweden - III_Fen_E1_1 | ecosystem: Environmental > Terrestrial > Soil > Wetlands > Permafrost | place: Sweden: Abisko...
GTAAGGCCTTCTTTTTAGAATCCGGAATGTTCATCGCCTCCCAGATCTCTTCGGACAATTCGTATATCTTTGCTAGCTTTTTATCGGCCATCAAAAAGGTCTCCAGTCCGATCAAGTTGATCGAGCAAATCATTCGAGACGAGCAACACGTTCCCTTTGGTGCGAATCCTGCCGACGCGGACTTGATCTCTTATCTCTGCGGGTATCCGCAGGATGCCACTGCAGACCGGATCTACACTCAGTCGCTCGCCACCCTCCTTTTGCATACGGAGATCGCGCATCGCCTGACGCACGTCCACCGGCCGTGTGCGCTCCGATCGAAAACGCGCGAGGCATTCCTGCTGGGATCGGCAATCTTTCAGGAACGCGAACGCACGATAGATGGGAAGCTCGCCAGTCAAAAGGGCTTGCTTTATTTCGTCGGCAGCTTGTCTTCTGAGCTTCTGCGCATACCCCACATACCCCACAGCAACCCTCGCAATTCTCGCGATCTCCCTGTTACGGTGCACCTCCGAATAGTTTTCCAAATTTGGAAAACCTTTGTATTTTCCTCCAAGCCGCATGTTTTCGCGTGCTAACTCAGTGATCCGGTCGCCGAGCAATTCGGTCGCGAGCAGGAATCGGGCGTATCCGCTCAGCCCGTCTTGCGGTGCAGTCTGCTCAATAATCCACTGCAGCGCCTCGTCCTCGGTCCACGGATATACGATGCAGTTGACTTTTTCGCTTGGTTGCGATCGAAGCGCCTGGAACTGATCGAGGCCCCTTAACACGATGCCACTGGTCGAGATATATAAGGGCTCCATAGGATCGCTGGACTTCAGGCATCCTGGAACTGCAAGATTCTCGAGACCACACTCGGACCATGCGCGGTGGTATCGCAGCGACCCGACCTGACGCGGTTCGATCGTGACATCCCCGACAATACGTAACGGCGCCATGATCTGTGGGTACTCGCTCATCGTCGTCATCCGTGCGCTTTCCAGCTGCTGAACAACTCGGCAGTGTTAGGGGTCGGTCCGGCCAGAGATCCGCGCCGAAGGAGAGTTGCGTTCCGTCCTTCTCCACCGCCGCTGGTCCTGTGCCCATCACCATCCCCTTGATCCCCGTGGAGAGGTTCTGGGAGCAATTCTGCACGGCCGGAGATCCTTGCTGTCGACGTTGTCCACGGGGCGCGCGTGTGGAAATCGTCAGATCGCCAACGAAGACGAGGATTTGCGCGGAGAAAAGTCTTGCTCGCGTGGCGCGCGTTGTGCGAGTGGGAAGAGCCTGATAAGCCCGCTTTCGGGCCGGTTTGAATCGGTCCAGGCACAGTTAGGCTGCTATGGGTACTGGACAGCGTATCCTCCCGAAACGGAGACAACGACAACCGGTTCAACCTCAACCGAGTCTCTGACGCCATGTAGCGGGCAAGGGCTGGAAACGATTCCCTCTCGACTGGGATGCCGTGCTGTACCCTCACCCGGGAACGCACGAACACATAACCGAGGCAGTTCTGCTAATTGCTGGTTCGCCAGCAATATCTCCACCGTCGAGGGGCCCTTCTTCCATCTTGGCAGCTTCTGGTTTACCTTGCGAAAATGCCTTTGAAATTCGCTCTGGCAAGTTTACAATTCCGCCAGACCTCGATAGGGAAGATTCTGTGTCGGTTCGAGCGAAGTTACAGAGGGGTTGCCGTAGCACAACTGCAGATGGGGAACCAGAGCCGTCATGGAAATCGCCGTCTGTACTTGCTTGAACTATTGGCTGTATGGAGGCTCGCAGCCGAGGTGCGGCACTGTGCGGTCGAGAGTGCTCCATGTGGCTCATGATCGCGCCTGCATGTCCGAAATACCTGACCTCGCGGAGCTGCCATGGGTCATACACGGCTGGGCAAAATTCCAAGAACACGGTCGTGGAACGAAGTTGTCGAGCGAGTGGATGGTACGGGCCTAGCGAGCGGTGTCACTCTGCGTCGGGCCGACATGGCGACCATCGCAGCGAAAACGCTGGAGGCAGCCCGGAAGGCTCTGGACAAGGCGGTCGATGATAGCGGTGTCCGCTACACCTTTTACTTGCTGACGCAGGTAGCCTTGGCCTCACGAACACGTGATTGGGAAGCTGAGCTGGGCAGACATTATATTCGCCTGGCGGGCGAGAGCAGTCTCTTCGACCTTATTACTGAGGTACAGGCTGCAATTGATCGCTACGTTGGCCGGAGTCCATCTGCCTTAAAACGCAAGCAGTTATGGGAAGATGCAGGCGCTCTATTCCTCCGGCAGCAGGGGAGAAAGTGGGCAGACATCGATTCGCTCGCGGGAGGCGCCCATTGCAATATATAGACCTGACCCAACGATCAGAACTCCACCGAGGAGCATCGAGATTGTCGGTATCTCATGCCAGAAGAGATAAGCGATCAAAGCGCCAGTCAGTAGCTGCGTGTAGTGATATTGAGAGACGCTGGCCGCAGAGGAATGCTTCAAGGCAACATAGAAGCACACGCTTCCCAGAGCACAGAAGAATCCCGTCGCACCAAGCGCAGCGGTGAGCCGCGCGGTCAGAGGTTCAGCGTGGCCAATCATGCGTCCGAAGCCGTATGCAGCCATCACGGTACCGGAAAAGAAGACGAAGCTCTCCGACTTTTCCGTTTGCGTGATGACACGCGACCAGACCATGTTGGCCGAGAAACAGGCGACGCAGACCATGCAGGCAGCGATGCCGATCCAGTCTCCCTGACGCGCGGAGCCAAAAGGATCGACGGCAACAACCACTCCGGCAAAGCCAGCCAGTATGGCCAGCGACTTTCGCCAGTTAAGCCTCTCCTGCAGAAACAACGCGGCCAAAATTGCAGTGACCATCGGAGCCATGAAGACGAGGATGTAAAACAACGTCAAGGGCAAATGACGCAGGGCAACGACCACACACAGGTTGTTGATGAGATCCAGGCAGGAGCGCAGGATCTGCCGCCTGGGCCGCTTCGGCCAGAGAGACTTTACCTGGTTGCGCCACCAGCCATGCAACAGCAGAAACGCAATAACGAAGAGGCCGAGAAATGCGACCACCTCATACGCCGGAAGCTGCGAGCTTCCGACCATCTTGATGATGCTATCGGCCAACACCCAGCAGGTGAATCCAGCCAGAGCAAAGCCAATTGCTTCGAATTCGGAATATGATGTCTTCATTGTTTGAAACAGGGCGATATGGCCACTTTAACAGAGAGACTCACTGTTCCAGCAGTCCACACTGGCTCGATGAGAAGTCGTGAAAACCACTCACTCTTCGTCATCCTCATCGAATTCGCCGTCTTCCATCTGGCTTGCAGCATAGGCGGCACGTTCACGCTTGTCCCTGCGAACGGTGAGAAGTTGCGAACCGATCGTGTGCTTGGGCACGAAGCAGTAGTTGTAGAAGGCCTCGAACAGCGCTACGTTGGGAATCCGTTTCTGCGTGAGCAGATCGTTGAGATGGTGCGAGTAGAGAGCGCGAAACGCCTCTGGGGTAATAGCATAGCTGGATCGCTTGCCGTGAACGCGAACCGTTGCCTCCAGCCATCCTTTCTCGATCCAGGACAGGATTTCAGTCTTTCGTACATGCAGTATCCTTGCCAGCGATTCGACCGACATCCAATCGCAGCGAATCTCCCGGACCTTCAATTCGTTTCGCTGTAGCGCGCAGCGAACCGACTTCACGCTTCGCCCCAACATCTTTGCCGTTTCCGCGACCGAATGGGTGGCAATGTGTTCGCGCAAGTTGTCGAGTTCATCGTCGGTCCAGCGCCGGTGCTCGTCGCGGATCTTCAACCCTGTTTGCAGAACAAATCGCCAGCAGGATTCTCTGGATCGACCGCTATGTCTTTGCAATCGGCAAACGAGTTGACCGAGCTTTTCTCCTGACAATACGCGGGCCTGAATGGCCATAGCTTTGGCCTCCTCGCTCCACGCATGGATCGCATTCTGATTTTGCGCAGCATTCATCGGGCACCTCTGGGGATGGAGATGCGAAAAAACTCCTCTACATATAAAGCTGTCGAGAAGGGAAAAAACGAACAGTAATGACAATTATTTTTGCGTCTTTCACATTTCCGGCCTATACTGCGTCTTACAGCCGTCGCGAGATGTTCTTTGCGATGACAACCCGCACTTGTTCGGCATTGCAAGACGGGCTTCCCCTCATCCCACCTGCCGACCAAATTCGGTCATAAGCACAATAGGTTTTCAAAACTTTGCTTGATTTTTGCGTGGCCTTTCGGGATTGCTTTGGGAGATTTGTCGAAGAGCTCAGCTGTTCTGAATTCAAAGCTTGAAACTTTTACCCATTTGGCATCTGATAATTCGATCGATGAGCGTGGATGCCATATATCCCATCGGAGATTGTCAACATGCAATTACCTTCCCCCTCTAAACTTTGCTGGGGCATCAAGTTGCCGCCTGAGCAGAAGTGGATTGAAAAGGCGATACACTTTGCCGTCTCACAAATCTGGCAGCGAGCACACTGTATCGCGCGTTCGCAGTTAGGCGATGAGTCTCAGACATTGGAGATGATCGAAATTGCTATCGGCAAAGCTGTCCACCGCCTACAGTTGAACTCTCAGGCGAGCCCTGAAGACGTTACGCAATTGCTGGAGCGGCTCTACCTGCAAGAGGTAAGATACAGGCGGAAAGCAAACAAGAGGCTCGTTTTAGTTGGTGCGAGCGAAGATCTGCCCTCCAACTCAACTCATAATCCACAGTCACTGGTTGATTCCGCAATCGATTTAGAGATAATCTTGCACAATATACCACCTGAGGTTCGCTTCGCTCTCTTGCTCCGATACAGCCAATCTCGATGGAATGAAATCGCTTCAGTTCTGGGAACCACTGAGGCGTCTATCCGCCTTCGTTGCAAGAGGGCGCTTAACAGAATCCGTCAAAAACTGGAGGACAAAGAACATGGGCTCTGACTATTGCAATTGCAGACTCAATTGGAAAGGATGCCGTGGCTGAGAAACAAACCTTCCCTTTGGACGACGACAACGAGACGCTGCTGTTTGAAAAGTTGCAGGAGCACATTCTCGCTCACTACCCTAACCCAGAGCGCAAGGGATGTCCCGATCCGGCCGTTCTTAAGAGTCTGATCGAAACTCCCGGCGAGGTGACGCTTGCCGCTCTCAACGACTTGCACATCTTTAAATGCGCGGAATGTACGCGCATACTGATGGAACTGCGGAAACAGAAGAAGCACGAGGCCTCAGAGTAGAAACCATTTTGGCGATTACCCAGAATCGATCCTCCCCCCCCCCCTCTCTATATCGATCATCGTACCTCCTTCCCCACGAAGAATCCAGGCTTGAAATGCTGTTTGAATTAATGGAAGTCATGCGAAGCGGTCGAGGCGTCGGTGACTTGCGGCGGTGATATGTGTTGCGCTTTAGCGTGAACGACGCTCGTTCTCTCTAAAAGGTCTGAATTATTGTCATCACTTTGGCTGTCGAGGAGGCCAGAGACAATAGCGCGACTCGGGCACACGCGAGCAACTTCGGCACAGCGGTTTCGTCGCGCACAGATAGCCAAGTAGGCGTCAGGACACGTCCTCAAGACCAAAGCTTCGGCATGGAGCGGTCGGGAGGGATTGCCGATTTGGGGACAAAGCGCGGCTGCTGAGATTCGTGCTCAGGAAGGCGATCGAGGAGGACTGCTTTGAGGAGCGATTTATGAACCTGTATGCGGCCGTTATAGTCAATGAACCCGAGTTTGCGAAAGCGGTTCATGAAAAAGCTGATGCGGGAACGCGTAGTGCCGACCATCTCCGCCAGGGTCTCCTGCGTGATAGGAGGAATGAACTTTGTCGGTTCTCCTGGCTCGCCGTAGTCGGCCATCAGCAGAAGGACTCGTGCCAGACGTTTTTCGCTGGAGTTGAAGAGCTGATCGATAAGGTCTGCCTGGGTTCGCATGCTGCGAGCCAGGAGGTGCGACATGAACAGATCGGAGAATGCGTGCTCATCGTGCATCACTCGGATCATCTCGCTACGAGTGATCTTCATCGCACAGGACGGCGTGATCGCAGTGACAGTGACGAATCGGTGTCCAGCGGTTCCGGCAAGCGAATTCTCCCCAATAAAGTCGCCGGCGGAAAGCAGCGTAATCGTAGCTTCCTTGCCGTTCGCCGAAAGGACGGTGACTTTTAACCGGCCGCTCTGGATATAGAAAACAGAATCGGCCGAATCGCCCTGGCAGAACAAGGCGCCTTTTGGATCGCAGTGAACAACTCGTCTACCCTTTCCGGCGCATGCAAGAAAGTGGGCAAGGTCGAATATCGGTACTCTGTCGACCGAATGAGTCTCAGGGTGAACCATAGGGATCGCCTCTTTTTGGACTGAGCCTCTGCCCCGAAGCAGGGCAGAGGCTGCCGGAAGGCGGGGATTAACAGGGCAGGTGAAAAACATCAGTGAAGTCACCGCCCGTCACGACAATCGATCCTACCGCACGAATGGATTAAGCTGGCACTGGGAGCGGCAGGATGCTCTTTGCTCGAGCAACCCGCAGTGCTTCCAGCACCAGTTTCCTAAGCTCGCAAGGGCAAGTCTGTTCAGAATTGCTCACAACTGGAGGTGTTCTAAGAATGTCCATCCTTGAATTATTCAAGCATTCACAATGCGCTGTTCGTTGTCTCTTGCACCCGCTTGGACGGCAAACCTCACCTGAACCGGTTCCGCGCGATAGGCGCAAACCCGCATGCAGGAGCTCATATAAGACTGCGCTACCCGCTTCCAAACCATAGGCCGAGCATATTGGTAGGCACGTTCGCGCATCGCCTGGCGCGCCTCATCGTTGGCCAGAAGCGCGATTGTTGCTGTCGCGATGGCAGCTGGGTTCTTAAACGGCACGAGTACTCCACGTCCGTGGCTCAACAGCTCCGCGGCGTGCCAGTATGGAGTCGAGATGATGGCCTTCCCGGCGCCCAGGGCATATGCTAGCGTCCCCGATACAGCCTGCGCTTCGTGACAGTAGGGCGTAATGTAAATGTCGGCGGAGCCGACCAGCGAAGCCATCTCTTCATGAGTGACAAATCGGTTGATGAACAGAACCTGCTGTTCCACCCCTAGGCTTTTCGCCAGGGCCTGCAACTCAAGCCGGTAGCGATCTCCCTCCCGGGCTTGGACGTGGGGGTGAGTGGCACCCGCAATCATATACACAGCGTTGCTTTGACTGGACAAGATGCGCGGCATCGCTTCGATTACGCTTTCGAACCCTTTGTTCGGAGACAGCAGCCCAAAGGTGAGAAGGACACTCTTGCCCTGGCAAGAAAAACGTTTCTTATATATGTCCGGCTGTCTAAAAGGCAGGTCGGGAATGCCATGAGGAATTAGATCGATTTTCTCGGCCGGGACCTTGAAGACCTCCTGGAGGACACGCGAGGAGTATTGGCTCATGACGATAAGTCGCTCGGAGCGTGCAGTAATCTTGTGCATCACAACCCGTTGATCCAGATTCGGTTCACGCAGCACCGTATGCAGAGTTGTGATTACAGGCATCTTAAGGTGTTTCAGCAACTCCATGATGTAGTTTCCGGATTTACCCCCGAAGATTCCATACTCGTGTTGTAAGCAAACCAGATCCACGTTGCTCGCGTTCAAACAGTCGGCGGCCGCTCTGTAGGACGCGAGATCGCCTTCGCTGATCTCAAATCGCACCCTCTTCGGGTATAGGTAGGATGATTGCCTATCGTTAATTGCGACCACCGATAGTAGGGCCGCTCCGTATTCGGCAGCGATCGCATCACACAGATCTGTCGTGAAAGTCGCAATTCCACACTGCCTCGGAAGGTGGTTACCAATCACCGCTATCCTGACCGGGCGCTGTGAGCGAGGCGCGAGTTGAAGGGAGGATGTTGAATCGACTACGAATTCCGGGCGCCACGCTTCGTGATGGATGAGACGGTTTGATTGTGAATTCAAGGTGGTATTCAGAGCGGCCATTCCGCATGCCTCCCATCATCGTCAGGTTGTGATTGAGTGCGATCTAAGCCCTCATAGGAGCGTGAATTTGCTTCGCGAGCTCAAGTGTTTTCTCAGAAGCCGCCATTGAGTAGTCCTGAGCCCTTGAGCTCAGCTCCTCTGCGGCTTCATGATCGCCACGGTGGTGTGCCGCTGCGGCGGCGGTGTGGGCGTGGGCTGCGTAGATATGCAGGTCTGCGGCATTGTCATCTTTGCTCTGGGGCATTGTGTCGTAGCGCCAACTGCCGATGCGTAGCAGCGTGTTCTTTGCGGGTAGTACCAACTGCCTTGGAGGGACACGATGCAGATCGCACCGGGCAAGCCGGCAAGATGTAGTGGATGTAAGAGCCATACGGTGAAGGCGTAGCGAACCACACCGGCTCCGAGTCTTGCGGGTCTGATCGCAAGGTCAGATGCGAAGCGTAGACAGGAGGAACTATGGGCCAGGCAATTGAGCCGCGAAATACCCCGAACTTCAGGACGCCGACGCTCTGACACTACGCGGAAGGCAACATCCTGGGCAGCGTCACCGCAAGTTGCTCTGGAGTCCTGCGCGGTCGTAAGACCCTGGCACGTAGGGACGCATCTTGCACGGAAGTTGGGAGATCCCGGGTTCACCCGAGCGCAGCCAGTGCGCACGGGACGCATCGGGAAGTTCAAGAACTGGAGCCGATGATGAACGAACACGGGAAGTCGGACAGACCCATAGTACCGGGGAAGTCTCCGAACAAAACCAGAACACCGGCGGCGGAGGAGATGGAGGGAAGGGGTCTGGCCAAGGGGAACCTGAGCCAGCAAAACGCGTTCCGGACTCAGAGCCGGGCTGACGCGCTCAGTGCGCTGGAACAGGTACGACAGACGGCAAAACAGAACAAGGAGATGAAGTTCACCGCCCTGATGCACCACATTTACCGGATCGACACGTTGCGGTTCGCTTACTCGCAGTTGAAGAGGCAAGCGGCCCCCGGCGTGGACGGTGAGACGTGGCGGCACTACGGCGAGGCGCTTGAGGATAACCTCCAGAACCTCTCCCATAGACTGAAGCGCGGAGCGTACCGGGCCAAGCCGGTTCGCAGAGTGTATATCCCCAAGGCTGACGGGCGCTTGCGTCCTTTGGGCGTTACGGCGCTCGAAGACAAGATCGTCCAACGCGCCACGGTGGAAGTGCTTAACACCATCTACGAAACCGACTTTCTCGGCTTCTCTTACGGCTTCCGCCCCGGACGCAACCAGCATCAAGCGCTGGATGCGCTCTACAGCGGACTCCGCGACAGAAATGTGAATTGGGTGCTGGACCTGGACGTGCGCAGCTTTTTCGATAAGCTCTCGCACGAATGGCTGGTCCGGTTTCTCCAGCACCGCATCGCGGACCAACGCGTTCTGCGGCTCATCCAGAAATGGCTGAGCGCGGGCGTGTTGGAAGAGGGAAAACGAACCGTCATGGAGGAAGGTTCGCCGCAGGGCGGAAGTGCTTCGCCACTGCTCGCGAATATCTATCTCCATTACGTCTTCGATCTCTGGATTCAGGCATGGCGGCGGAAGCGCGCGCACGGCGATGTAATCGTGGTGCGCTATGCCGACGACGCTGTGATTGGATTCGAGTTCAAGGACGATGCCGAACAGTTCTGGAAGGAACTCAAGGAACGAATGACGAAGTTCCAACTGGAACTGCACCCGGAGAAGACGCGGCTGCTGGAGTTTGGACGCCATGCGGCGGACAATCGAAAGCGCCGTGGTCTGGGTAAACCGGAGGCCTTCGACTTTCTCGGCTTCACGCATCTCTGCGGGAAGACGAGCAGGGGACGGTTCACGGTGCTGCGGCAGACGATTCGCAAACGACTGCAAGCCAAGCTGCAACAGGTGAAAACCGAACTGCGGCGACGTATGCACGACCCCGTGCCAGAAGTCGGCGCGTGGCTGAAGTCCGTTGTGGGTGGGCATCTCCGATACTTCGGAGTTCCGGGCAACCGGTACGCCCTGGCCTACTTTCGCTTCACCGTGGGCAACCTCTGGCATCGCGCTTTGTGCAGGCGAAGCCAGCATGGTCGCGTTCAGTGGGAGCGAATGCAACGGCTCATCGCCGCGTATCTGCCTCCGGCCCGCATCTGCCATCCCTATCCTGCGCGACGTATGCGCGTCACTACCTGAGGCAAGAGCCGGATGCGGGAAATCCGCCTGTCCGGATCTGTGCGGGGGGCGGACCGTGAGGTCCGTCCCTACCGCGACCTCCATTTTTCAGGAAGCATTCTGTCTGTTGCATTTGCAGTTTTCCACTTTGCATTTGAAGGCGCTGAGCAATCGTATACATCGCTGCCAGGCTGCCCCATTGCATCAAAATTCAGAATGCAAGCAAAGTGCGCTTGAGGCTGCACGAGAGAGTGGCAGAGCCACAATCCGTTGTGGACACCACCCGCGCATTAGCCGCGTGCCCTGGTCAATTGTAGACAGCAAGATCATGGCCGCCAGTCGTAGATCGATCTCACTCGGTGTCGCGTCGCTCCGAACCTATTACAGGTTCCTCCGTTGGAAGGCAATTCGTCATACCGAGGTGTCGGCACTAGGCTCGCGCTATCCGGTGAAGATGTTTCCTGACTCGCTAGCACCAGCCGAAAACCGATCAACCGCACAGCATAAAAGTTGAACGATGTACTACTATTTCTGGGGAATGCATTGGTTCTGGTGGTTTTTCTGGGTTCTTCTCTGGGTTTTGTTCTTTTCCTTTATGATGCCCATGCGGCGAACTACTTACCGGGGAATGCAATCGCCTCTGCAGCTCTTGCAAAGAAGATATGCCGCCGGGGAGATCACAAGCGAGGAGTATGAAGAACGGCGGGCCAAGCTCTTGCGGGATGCAAATGTGAAGTAGGGGTGTCTCCCTGGATTCAGCCAGCCACAGTCTAAAAGAAATCCAGGAATCGTTGCGTTTATTGGGCAAGATTCCGTGGGCCGTGGATCCGCACAACATG
>Ga0302280_1003690_pt1 | contig 10910 bp, 4 predicted proteins | sample III_Fen_E1_1_FD_198771 | JGI IMG/M metagenome (GOLD analysis project Ga0302280, IMG submission 198771) | Peat permafrost microbial communities from Stordalen Mire near Abisko, Sweden - III_Fen_E1_1 | ecosystem: Environmental > Terrestrial > Soil > Wetlands > Permafrost | place: Sweden: Abisko...
ATGTAGAACAAATATCAATATAACTCCAAAATAATTTAAATAAAGGATAAAAGGCTTATTATATTTTAGTGTTTAAAATTATGAAAAAATTGGAAGTTTAATATGGTAAATGATCGCAAAGAATAAAAATTTATATTTGATTTAACAAATAGTAGCAGAAGGCAATAAATACATGTTTTTCGACTCTATAACTGCTGTGAATAAACTCATAGAATAATCCAGATAAAATAAAACAATAATTGAGACTTATGAGAAAGTAATATTACAATTTATCAATTTTCCAAACTAAGTAAAATTTTCTTTAAATAATAATCTCACCCTTAAAGATAAAAATAAACAACTTTAAATTTAAAATGCTACAACTAAAATGTTTGAACTATTAAAAACTATGGCAAAGATAAACGAACAATTTACAAATTTCAATGCCAAACTCGCAAAAGCTAATGGTATCACATCAGCAAATCATATAAAAATTAAACCAAATAATAACTGGGAATAAATATTGCTTAAACCAGTTTAAACCATTTTGAAAGAAAACTAATAGCAAAAATCATTTAAAATGCAATATGATTTAATGAATAAAATTATGAGTGATTTAGGCGCATATCGCTTTGATAAATTTACATAAAATATTTTAAAATGTGACGAAAATGTTCAGTACAATCTCAGAAAAATCCAAAATGAGATGTAATAATCAGCCACTACAGTAAAAAATATTTATAAGAGGATGTCAACAATCCTCATGAGGTCTAATTTTATGAACGAATCACTATTAAAATCTTAAGCGATCTAAAGATCGTTGAATACTAATACACTTTTGGCAATGAATTAAAAAAGGTTAGTTGATATCGAAGATTTATTTACTTGTTATGATGATTTGATAGCACAAATAAGAAGAAAAGAGGTTATTAAAAAAAGGATATCAAATAATAAAAATAAAAAATATACTTTAAAAGAAGAGATAAATTTGACTATTTAGTCAATTAAATAACTATAATGTAAAGATAAAAAAGAATTTAATATTTCTCCTTCAAAATAAAGGCAAGCAAATACCACTTCCAAATCATATCCAAAAATATAAAACATAGAGCAAAATATTTCTAAAAGTACAAATCAATATTCTGAATAAACACAAATATTGATGGTAAATTGGATTTAGTTATGCAAGACTATTCTCGAATCAGAGGGTAAAATAAATACTGAAAATAAGAAAAACCTTTTATAATAATACCAATTTTACATGAGTCAATTTGATGGGATAGTTACAGAATTAAAAAAATTAAAAACCAATTTTAATTACAAGCAGCAGAAAAACATTCTACTTACTAAATAAATTTAATAATTTGAAAAAATTGAGACAATGAAGGCATTAGTAACAATTTCACCAGAAGAGATGGATAAGCAATAAATTTTGTATCAATAAATGTGTGATCAATTCGGAAAATAGAAAATAGCAAATAAAAAATTAAAAAATAGAAATGATAAACTAATTTAATAAAAAAAAGAATTGGAAAAACAAATTAACTTATTGAAGTCAGAATTAGTCAGTTTAAAATGCTTATTATAAATTAAAGATAAACAAATTAAGTCGTAGCAATAATAAATCAATTCATTAAAGAACAAAAGTTAACAATTATAAAAAAATATTGGAGATCTCAATCGGCAAATTAGTTTCAACAAATCATAAATTGCTAATTTACAAGCATCAAAAGATTTAATTGAAATAACTTTCGCTAAGTCTGAGGCTAATTTATAAGCAGCAAATGCTACAATTAAAACTTTTACGAATGATGGTACTTTATTGAATTCTAATTATGTCAATGAAAAAAATTAAAAATAATAGTTGAGGCAATATAAATAAAATTTTTAACAAGTAAAAGCACAGCTTTTAACAAATCTCGAAGAATTATCAAAATCTGAATCTGAAATAGGCAAAATAAGAGAAGAAAATACTCATTTAATATCAATAATTGAAGACCAACAAGATCTACAAAATTAAATAAAAGAATTACAAAAAAATATTAATTTAATTGACTAATAAAAACAAAAATATTATACATAGTTGAATCAAAAATACATACTTATGCTATAAAAAGAGAAAAACCATCGAAGAGTTAAATACATTAAATATGGATCTTAAAATATAAATTTAAAAGTTGCAAAAGCAGATTTAAGACGGTGTCAATATTCAGGAATATGTTAATTCCAAACGAAATTAATTTGAAAAAATTAAAAAATCATAACAAAAATATCAGAAATAAACCTAGCAACTGAAAAAAGATCTCTCAGCCGTTCGAAAATCATTAACATAGTCCATATCAGCAAAAGATCAATTAGAAGTAAAAATAAAGCAATATTAGGGATAGATAGCAAACACCAAAAGATAAAATGATTAAAAAGTTGCTTAAATAAGGAGGATAAATTAAAAAAACAATAGTTTAATTTAATGCATTGAACAACAATCCTCATAGTTAAAACTATTACAATAATCTTTTAGCACAATAAATAAAGACAAATAATTCATCCAAATATAACTAGCAAAATCAAACGATAGGCAAATGCAAATAAATGAACAGTTAAATATCTGCAAAAATCGACTATAATGCGTATACTCCTTTTTACAAAGTTAGACATTTAATGAATTAACACATAATACTGATTTTGGCAGTACCATCAATGAAGTGAAAAAATATATTAGTTCTCTTAAAAATTAGTTAGATGTGCAGAGACAATATGTCTAAGAGTGCAAAAAAGAAAATAATGCCATTTATCATGAGAAACAAACAGAAATATAAAATCTTAAAGCATCCAACCAGTAATCTGAAAATAACTTGAAGGGCGAAATTTTTAATTGTAAGCAATAGCTGATAAAATTAAAATAAATGGAATCAAAATATCAGAAATAAGCATAAAACATGCAACAACTGAGAGACCAGCTCTAAGAATATAAAAATGAGTCATATTTTAATAAATAAAGCTGGGTTTGTGGTCACAAAGAAACGCTCATTACAGCCAAATCTATTCTCAAATAAATTGCTCGTATTAATAACAAATAATTCAAAATGAGTAATCTTTTATATAAATATTCACCACAGGACAAACTGACATGGAACCACTTTAGCGGTAAATGCAATATTCTAATAATAATTAAGACAGTCAGCAGAAAAATGATTGCAGTCTACTCACTAGCTCCATTAGTTAAACCAAACACTCCTTATCCATATAAAGGAGAATAGAGAGCCTTCATTTTTGAATCTGGTATATCAGGAGATAATCAAAACTACTACTATCTACTACCTGATAAAAAGGCTAATAACTGTTACAACAATTCCCTTGCTTTCGGAAAATCAGATCTACGTTTTATCCTCGGTGATGACATTCTGTAGGGTAATTTTGGATATGATGGAACTTCCTTTGATTGCCAAAAGAAAAAGATGCCTCAACTCTTAGGTAATTCTAACAACTAATCTAAAATCAAAATGATCTCATACTAAATTTATGAAATTTACTTCAGTTAAAAATAGATAAAAGATAAAAGCCTCGATGCTGTAATTGAAAAAAATACTCATAAAGGAACCAACAGTGAAACTTCAAAGTAAAGGATGTAGACTCAACAAATATCTTTAAATGACGATTTCGAATATCAATTAATGGAGCTGAAAAATACTATCGCTATTTCGAAGAAAAATTTTATTCAGTTAAATACAAAATTAACTAAGACAGATTCATTATGCCAATATTATAAATCAATTCTAAACGAAAAGGAAATTTAGCTGCAAAATTGCAATCTTAAAATAAATGAATTGCTGAAAATAAACTAAAATTTATCTCAACAAAAGTTGTCATGATTAACTCCATAATTCAAAATTATTATTAATATTAAACTGCTGGGATGGATGAAAATAAAGGAGGTCATTTAAATATATTAATTTTATCTAAATTGTACCTTTTGCGATAAATTTTTCTTGTTTGTTGGTTTAATATAAATTAATCGATAATTTAATTAAAGCTATAAATAAAAAAATGTTTTTTTTTTTTAAATGAATTATGAATATTTTTTTTCTTCTATTTTCAATTGATGCTATTTAGGTCTGATTGTGTTTATAACTTTATCAATGATTATGATTTCTTAACGTATTTTGGTAATTCTAATCACAATCTTGATTGATAACATTTTCCTTGTAATATCGTGACCATTTTGATTTTATATTTAAGTAAAATTTATTATTATGGCTTCAAAGATATCATTAAAAGTTAATAGATATTATGTCGATATCATATAATTAATATTTTCAATTTATTAAAAGTATTACTGGAAATGTTCCGCAGCAAAAAAAAACTATCTGTAATCCTTAAAATCAAGTCATTTTAAGTTATATTAATACTTTTGTACGCCAATTTGTACAACATGATCACTTAAAGAAAAATTAGAAAAATGTATCTTCCTTCGGAGGGATAATCTCATGAGATTTCAATGATTCATAATATTATAATTTTTTATTTATGGAAAAAAAAAAATTAAATACTTCGATTACTTCTGCTAATTCAAATTTTAGATGAAAGCATTTGCTGATAAATTTGATATGATCATCAAGGAACTCAATTTATGGCTGACATAAAAAAACAAAGATAAAGTTAAGGAATTGGAGGCATCATTCCTTTAAAGGTAAAATAAGTTAGAATAAAAACATCTACTTATTTATAATTTTTAAAATAAAAGATATTGCTTATTTTTCTCTGTATTATATCATAAAATAATTTCAACACTATCATTCCTCTTCTGCATTGCAGTGAAGATATAGATTTACTTGTTTCTCATAGACACAGGCAGATCGATTTTTATTTTTTGATCATCATTTATCTTGAAAGTCACCTTTTATTACATTAAATCAGCCACGATGGAAAGTATATCGCCTTACTTCAAAAACAAATACTCACTCCAATGCCGTATTTTTACGCCATTGGAAAAAAGCTTGCCCTTCCCCTCTTGTAAGTTATTGAAAGTCCAAAATCCAATTGATTAATCGTGATTATAGTCTCCACTGTATCGACTTTGCAATCGCTTAGCTGTCATCAATCCAATGCAAATTGGATGCTGTCCTCCATACTTGATCATTTTGATCTTAACAGTGCTGCTGCCGCTGTCCTATGCGATCGGCTGCTCAATGACCATTTGATGGTACTCGCCATCATATATCTTTTTTTTGACAACTCTACTGTCCACTATAAATTTACTCGCACATAAAGTACGTTCCTTCCAGCAGAGTTATTTTTAATGATTAACTTCATTATTAATATCGGCAATGATTATATTACTCACACCATTCTAAGGCTAGATATTTTACATTATTTGACTCCCTCTCTTACTCGCCTCATCCGATATGGAAAACTCCTCATTTTATATCCGTATAAAACTATTCTTTTTATCGTGAAACGAACGTATTTTAGGAATCACTGTCATCTCAGTCATCCATTTTTATAGTCGACTTAAAATATTGCTAGTTATTAGTAACCCCGTATTCAGCTTCTTTCTTTTATGATCTCGAAGATTAATCCCAATTATCGAATATTTCTACTGTCTTTCGCTTTGAATAAGAATTGGAGATCCAATCAGCAGGCTGCTAGCTTTGAAATTCAGATCAATTCTATCCCCCGTCACTTGGGCAGGATCCGAAAATTACTCTTGTATAAATTTCAATTATCTATCCTGATCCACTAAATCTGCGTAGATCTCGTTGCAATCGTAACCAATTACACTCACCTCATCCCCATCAACATCATAGTCCGACACAATTTCCATCAGGCTTGAAATTTTTATGGATTCTCCTAACTTTAGTAGCATAAAATCATAATTTTAAAGATTTTTTGCCAGTTCCAATCTTTTATTCAGAGAAGCATGCTCATAATCCTGAGCACACATGCTTTCACTGATATCTCTATACTCCTCGCAGGTTCTATAATCAACAATCTCAAATCCTTTTCTATTATCTCCCTCACCAACAAAAAAATACACTGGTTTCATCTCAGTCAATTCTCCATTTATTTAATCTCTGAGATATGCTGGACTTGCTGCTGTGAGTACCAGCGAATTAGTAATTAAAAACCCTGTCGAGTAGTTCGTCTCGCCTTTTTCATTTTAGTACATGATAAACCCAATTAAGCAATATGGTTCACGGATTATTTAGGCGGGTTCGATTGTTTTATGATGCTTTGATGGAAGAATTACCACCTCGTCGGATCTTGGTATAAATTGAGGATAGGATTGATCAGAATTAAAGCTAAGCGATCTGATGGGCTACGAATACTCTTTATTGATTTGCGATTGCTCAGATGTTTCAGGATTATGCAATGAACTTCTTTAATGAGATTCATTTTTTACCTTATTTTGCTGTTTTGTTGTACTGGTGTGTGCTCCTCCCATTATCTAAAGGTTTAAATATTTTATTTATTATTACAAAGAGAATCGAAACCCGCAATACCCTTTAAACTTCTGTTATTTGTAATCAAATAAACTTTTGATATATATTTACATCATGCTGAAGGATAATTTCAAACAAAATAATTAAAATCATGCCAAATTTCAGTTTTTTAGGATTGATGATAGTTCGGAAAGATTTGGCATTTTGGATCTCATAAATTTACTTAGGGCGATATCTACTTTTACTTAGGCTTTAGGTGATGACTATTTTGGAAAAACCACCTTCTTTCTTTCCAGCAAAAACTACAAAATATTGGTTCGAGGTTTACTGGTTGGAGTATGAGCTTTGCTGAAACTGATTGCTTCATCTTTTCGTTTCCTCTTCATTTTATGGATTACGATCTGATCGTTTACATACTTGCGAGTGTCCTCTCTTATTGGTGCCTTCGCCTATGAATTATGACATCTCATGTATAAGTTGGTGTAATCCCCCCGAAATATAAACATATTTTTCCTCGTCTTGTTAATGTCGTACTTGAAGTAACTACTTAAATTATTGCTCTTCAATGCCATACGAATATTATTAGTTGTTTATATTTCGGGACTCTTGTTGATGAGGTTATGCTCATGTAATGATTCTCTTGTTGGTTTTAATTAAAATTTTATCTGGCTGAAATTTGGCCGTTAGTAGGCCTTCAGCTCAGCCAATTTGGTATCTGTCTTCCTCTGATTCCTGTCATGATACTGAGTGATATACTTTCTACTATTGTCCAACTTAATCTCACTTTTCGAATGCCTGCTCATCCTCTTCTTCCCCTTCTCCCTCCTCCCCTCTCCTCGATTCTCTCTCTTATCCTCCAGCGAGTTATTCTCCCGATAGAAGGTGAAGAGTCCGGGTTCATAATTATTCTAGCTCCACTCATAGTTCGATTTTAACTTTTATCGATTCATCTATTATCTAGATTCAACTAATTAATTATAAGATATATTCAGTTATCACTATTTTTGAAACCGAATTTTAAGGCATTAGGCAATGTTGATGGGTGAGGTTTACTGTTGATAGTGTTCTAATTTTTATCCATTTTCCTACTTCATTATCATTTATATCTTGCCTCAATCCACGTAGGATATTTCACTTTCCATCTGCTTTTTTCACTCACTCGCGTTTCTGAATCCGAAAGGCACCGGTTTATGTTCTCGCCTCTTTTGGTTAAAAGACGCTGATTTTATCTATATAAATTTATTAGTTGTGAGCATATGACCAATATTATGAAAAATGTATCGAAAAAAGCAGACAACGATTTATTTACCTCTACCCTTACTTTTTGTAACCAACCCGCGTCGTTCGATTCCACCTATGCGCAGTCTCAATGTTTATCGATTGAGGGATTTTAAAAACATAACGGTTTCAACCAAGCTAGCAGGAAGGGAAGTGAAATGTCTATTGAAGTTACTAAGGATATTGCAGACACCAAATCAACTGAAAGGGACACTTCTCCTCCGACTAAATATTTTACAGTCACTGAAGTAGTGACTGACTCAACAATCTAGGCCATTCTTAAATAGGAAAACAGCAATCTGAAGCAGCAAAACATGTTGCTGCTGAATTAGATACATAAATTGACAGTATCCAACAAAAAGTATAGGGATCTCTATAACAAACAAAAATTAGAACTGATGAAACTCAAAGAGGAAGGCAAGGTGCATAAGGCCAGAGCTGATGAGATGAAGGGCATCATTATGAACAAACTCATGGCTTTGTAGGGCAAAATGATGGCTACTACTAAAGAGGCTGTCAGTTAAGAGGATAGTGTTATGATAGATCCCAATTGCCAGTAGCACAATGGTTACTGAGAATCAGTTTTGATAAATAATATGTTGTATCAACAATTGAATAATGAAACTAGCCATTTTCTATCATTTTCATTAAATTCAAAAAAAATAGGTTTTAACATATATATACTCCATTATTCTACACATCTAAAGATCAATAGTCATACCTCCATCTATTTTTTAAACAACTGCACCGATCTCCTCTCTCGCATTGATCTGTTTCTGCTGCTTAATTTTTGTGAGTTGCTTTTAGCTTCTGTCTTTGTAAAATGGGACGTTTTCAGTAGATATGCTTCAACACTATAACTCTTTTTGCCATAATTAGAATTTATATCTGTTTTTATCTTCCCCATCTTCTCATTACTTTTCACACTACTATGCTTACACTTCTCTCTGCCTTATAGACTCTGTCCTTCGCTTTGCGACATGTTTTTAGCTAGTAAACTTTTAGTCTTTTCTCTGTATTTCATTTCCTTCGATGTTGAACTATACAACTGCCTCTAAAGCTGATACCTTTCAAGCAACAGTTTTTTATTTTTGATGTTCTACCTCCTTAAATGCTACTTTTTAATGGACAACTCTTTCTTCAAATGCAAGCACTGCAGCTGAAAGGATTATTATTTGCGTTTGAGATCAACACACCGCTTGTCAGTTTAGATTTACTTATCGATGCTGTTGTAGGCTTCTGTGGCTTCCTTGAGTTGGTTACTTAGCCTGTCCATAATATTGACAAACATTGCAACAAACTTCTCCTCCTGTGATGCGAAGAACTAAGTTTTGAGTTCATTTAACAATACAAATTTTTGATTGACGCTCTCATGAGCCTCTCGTAATGTTTTCATAAAGATATCTACTTCCTCTTCCGCCCTTTATTCCTCCTTCTCTCCTATTTCTGATGTCGATTTAATTTATGACATTCTAATTAAATAACAATTTACGTTACCTACAAGAGGGATCATAACTACAACCAAAAAATATAAAGACATTAAGAATCACTCGTTGTAAGGGCGTAGAAAACAGGAGTACCGAGTAGTTGCATTCCCGTGTGAAAAATCATCTTTGGCAAAATCACACTTCGCGTAGTCGTATTTAGGAAAATCACTTTTTCTAAATTTTTTCTATAATTTGTAGCGGGTTGACATATCCGGTTAGTGTTTGTCTGTAAATAAATTGCCATAATGCGAACCGTTATGTAGGTGCTTGCTGGATTTATGATGTTCATCGTTGTCGTTTTTCATCAGAATCTGGTTGCTGGTTTTGATGTGAATCTCACAGTTTTTAATGATCTCCTTCGCTGATTTGTTTTATTTTAGCCGCTGGATGGATTCTCCTGACTGTTGATACTTCAGGTTATTATGCTAGACAATTAACTGCTGGTATTTCTATTCGAGTTTGCGATACTTCAGCAAAACAACGTTAATCTCTTGCAATGATTAAGAATAGTCGGATTTTAAGATGTAGTTCTCGTTCTACAACTCACTTATCCTAGAGAAGAGCTATCGAGTTTCTTATCTGGTATCGTGTGGAGTTTTCACTCCTAGCGATCCACGGGAGGTCGAATTGTTCTTATGATTGCGGTCTTCCGTAAACTCGACAGAGTTGATGAGTAATTCTGCTTGATTTTTCTCTATTTATTTGCCACTCTTGAGTATCTCCAACATCTGTTGAAGATCCTCTATCTTCGATTCGAAGTAATTTTCACATATTTTGGTGTTTTCTATCTAAGTTAAGACAGGTTTACCTCTTGATTTAATTTTGAGATCTCATCCTCCTTACTGGCAATGATTGTATCTTTCTATTGCAGTTAGGTTTAGAGTTGCTTAATTTTGAGGGATAGGTCATCATTCGTGTACTTAAGTATCTGAATCTCTTCCTGAAATAGAACTGTCTCTTTTGAATACTTTTCCTCTTTAGATTTAATATCTCTTCGGAACTGTTCATTATTAAATCGCTATCTTCTCAATTCCTCATTGATTTTATCAATTTCCTGATTCAGTTCGTTGATTGCGCGCATCTTCTCCTGCTTCTCACGATTATTCAAGGAGGCATAATGACCCTTACTCGCTCTCATTTCCTTCAGCTATTTTTATATCATAGCAATGGTCTCATTCTGATACTTCTCTCTCTTGATCAACTCCTTGATCTGTTCATCCTGTTCCTTCTTCTCAATCTTCAATATCTCAATCAACTCCTGATTGTTCTCGTCCCTCGCCCCTTCCATCGAGGTCATCATCATTCTTCCCGAGCACTTATATTCGGATAGATCGTATATAGATTTAACTGGAAACTCTACACTTTAAAACTGGAATTTATTGTTATCAGTCTAAAGCGATCTCAATTTTTAGTACTCCGATCTCATCTATTTCTATAATTTGGCACATTTGCTCTCATATTTTGCTTACATATTCTTGACCTACAATTTTAATGACTCATTCTCCCTCCTCAACAATTCCTTCTCCCTCTTCAATACATCGATTTATTGATTTTTCCTAGATAACTAATCCCCCTTCGCATCGAGGTTGACTTCACATGATTACTTCTTCCAGGAAAACTATAACTCTTTAAGCTGATTAATATATCTCTCCTTCTTATCAATTGATTCTGTGCTCTTAAGACGTTATTGTTCAAACTACAGTCGCATACTGCTAATCATCTTTTT
>Ga0302280_1003691_pt1 | contig 10908 bp, 7 predicted proteins | sample III_Fen_E1_1_FD_198771 | JGI IMG/M metagenome (GOLD analysis project Ga0302280, IMG submission 198771) | Peat permafrost microbial communities from Stordalen Mire near Abisko, Sweden - III_Fen_E1_1 | ecosystem: Environmental > Terrestrial > Soil > Wetlands > Permafrost | place: Sweden: Abisko...
CGTATGGTTGGCAACTACATTTGAGAAGGTATATGTCGATACTGCACCAACAGATGTACCATCAACGAGAACGTTAGCAACTTGATATCCTGATGCAGGAGTGATGGTAAATGGAGCTGAACTTCCGGATAGGGCGGAGACAGATCCTGAAGGACTGATCGAACCTCCTGAACTAACAGATGTCGTGATGATATATGTCGTTGGGATAACGATAGCGGCTCCGGTGGTAAAGGTCTGGTCAGGTGACTTTACAACATTTCCTGAAGCGTCAACTGATTGGATATAGTAATGGTACGTGGTGCTTGGCTGGAGACTTGAAAGAACAACACTATGCGATGTGCCGAGTGTTGAATTGAGAGCTGAGTTGCTGCCATATGCGGTGGTGAGACCGTAGAAAACTTGATCACTGGCATTAGTGCTTGTCGTCCAGTTAATCGTAGTGCTTGATTGGCTAATTGATGAGACGGAAATACTAGAAATTGTTGGTGGTACAACAGTTGAACTAAACGTTGCAGAAATCGTATGGTCTGCGCCTACATTTGTAAATGTGTATGCTCCACCAGTAGTTGGAATTGTTGTATTGGCTCCGTCAATTGAAACTGAAGCTACTTGATAACCTGATGCAGGAGTGATGGTAAATGTTGAACCAGTGCCTGAAGGTACGACAACCGGTGCCGAAGGACTGATTGAACCACCATTCCCTGCTGTTGGAGTAATGGTATAGACATTATTCGTGGTAGTGATACTACCTGGGAGCATTTCGAAATATATATATGACGTTTGTGCACCAGAAGTTGGAGCAACTGTATTCATTGTGACAGATGCTCCGGCAGATGAAGGAGAATTCTGCTGAACGATTGCATAGGTGTCCTGACCAGAAACGAGATACGATTTATAGACAGACTGACCCGATCCGGCCGTTGGAATTGCCTGCGCATTCCAATCAGAATAGAAGAGCCAGCCGAGAGAACCAGCTGTCGTAGTGGTATATGTACCACTCACTGTACCAGTCGCACCACGTCCGCCACCTTTTACCCCAACAGGGTTTGAAGTATTAGCACCGGTAACGACGATAACTTTGAGCATGGCATATGACACTGGTTGATCTGCGCTTTCCTGAGTGACACTAACCGTCATCGGCTGGGATGTCGTGACGGGAGCGGTGTAGAGATATGTCAAAGCATCATTTCCATTAGCTGCACCTTGCTCAGCTTGTTGTGTATAAGTGAGGTGAGAAGAAAGATTGTCAGTGATATTAGTTATACTGTTTTTCTGCGAAAGAGAGTTTGCGCTGTCAGTGCTTGTATTACTATTGAGACCTACATATATATAGAGCTCCGAACCTGCCGGAGGAGTGAAGGTGCTCGTCGTCAACGTTTGACTGTTGCTTTGAATCGTCGAAGGCGTCGACGGATCAATAGCAAGAGTTGCCGGCGTCACAGAAGTGATGACAGACGCCACTTGTTTGTTGGTGTTAACAGAGGCGAATTGTGACGTATTTTTCGTACCGATATATATACCGGTTCCGATAATTATGACCGCAACGAGAGCGATCAATACTGAAACGAGGCCGAAACCCCTTTGGCTGTTTTTCATATACAAAAATGTCTTGTTAAAATGTGACTGATAGATTAATAATACGACTACACAACAGTACAACACACGACGCAATACTGACCAAATAATATCATGAAATGGATGAGGTATTTTTAATGAAACATATCAAAGTGGGGATATCATCGAGTCGAACAGCTTATACTATTGATATAATGATGATAATTATGACCGAATCAAACAATCAAACCGAACAAAACTGCATCTTTTGCAAAATTGTCGCGAAGGAAATTTCCGCAAATATTGTGTATGAGGATGGCGATTTTCTGGCTTTTCTCGATATTAATCCGCAATCCCCAGGTCATACACAAATAATTCCGAAAAAACATTATCGCTGGGTCTGGGATGTACCAAATGTCGGGTCGTATTTTGAAGTCGCACGAAAAATCGCCAAGGCACAGCAAAAAGCCTTCGACACTGACTGGATTTTAAGCAAAATTATAGGTGACGAGGTGACACACGCTCACATTTGGATATATCCAAACAATAAAATCGCCGGTGATAAAAAAGATTTCATCGAAAATGCCAAAAAAATTATCGCAGCATTGTACAAATTAGGCAGAAACTAAGCTTTTGAAGAATTAAGAGCGTCAATTCCCGGTAAAGTCTCATCAGCTAGAAAATCAAGCATCGCGCCGCCGCCAGTAGAGACAAAAGTGAATTCCTGTTCAATCGATTCTTCCGTCGCGCCGCCTTGACCGTCAATTTCAGCAATAGTTGCGAGAGTATCAGCTCCCCCGACGATTGTTTTTGCACCATTATTTTTTGTCGCGTCAGCAATCAACGTCGCCAAATCAATTGTCGGCTTTTTAAAGCCTTTTTCATATGCACCAAGAGGACCATTCCAGAGGATCTGCTTCGCTGTCAAAATTTTTTTCTTTAAAAGAGCGACTGTTTCAGGACCGGCATCCATAATTATATCGTCTTGATCGATCTGGTCTGGCTTTTTAATACTTTTCTCCCCCGCAGCATTTTGTACAACGACATCAATAGGTAACAACAGTTTCGGATTACCGAAAAAACGCTTCAAATTGAAATTGTGCGGAGAAACGAGCGATCTACCGAGTGATAAACCATTTTCCGTGAAAAAATTGTTAGCTAATGCGCCGCCGACAAAAACAATATCAGCGGTCTGAATAAATTTTTCGATGAGAGGTACTTTTGTTTCGAATTTCGCTCCCCCTAAAATAAAGAAAAAAGGTCGTTCAGGATTAAATGCTGCGCTCAAATGAGTGACTTCACTTTCGAGGAGAAATCCAGCATAACTCGGCAAAAACTGAGTAATCGCAACAATCGAAGCATGTGCTCGATGTGATACTGAAAACGCATCATTTATATAAATTTCAGCAAGTGACGCCAATTCCTGTGCAAATCTCGGATCATTATCTTTTTCACCTGGATTGACACGTAAATTTTCGAGTAAAATAAACTCACCGTCTTTCAAAGATTGCGTTGCTACGAGTGCGCCTGCATATTTTGAGATAAAACTACAATCAATATCGAACTTTTTAAGGGCTGGAATTATTGGAGCGAGAGTCGGATCATCATTTTCAATATGGCTTATCAAAATAATCCGAGCGCCGGCTTTTTTCAAATATTCAAGTGTTGGAATAATTTTCCTGATGCGAAAATCATCTACAACGACTCCATTTTTCACCGGCACATTGAAATCGGCGCGTACCAGCACACGAACACCTTTTAATACTTGAATATCTTTGATCGTCTTCATAACATTTTTAATGTGTTATTTGATTTCATCCACGGCACGAATCAGCTCGACAAAACCCGGTGCATTGACGCTCTCGCGACCAACCAAAAGTCCGCTGACTTCACCTTCGCGGACAATTTCTGCTGCATTTCTGAAATTGACGGAGCCGCCATACAGAATCGGCACGTCGAAAGCCTCGTCTTGCCCATACAAATCCGCCAAAACTTTCTTTATAAAAATAGTCATCTCGTGAATGAGCATTGGGGTCATTGCCTCTTTTGCACCAATTGCCCAAACTGGTTCATAAGCAATAATCAACCGATGTTCAATAACAAATTTCTTTGAAAATCCTTGAAGGGATGCACGAATCTGATTTTTCAAAAATTCCAAATATTCACCTTGTTGATCACGAACTGTTTCACCAACACAAAGAATCGGAACCATCCCAATCTGAGCGACTGCGATGGCTTTCTTTGCAACAATTTCATCAGTTTCGGACGCAAATGAATTTTCACCGACACGGCGACGTTCCGAATGTCCGACAATGACATAATGCAAACCCATGTCTTTTAGTTGACGAGCACTGACTTCGCCGGTATATGCCCCCTGTTCTTCATAGAAAACATTTTGAGCTCCTACAGCAACAACGCCTTTTGCGCCAATTTTTTCAGGCTCTTTCGATAATGCATATCCAACAAATGGAAACGGTGGGCACATAACAACAGTAGTTCTGACTGATTTTTTCGCCTCTTTTTTAACCGAAGCAATGATGCGCTTTGTCTCTGCAACCGTGAGCGGATTCATTTTCCAATTTCCGATGACTATTTTCTGTCCGCCTTTTCGTGAAGTTTTTTTTACCATGCGGAAATTATATCACACCATCGTGTCGAACTAATTCGGCACTTCTTCCCATGAAATGGTCGAGTACTGGCTGGATGCGAGAGGAAACGACGGCGGTGGACCATACAAAAGATTACCGTCATAGCTAATATTTCGATTTATATAGCCAGTATTGTCGCTGTAGGCAAATCCATAGCGCTGATTCGTGGCAATCATACCAAGAAGATTCAGCGTTGTACGATTATAATAATATCTATTAGCCGAACTGCCGGGATAATTCGAATCTGCTGGCGACGTACAACTCGATGAATAATAATAGCGTCCAACTCTGCCATTTTGAGCGACAAGAGCCGCATCAATCGTCAAAGTATCAAGACTCTGAAAACCGACATTAATATTTCCCTGCGAAATAAGTCCGATGACGTCTTGACCGTTAAAATTTGTATACGTCAAATTATTATTAATTGTTATATTTGCATAATTACTCGTTGCACCGGGAATTCCAGCCGCAATCGTCAGACGTGCAGTATTAATTGCACCATCAATCCAGACATTATCTTGAAAAAATATGACTCCGCTCGATGGAAATGGAACATTATTTTTATACAAAGTCTTCGTATTGATAGTCCATGAACCCCAACCTGATTGACCATTTGCAGTGGCATTATTCGAACAAGAACTTGGAAGAGAAACGAGAGAATTAACTTTATACAAATTAAATGTATCATTTGTATTGAGCTGTATATAATAACCGAGCGCACCAGACGAAGTGTAATTATAAATAGTACTACCGCTTTGTTCACCGTTCGCTATTGTTTCCAAATTATTTAAATTTGTAGTGATTCCGACGAAATCAATGGTCGGTACAGGAAATTGCCGGCCAGCTAAAAAAATACTTGTATCCGCGGGTTGTGTCGTTGGAGGTTGAGGATCGTTTGTGGTATAGACGGCATATTCTTTACATTGAGAATTCGTTCCGCCTGCGGCAAGACAATCCGGATCTTCATATGTCGACAACGCACTACTGACAATATTATGCGCAGTACCATCAAAATGAATTCCGTAATTTGATTGCACTGGACCGTACGTCGCGGTTCCGGTTCCAAAATTCATATTATCGTTGGCAACAACGGCGTATTGGGCAAATGAAGGAATAGCGAACTGTGCCTGAATACTTCTCGAAACGACAGGCGTCGAGCTTGTTATTCCTGTTGATTTAACTGTCACAATCGTCGTACCTGTTGCTGGCGGCGTTATCTTTAATGAAAACTGACCGAGAGTGTTGCCGTCTTTATCTTGAAACGTGTGAATGTACGGACCCGGAGATGTGCTCGATGCATTACCATCATAATAATCAGTCGGCAAATTATTCAAATGCCATTTATAATAATCTATTCCAGATTCCGCAATCTCAAACGCCTGCTGACTGTTAGTCAATTGTTCCTCATTTTTTAAAATACTTGAACCCCATTGAACCAAAGCTGTAGTAAGCACGATAGCAATTGTGGCAAATACTAAAACATTAATGAGAATTATGCCGTCATTTTTTTTCGCAATATGTTTTTTTATGTAATTGGTGCGCGAAAATATCATAAATTGTCTTTAAGATTTCTCAAACTGACCTGCGTCGTATACGTTCGTGGTAGTGGCGCCTGATTCGGATTCAAATCCAAAATAAGAGTGATTTTCACCAAACGAACCGCAGAAACTGAAACAGGTTGAGTTAATGGCGAACTCGTTCCGTTATACGTATCATTATAATAATCAAAAATATTTGTAGACGAAGCAAGAGTAAGATTACGCACATTATATGCAACATATGAAATAGTTTCCGTTGCATTATTATAGGAAAGTGGCGTACCGATTGGCTCCATGATTCCTTCTTCCAATGTAGTACTCGAAAGAAAATAACGAATACGTTCCTTTTTTCCATCACCGTTAATATCGCTAAAAAAAGTAAGCGTTGTCGAACCTGCCGTCAAAATTGGATATGAACCATCACTCCCCTCGGACGCCGAGCGTAACTGCACAACCATGGTACGTAAAATTTCCTGAGCTCCCTGAGCAGTCGAAAAAGATCCGCTACTGATAGTATTTACTTGAAATGTATCGCGTTCGAAACTAGTTACACCAATCATAATGATCAGGAAAATCGAAGCAACAAGAAGTGTTTCGACAAGAGTGAAAGCTTTTATAGAACTTCGTTGATTCATAATATATATAGTATACAACTTTTACTAAAACGGATTTTCTCGACACGGACTATTACGGACCAAGCGGAATCGTCTGCTGTGACCATGGAGCCGAAATGGTAACGCCCGTTGAATTTGAAGTGTAACCCGAAGCACTTGTCGTCAATGTATATGAGCCAGTGGAAAGTCCTTGAAATAAAACCTGTCCGGGAGGTGTGCATGATGTTCCATAAGTGAAAGCAATATCAGACAAATCTGGCGTATTTGTAGCTGAAGATGTATTGAAAATAACTTTATAGCGCAAATATCTATTGCCATTATTTACCGAATTGATAGCCGAATCCGAAGTTGTGTAATAAGTTCCATTTGTTCCGTCTGGTCCGGTGAAATTCCATGTTGTTGTTGCTGTATCGGTCGGACTCGTTGCAATCTGTAATTCTACGCTATTTGCGCCGGCGGCAACCGGCTGACTCGTTGGCTGCCAAATAATATTATCAAAATTACTTGCTGTTCCAGTATCGAACGTCGATGATGTTAATGTCCCCGTCGGCACATAATTACTTCCCGATTTTAACAAAGTAATATCTCCTACAGGATTCGAAGTATTTATATTTCCGTCGGTCGAGAAAAACTGATTTGCAGTCACATAGTCTAATTGACCTGCTCCACCAGACCAATCCGTCTGGTCAAAATAACCCTCACCAGTTGTTTGAGTCGAAGAATATCCAGAACCATTTGAAAGAGTCACCGATGCGCCGGACAGCGGCAACAGTGTCGAACTATCCTTCACTGCAACAAGTAAACTATCCGGATGGTGTGCAGTCAAGACAAGTGCAACATTTTGAGTACTGTTTGGATTAAGTTTGACCGGATCAATGACATTCATTCCCGCTAAATCATATGAACTTCCATTGAGACCAAACGTGTATGTGTCCCATTCCATATTATTTAAAGTAAGATTCCCCGTCGAATCAGTTGTAGTAGTTGCAGCGTATTTGAGCAAGCCCGTTCCGATGGTTTTAGAACCAACAAGAGTCAAACCGACATTTGGCACCAACGAACATGCCGTCGTTTCACTTGAAATACCGAATGTGCTCAATTTATCAATTGAAAAAGATGTTGATGTCACCTGTTCCGCCAAAACAGTTGCATTTGGATGCGTCGGGGTTGTATTTGTTGCAGATATTGGATATGTCTGATCGGTCGAATATCCTGATTTGGTAACCGTTATCTGATATGCGGCTGTGCCAGTCGCCACTCCAATAATATTCAATACACCGCCGTCATTCGTAGTATCATTAACAACTGTCGTCGGCGTCACTTGATTATCCGTCACCGTCACTGTCGCACCGGAAACCGTATTTCCATTTGAATCAATGGCGTTTATTGTCAGCGCACCCTGCGTTGTATCAGTAATAATATTTTTTGGAGCAATTTGTGTGGTCAACACAATTGGACTGAAATTAATACAGTTTGGACACGTAATAGTTACTTCAACTAACTTTTCTGCCGGAGTTGTGCTGGCGGTCGAACTAGCACTCTGAGCACCAAGGTTGAGTGCGATGTTTCTAATAATCGTACTGACATTAAATGTTATGCCACCACGAACAAGTGTCTGATTTTGCGGAACAACACCGCTGGGAATACCATTGGGTATACCAATCGATGCATACGGTAAATCTCGGACAATTTCAAACTGTTCGTTTGCTAATTCAATAGCTAAGACTCTGTTCTGATCGACTTCAACGAGTTTAAAAATACCGGCATACGCCTGATACGCAGCCAAAGCAATAACAAGAAACACCGCACTACCAACAACGGCTTCAATTAAAGTGAAACCGCGAACACGATATTCCTGCGCGAATCTTTTATTCTTCACATTTTTTAAATTATGAAATAACATTGACGAGCGAATACATCGGCGTAATCATGGCGACCGCAAAAAATCCGACACCGGCTCCGATGACGACCATAATGAGTGGCTCAATGACGGTGGACATGTCTTTTGTTGCTTGTTCGACGTCGTCCTCGTAAAAAACCGCGACACCGAGCAACATTTCGCCCATTTTTCCGGTCTCTTCTCCGACTGCCATCATCTCTGTCAAAAATGTTGGGTACAATTTTTCATTTTCACTGAACACTTTTGAAAGAGGATCACCTTTTGTAATTGTCGTCTGTGCCGTCTGCAAGACTTTTTTATAATGCACATTCTGAACAACGTCAGTGGTAATGCGCACCGCTTCAACCATATCAACTCCAGATGTTAAAAGTGATGACAATGTTCGCGCTGTTCGCGCTGCATTCACTTCTTTCACAATATTTCCCATAATCGGAATTTTTAAAACAATATAATCAATAACTGATTTTCCTTGTGGACGACGTTTCCACCAAATAAATGCAGCAATCAGTGCAATAACAACTATCGACAAAATGACACCATGGAATCTGAGGATATTGCTGACATTGACGATAAATTGAGTTGAAGCCGGTAATGTAACATTAAGTCCAGCAAATGTGCTCTGGAGAGTCGGCACAATATATGTCAAAAGCACAATCGAAATAATAATCATGAGTACAATAACAACCGCCGGATACATCAATGCCCCACGAATTCTGCGCGACAATGAATATGAACGATCCATTTGAAGAGCAACAATTTTAAGAGAATCTGCTAAATTTCCAGATTCTTCGCCAGCACGAACCATTGAAATAAAAAGGTTCGAAAACATTTTAGGATAAGCCATCATAGCGTCAGCGAGCGTCTTACCTTTACTGATTTCCTCATTTAAATTGATGATGATTTTTTTGAGAGCGGCATTTTTCGTCTGTCGCTCCATGACCGACAATGCACGAGATGCCGCCAAACCGGCCTGTATCATAGCACCGAGGTTTCGAGCAAAAACTATTTTCTCTTGTGTTTTGATTCTACCGAGAGAAAAGGAAATATTCATTGCTTTTATTCCGCCTTTTTTTGTCTCTTTATATGAAATGACTTCCCCGCCACTTTCGCGTATTATTTTATACAATTCATAATGATCAGAAGCTTCAGCTTCCCCTTTATAGACTTCACCAGTTGAATGTTTTGCTGTGTATGTAAAATGTGCCATATGTTTAAATTAAAATCACGAAACTATTCTGAAATAACACGCAAAACTTCTTCGATTGTCGTTAAACCTTGTACAGCTTTGAATATGCCGTCTTCAATCATTGAAAGCATGCCTTCTTTTTTTGCTTGAATTTCAATATCATTTATTGATGAGCCTTTGATGACTAAATCTTTGATTGTTTGGGTCATTTTCAAAACTTCTGCAATAACAATACGACCTTTGTAGCCTGTGTCTCCTTCACCTGTGGATACTGGTTTATAAAAAGGAATATCGTCCCAATTTTTAGTGGCTTCGACTATTTTCTCCTCTTTAAGAGCTTTCAAAACGCGATCGAGATCGACTGTTTTTCCCAAAACCGTTCGCTCGTCTTTTGTCAGAATATGTTTTTCTTTTGTTTCCGAAAGGCGGCGGACGAGACGCTGGGCAATGACAATATCAATCGTCGAAACTAGAAGAAACGGCTCGATTTTCATATCGATGAGACGCGGGATGGCCCCTGCTGCGCTGTTGGTGTGAAGTGTTGAGAGCACAAGATGTCCGGTCAATGCAGCATTGACAGCGAGCGATGCTGTTTCATTGTCACGAATTTCTCCGACCATGATAATGTCCGGATCCTGACGCACAAGTGTTCGCAAACCCGATGAAAATGTGAAGCCGATTTCTGGTTTTACCTGTGTTTGATTAACACGCTTCATTTGATATTCGACCGGATCTTCAATTGTCGAAATATTCACATCTGGTGTATTCAAAATATCCAAAACCGTATACAAAGTGGTTGTTTTTCCAGAACCCGTAGGTCCTGTCGTCAAAATCATACCAGTTGTCTGCGTCACTGCATGATGAATACGCTCCAATCCTTCGCCATGGAAACCGGAATGTTCAAGTGTGAAGCCAGAAACGTTTTCACGGAGCAATCGCATGACGGTTTTTTCACCGTAATAGACCGGCAAAATCGAAACACGGAATGAAACCTTTTCGCCGTTCATATCAATTTTAAAACGACCGTCCTGTGGCAAACGCTTTTCATCGAGTTTCAAGTTCGCCAACACTTTCAAACGCGCAGTAACAGACGATGAAGCATTTTTCGGCAAAACCATGGCATCGTGCAAAATTCCGTCAATACGGTAACGAACCAAAACTTGATCTTCAAGGGGTTCAATATGAATATCAGAAGCGTTTTGGAGAATTGCGTGCTTGAGCAAAGTATCTACGATACGCACAACCGGCAAATCATCAGCCATTTTCTTCATATCCTCGGCGCTCGCCGGTTCACCACCGTCTTGCTCGGCAATAGCCTTCAAGGTTTCAGATTCTTTCTGAATGATATCACCGAATTCAGCCTTCAAACTTTTTTGATACTGAACGATGACGCTTTTAATTGATTCCTCATCGGTCAATCGGGGTAAAATCTTCAAACGCACTTTCTTTTTAACAAAATCGATAGCAG
>Ga0302280_1003692_pt1 | contig 10905 bp, 10 predicted proteins | sample III_Fen_E1_1_FD_198771 | JGI IMG/M metagenome (GOLD analysis project Ga0302280, IMG submission 198771) | Peat permafrost microbial communities from Stordalen Mire near Abisko, Sweden - III_Fen_E1_1 | ecosystem: Environmental > Terrestrial > Soil > Wetlands > Permafrost | place: Sweden: Abisko...
ACGGTGGGTACGGTGGATGTAATCAATAATTACTTCCAGCGGAAACTGTTGGTATGCCTCTTCCGAAAATGATTTCTCATCGGCAAAGGTTTGCAGCAGGGTATAAATAAACTGCTGGTCGATATCCATTCGCCTAAGCTCTTCATAAGAATACAGCAGGTCTGCATCATCCTTTATATTATAACGCTGTTTAATTTGGTTGATGGGGAAATCGGTTTCCATGTGTTTAAAATTTAAATGTTACAAGAATTCTATCTTCAGTAAATCGCTGATATCTATTTGGTTGCTTAGGTGTGGGATGGTATTACAAGTAACGATACTTGCTGCACCAGCCTGTTGTATATTATAATATGCATTACCTGCAAAAACAGCGTGCACACCAATGCAAACGGGGGCTTTCATTCCGGCTTTTTTCAGGTGGTTAATGGTTTCTATCATGGTTCTTCCGGTAGAGATGATATCATCTACCAACACGGGGGTGTAGGTTTTGTATTCGTCAACCTGCGGCACCGATACTTCCACATCAGTATCTCCATGTCGTATTTTCTTTAATACGGTAAAGTGCGCACCTGCTTTGTTTGCCACATCGGCAACCCATTGCTCGCTCTCGGCATCAGGTCCTATCAAAACAGGTTTATCAATATTGTTTTTTATCCATGCAGATATATGATGGGCTGCGTGTGCAACTTTGGTTGGTATGCTATATATCTCTGCTAAAGAACTCCGGCGGTGTAAGTGCGGGTCTATAGTTACCATACTATCGGCAAAACCAGAAAGCAGTTTGGCAAAGTAGGTAGAGGTAACTCCTTCGCCCTCGTTAAAAACTTTATCCTGTCGCATATAGGCCAAATAAGGCGCAATAAGGTTAACAGAACGTGCACCCAGTGTTTTTAGTGTTTGAGATAAAAAGTAAAGTGGCAACAATTTATCATCGGGTTGATGAAGCGTGCAAACCAACACCACATTCTTTTGTTTTACATCTGATAACACCCTTACATACGTTTCCTTATCCGGAAAATAACGAAGCTCTGCCTTGCCAATCTCTGCCTGCTCTCTTTTAGCTAAGGTATTTGTAAGCTCTTCGTTACCCGGCAAGGCAAAATAAATAGTGCTCATTTACTGAATGGTTATAATGTTTCTTTCTGCTTTAAGATACTCTAGCGCATAATTTAAAACCCCTTCGTGATGTGCATAAATGGTAAACAACAAATCGCCCTCGTTAACTTTAGCATGCACCATTACATTCAGTAAAACTCCTGCCGAATGGTCTTTAGGTGCACCCGCCAGTTTAGCAATTCTTGCAATGCGACGGTTATCTATTTCGGTAACTACTCCACTTGAGGTGGCTTTTACTTCAAATTTATATTTAGCGTAATGAGGTTCTGTGAATCCACCTTGTGCCTGGCAAATAGCCATAAACTTAGTAAGCGCTTTCCCCGACTCAAGAATTTCTTTAGCGATAATTTCTCCTTTTCCTTTAGTTGAGTTAATGGCTAAATCAATTACAGCTCCTGCAATTTTCAAAGACCTTTCTTTTAAATCCTGCGGGGCATTCGCTTCGTTTCTTAATACCTGCAATATATCTATAGCTTCCAATGCAGGTCCAATACCTCGTCCTACCGGTTGAGAACCATCTGTTATAAGCACTTTTACTTTTAAACCTATCGCCCTTCCAACTATTTTAAAATAATACTTTAATTTCTCAGCATCTTGTTCGGTTCTAACTTTAGCCGTCTTCCCTACAGGAATATCTACTACCACATGTGTAGAGCCCGCCGCTACTTTTTTAGAAAGCACAGAGGCAATCATTTGTCCTTCGCTATCCACATCCAATGCGCGTTCTATTCTTATGATAATATCATCAGCCGGACTTAACTTTACATTACCGCCCCAAACAAAACAACCGTTCTCTTTAGTAACTACCTCTTTTATTTGCTCTATGGTAAGATTAGCTGGTGTCATGGTTTCAACCGTATCTGCTGTTCCGGCAGGAGAGGTAATAGCCCGCGATGATGTTTTAGGAATGGTATAACCTGCCTCAGCCACAATAGATACTACAATGGGTGTTGTACGATTGCCGGGTAAGCCACCTACACAATGCTTATCCAGCACGATGTCTTTATTCCATGTTAGTTTCTGCCCCACATCAATCATGGCTTTGGTAAGCGAGATAATTTCGCTTTCGTTCATATTATCTCCGGCACAGGCAGTAATAAAAGCAGCTAATTCAATGTTTGAATATTTCTCATCTACAATATCTCTTAATATGGCATGCAAATCACCATCACTTAATGACTGGCGATACATTTTACTTCTTACAGCACGCATAGAATTTACTACCGGCAGATGAGAGAAAGATATTTCATCACCTTCCTTTGCCTGCAAAGCATTCCATGCAGATTGAGACAGAGAAGCTTCTCCTTCTTTTAATGAAAACCCCTCTGTAATTACATTAAGTGTAGCAATAACAGAACGCTCGTTTACCGTAACCAAAATACGGTTTAATGCTTCAAAGCCCTCTGCACGGTATATATGGCAGCCTTTAAGCATATACACCACATGTTCATATCTAGTATCAATGCCTAAATATTTAAGCTTTAACGAATGGACAATGTTTTCCATATGCAATTAATCAATTTCTACAATATCATACAGCTTAGGTACTATACAATTCCAACCATAGGTATCATGCAGCTTTGCTCTAAAGGCATCAGCAGCCTGACTTTCGCCATGTACAATAAATACTTTTTTGGGAGGAGTTTTTATTTCACTTAACCATTCCAGTAAATCTTTCTGGTCGCCGTGGGCAGAGAGTCCGTGTATGGTTTCAATGCGCGCTTTCACTTCATAATACTTTCCGAAAACTTTAATTTCGTGCGTACCTTCTTGCATTTTTCTTCCTCGTGTGCCTTCCGCCTGATAACCCACAAACAAAACTGTTGTTTCGGGTCTGCCAACATATTCCTGCAAATAAGAAAGTACTCTACCCCCTGCTACCATACCGCTACCGGCAATAATAACTTTAGGATAGGGAGTAGCTATTACAGCTAGTGTTTCTTTAAATTCTTTTACCAGCTTAAACATCTTACACATCTCAGTAGAATTTGCTTTTGATAATTTATGCCATGATAAATGTTTTTCAAACACATCCAAAACATTATTACCCATTGGGCTATCCATTATAAAAGGAATATCGGGGATGGCATTTTCTTTGCGTAGTTGCCAAAGTAAATACATCAGTGTTTGTGTACGCTCTACGGCAAAGCTGGGTATAATTACATTACCGCCTTTGGCAACGGTTTCTAAGATTACTTTTTTAAGCCGTTCTTTTATATCTTCTTTCGGGTGAAGCCTGTCACCGTATGTGCTTTCAACAAATACGATATCTGCTTCTTGTGGGTGCTTTGGTGGAGGCAGCAATAAATCTTCATCCTGTCCTACATCCCCGCTAAATACTAATTTTTTACCTGCTATGTGCATTTCAATAAAAGTAGACCCTAGTATGTGTCCGTTAGTTTGAAAACGGGCTCTCATATCATCACCAAAGTCTATCCATTCATCAGGGTTAACCACACAGAAGTGAGGAAGTGTTTTCTCTACATCTTTCAAATCATACAAAGCTTCAGCAGGATCATGTTTAGAATAACCATGTTTATTGGCATGTGCAGCCTCTTCTTCCTGAATTTTAGCAGTATCTTTTAATACAATCTCTGCAATATCAAGAGTAGGCTCTGTACCATATATCTTTCCTTTAAAACCTGCTTTAATTAAGCGGGGCAAATAACCCACATGGTCTAAGTGCCCGTGAGTAAGCAACACAAAATTTATATCAGGAATGTTAACGGGAAGGTATTCCCAGTTATGGAGACGTAATGCTTTTAAGCCCTGAAACAAACCGCAATCAACAAGTACTTTTTTGTTGGGTGTTTCAATTAAATATTTAGAACCTGTTACAGTGCCTGCTGCACCTAAGAAATGAATGTAAAGACCTTTATTGCTCATACTATCTGATTTTGATTAAGCAAATAAACTTTTGTTTTTCCCATCTATTAATGACTTAAATCATTATCAGGTGTGATAAGCATCAGGTTTTTGGTATTCAATTCCTTATAACCTTGTATCTAATTAAAAAGATAAGAAAATGAAAACAGAAAAGAAATTAGGTATTTGGATGGATCATACGAATGCGCATTTAATGGAGTTTACAAGCGAGCCCATAGAAACAAAAACTATCGAATCTAAATTTACACATCAGGCAAAAGAACATAGTCTGCATAAAGGTGAAAATGTGATGAATCATAGAGAACAACACCAACAAGCTGAGTATTACAAAAAATTAGGTGAGGTTATAAAGAATTACAACGAGGTTCTTCTTTTTGGACCTACCGAAGCAAAAGATGAGTTGCATAATGTGTTAAAGGCTGATCATCATTTTGAAAAGGTAAAAATTGAAACTAAGCATGCCGATAAAATGACTGAGAATCAGCAGCATGCTTTTGTGAAAGAATATTTTGCTGGCAAAGCAGAGTTAAGAGTTAAATAGAACTACTAAACACTTTTGTTTGTGCTACTTTGTTGTGGTAGCGTTTATCAAAGCACATGCATATATTGCGGATAAATGGTTTTCCTTTTTTGGTTACAGTTATACTGTGATTTTTAATGCTAACCAAGCCATCTTGTTCTAAATCTTTTAATCTTTCTAAGGCTTCTGTTAATAAGAGAGTTTGTTCTTTATTCCATTCTGTATGGTAGGTGCACATTAAGTTTAGAATATGCTGACGCAAAATCAGATCTTCTTCCGTAAGGAAATGATTTTTAGAAACAGGCAATACCCCTTTATTAATAAATTCCAAGTATTCTTCCACAGTTTTTACATTCTGAGAAAAGGCTGTCCAGCAATCGCTGATGGAAGAAACACCCAAGCCGATAAGTAGTTTAGTATAGTTATGGGTATAACCCATAAAATTGCGATGCAGTTTACCCTGATCAAGTGCTACCGATAAACTTTCTTCAGGCAAAGCGAAATGATCCATCCCTATTTCTTTATACTCGGCTTTAATAAACATCTCCTTACCAGTTTCATAAAGTTTTCTTTTTTCAGCATCCACAGGTAAATCCTTTTCGGTAAAACTGCATTGTCCGGGTTTAATCCAGGGCACATGCGCATAACTGTAAAAGGCAATTCTATCGGGTTTTAGTAAAATAACCTGATTAATAGTATCAATAACGCTCTCTAATGTTTGAAAAGGCAAACCATAAATCAAATCGAAATTAATGGAATTGTATCCTATGGCTCTTGCTTCATCAACCACTTTCTTTACCTGCTCAAAGCTTTGAAAGCGATGGATAGCCTTTTGCACTTTCAAATCAAAATCCTGTATGCCAAAGCTAACGCGCTTAAAACCTAAATTGAATAAGGTTTGCAGATGTTCTTTAGTTGTATTATCAGGATGCGCTTCAAAACTAAACTCGGCATCGGCACAAACTATAGATGTTGAGAGTATAGTTTCTATCAGTTCTTTTAAATGCGCCGCACTAAAAAAAGTAGGCGTGCCTCCGCCCAAATGTATTTCTTTAATACACGGTTCATCTTTTAGCACTTCTAAATATAAATTCCATTCTTTAATAAGCGCAGCGATGTAAGGCGCTTCAACAGCGTGGTTAACTGTTATGCGTGTATTGCAGGCGCAATAGGTGCAAAGACTTTCGCAATAAGGTAAGTGAATGTAAATACTAATGCCGTCCGTTTCATTACTCTCTATAAAAGATTTGTACACCTTTTGTTTCCATAGCTCTGCATCAACCGTATTATCCCAATAGGGAACAGTAGGGTAGCTGGTATAGCGGGGTGTTTGTACGTTGTATTTGGCAATCAGGTTCATACTGTTTTTACCGACTCACCCAATTGCAGTAGAAAATCATCTATAACTTCCTGCTTTACGTGTGGCATCATTATTATCTTATACCATTTGGGTTCTCCCTCATGTGTATCCGGCACTAAGTAAAATTGTTTGGCTAAATCCTTTGTAATGTATCTACTCTTTATGGCAATTATATTTACAAAGGGGTTATGATAATACTTCACCCCCATCGCATCTAAAGCTTTGCAAACCTCATTGGTTTTTTGAAGGAGTTCGTTCATTTTCACCGTCCAACCTACAGAACCATGCGCATGTATAATCATCCACAAACAAATGGCATTGGCACCCGAGCGACTGCCGCACAAGGTATAATCCATACCCGGCACATAGGCAGCTTCTTCGGTACACACATACTTCATATAATTTTTGCGGATAAGAAAAACACCGGTACCGTATGGTGCCTGCATCATTTTATGTCCGTCTAAAGAAATGGAGCATATATCTTGGTTTAAAAAAGTATAGGCGTTATCTGCATTGGTAAACGGATAGATAAAACCACCAAAGGCAGCATCCACATGTATCTTATAGTTTACCTGCCTTAGTTTAAATAAGCTTGTTATTTTACCTATATCATCCACACTGCCAAACATGGTGGTAGATAAGTTGAGCACCAGCACAAAATACTTTTTGCCATAAAACATAGCATCATTCAGTTTGTTTTCCAAATCAACTATATCAACCTCGCGAGTATTTTCGTGCACGTTAAATACAATTGATTCAATACCCAACAGGTTTGCCGCTTTAGGAATGGAGTAATGCGTATCCTGAGAATACACCACTGCTATCTCATGCAGTCTAGCACCTTTTTCCTGCTGAAAGAAATTGCGGTAAATCCACAAAGCTTCTATGTTTGCTTCTGTTCCACCCGATGCCACATACCCATCATAATCGTGGCGTTCGGCTTTACATATTTCTTCGGCGCAAATGCGTATCAGGTCTTTTTCAATTTCCTGTGTGCCGTTAAATATTTCTTCGTGGTCGGTTTCCAAGGTATGGCAACCAATGTGATTAGGGTTTGCAATCAGGGTAGAAAGAAAGGGCGCATCCTTCAAAAAAGGCTCGCCATCATAAAACACCTCGGTATCTAAAAAGGTACCGGGCAAACCCAAAATATTCTCCGAGCGGTAATTAGCATTCTTGCTAAGCGCCTCAAATATCTTAAGCTTAATTTTTTGGGTATTTAATTTGAGCCAATACATATTATCTGCCACAAAGTAACAACAACAGGCAGATACTAAATATGATTTAGGTCAGCTTAAAGTGGATTGGTTTTATGATTGTTGTTTCCTTCGGTATTCTAGCGATTTTGCCGTCGGGTTTTACGTTGCAAGTTTTTTCCTTCTGCTAATATACTTTCGATTTAGTAAAATTAACCTAAGCTTTAAGAAGTCAAATGCTAAACCTAAAAGCAAAGTGGTTCCGGCAATGGCTAAAGTATATAGCTGAATTGTAGAATAAAAAATTCCTCCAACAAGTCCACCTAAAAAAAAGAAACTGATAATAGTTAAACGTAATTTTATAGAGGAATAAAGTCTATCCTTCTGTTCCTTATGTTTATAAAAAAACAATTGCGATAATTCAATTCCTAAATCGGTAAACAGCCCAGTTAAATGAGTTGTTCTAACTGTTGCATTTGAAATGGTGGTAACCAGCGAGTTTTGTAAGCCCATGGCAAAAAGCAAACAGAACGCTAACAAATCAGAGTTTTTAGAAACTAATAACTGCCCGAATACTGCAACCGTAAATAAAATAATGCTCTCTATAATTGCGGGAATTACATATATATAATTGTATTTTGTTCTTGAAATTACCTCTACCAAAAAATTAGAAACAAAAGAGCCTAAGAAAAAGAAAAATATATACAGAAAGTAGATAAACCCTTGCCAGAAATTAAACTTAAAAATTTCGTCAACAAAAAAAGCAAAGTGCCCTGTTACATTAGTAGTTAAACGTTGAACTGCTATAAATCCTGCAACATTCACAATTCCGGCAACAAATGACAACAAAGAGGCAATTCGCAGATTGTGTTTTAAAGTTCTGGTTTTTCCTTTATGTCTAAACATAAATTATGTATAGTTTGTTACAGTTTGTAAAATGGCACAAAATATTCTACAGTCTGACGATATTATCAATAAACTTTTCATAAAGATAATAAATTTGAGTTATCAAAAAATGTAATGAATGAGGGCTGGAGTCGGTTATTAAAACCTATAATAAACACATGGAGGTGGCATTAAACTTCAACCAAAAATTAGTGATACAATAATTGTACGGTTTAAGATGTTTAAAGATATGCACCACGACAGCCTTTAGTAAAAGGGATACTAAAAATAAGTGATATGTGTAAGGTTTTCTTCTAAACATGTAATGCTTTAAAACGTCTCTATCCCCATCTTTGTATATCAATTATTAAAAATAGTTATATGCAGACACAAGGATTAAATTTATTCATTGTTGATGACAACAAATTAATGGTTGAAACGCTTAAACAATATCTTCAAAGTAAGTTTGGACTTGATATAAGAATTTCAACGTTTAATGATGGAGATAGTTGTTTATCAAAAGTCGACAAGGATACTAATGTGGTTATTCTTGATTATTTTATGAAAGGTAAAAATGGCCTTGAAGTTTTAAAAGAAATTAAAGTCATTAATCCTAAAACAGAAGTCATCATGTTATCAAACAACGAAAATATGGCATTAGCTATAGAGATGTTTAGAGCTGGCGCTACAGATTATGTAGTAAAAGGCTCTAATTCATGGTCAAAAATAAGTAACCTAGTTAATCATATTGTAACAGCACCCATTAGGCTTATGGTTGATGAGTTTCGTCTATCAAAATACATGGCTGTTTTTCTTTTAACTTTTGTTACCATGGGCATTGTTGTGGTAATTGCTTTACAATTTGTAAATCGATAGGTATGCGTGTATGCTGGTTAGGGATTGAAGCAAGTTGACGTTCAGCGCGTAAGGTTCGCCGCTTATAATCAAGCAGAACGCTCAAATAAAAATTACTGTTTATTTGCCAATACAAAGCTTGGCATTATGATTGGGTGTTTTTGTATGGTGACAGGAAGAAAAATAACCTGTTTCGGTATTTCTTTCGGGACTTAAGTAAGGTATATTTAGGTTTAACCCTCGCAGAATTAAAAGCACCGCCATCACACACGTAACATAAGGTATGGTTTTTCTTACCGCACTACGAAATTGTATGCTGATTAAATTGGTAAAGTAAGAAAGGCTGAACATAAGCGGCACAGTAGCCAAACCAAAAAATGCCATAAACAAAACGGCATGCAACAAGGTGCTGCTGGCTATGGCGGCTGTAATGGCCATATATACCAACCCGCAGGGCAACAAACCATTTAGCGCACCCAACACAAATAAAGAGCTAAGTCCTTTTTTTGCTAACTGGTTTGCCAAACTTGATTTGATGACAGCAAACAGTTTAAAGAATTTATTGGTGATCGTATATTTAGTAATGATGCGTTGGGGTAATAAAACACCCAGCAAAATAAGTACACCTAAGGTAACGGATAATATTTGTTGCAAGCCTGCAAGCGCAAAACCCTGACCTACCAAACCAAACAAAACACCAAGGGAGGAATAAGTAAATATGCGCCCCGCATTGTATAAAATAATGGATATGGTTTTATAGAATTTGGTGTGGTTATAAATAGGTATGGCTAAAGCAATGGGACCACACATGCCTATGCAATGAAAGCTGCCGAAGAACCCTAATGATATGGCGGCTAAAAGAAACATTTAGCGGAGGGTAATTGCATCTTCTTTATAATAGGCTTTGCCATTGCTGCTCCACATTAGTTTCATTTTGTAAGCACCCTTTTGCATGGCAGCTACATCAAGCACTTGTTTGCCCGTAGCATCAAACTGCATTTTTACTTTTACATCTCTCAACCCGTCTGATGGGCAGAAGAAATAAACCTCGCCAGTAAAGTCTTTAGTAAGCAATTCGGTTGGGATAGTTAAAACAACCTGTTTGCCGTTTACTTCATGCGCAATGCTATTTGACAGCGCATTGGCATTTTTTGTAGCATCTATTCTTTCCTGATACTTTAATTCCTGTGCATAGTAATCTTTAGATTCAAGCTCTACCGTTTGCCTCATGCAAATAGTAACTAAGGTTACTATAATGGTTACAAAGCCAGTGTACAAAATAACGATACGATATGACCAACTCATTTTCATGATTTATTGTTATTGTAAAACCGGACCCAAGAAACTTGTGTTTACCGTCCTGATTTTTTTGTTATTACTATAGACTCCGATTTCAAGTTTTGTTTTTCTTCCCTTTAATTCATTCTTGTTCAGGTAAACAAAAAACTCGCCTTTGGTAACGCCTTCTTTTTTTACCATTAAATCTTTGCCTACCAGTTTAATCTCGCCATTCATGTTCTCAAGTTTTAAAACTACCGGAAGGCTGTCGCGGGTTTTATTAATCAAGTCGATGTTATACAAATTGCTTACCTGATTGTTGGGTTGCTCCTGATACAACATACCTTTGGCTCGTAGTATAGTAGCATCATAATCAGAACGCGTGGCTAGTAAAAATACTTCCAGACCAATAAGCACAAACAACACTACCGAGTAGGCTTTCATACGGGTAGTGAAGGTTAGTTTGGTTTTATTTTTAATTCCATTTTCAGAATCGTAACGTATTAAGCCTTTAGGTAAGTGTACGCTTTCCATCATATGGTCGCAGGCATCAATACAAGCGGTGCAATTAGTACACTCTAATTGTGTTCCGTTTCTGATATCAATACCGGTAGGACAAACATGCACACAGGCATTGCAATCAATACAATCTCCACCTGTGCGAACTTCGTTCTTTTTGAATTTATGACGGTTCTCTCCGCGTATATAATCGTAGGCAACTACAATGGAATTTCTGTCAAGCAACACACCCTGCATTCTACCATAAGGACAAACAATTAAACAAACCTGTTCTCTGAACCAGGAATTCA
>Ga0302280_1003694_pt1 | contig 10900 bp, 3 predicted proteins | sample III_Fen_E1_1_FD_198771 | JGI IMG/M metagenome (GOLD analysis project Ga0302280, IMG submission 198771) | Peat permafrost microbial communities from Stordalen Mire near Abisko, Sweden - III_Fen_E1_1 | ecosystem: Environmental > Terrestrial > Soil > Wetlands > Permafrost | place: Sweden: Abisko...
ATCTATAGACTCGAGGAAGTGATTTGAGCTGACTGTTTTGGCAATTGCGAATATTATTTAATTATTTAATTTATAAATATAAAAATAAAAATGGAAGTATCTGCTTGACGAACTTTTTGAGTTCAGTCGTTAAAGTAAATACAAATCCGAGGATCTTATTGATATATTAACAATAATTTGCATTCCTTTGAAGATGCCTTCTCTTCATACTTTATTTAATATTTGAAGTTATCGATGATATGCCATGCAAACTTTTTATTTTCTATTTCTAATTATTGAAGTTTTATGACGAAAATATTACTCGTTGATCAAGGGCAATACAAATAAGGCCGTCTAATCAATTATAATTTACATCAAGATAAGCTTCTAAAAATTTGATATATTGTTTGTATTAATCATAAAATTGACTTTGAATCATTGAAATATTTTCTCTAACGAACTATTTTCCTTAAAATTTTAAGAATACTATAGAGGTTCATTTTTAAAAAACGAAAGATTGGTCATAAATTTAAACAACTTTAAATCTATTGAATTTGAAAATCATTGAAGCTAAGATGAAATTGATATTAGTTTAATTTATCTACTTAGATATTATTGATAATTTCGATTGATAATCAATATGAGGGAACGAACTGAAGAAACCAAAGATAAACTAAAAGGCTCGCTCTATGACCAATACCAAGTGTTGGATGTGATCGGAAGCGGCACATTTGGCAAGGTTTATCTTGTATTTACCATTTCATTTAGGTCAAAGATAAGGACACCGAACAGCTCTACGCCATGAAGCATGTTCTTCAGAATAAAAAGTATAAAAATAGATAGCTGGAGATATTATCATCGATACAAAGCTCGTATGTTGTGAAACTATATCGCCATTTTTACATGGAGGAAAAAGAAGTATTTATTTTACAACACAGGGAGTTTATCTCAACCTTATTATGGAGTACATCCCCGAAACTTTATCCCGCCTTCTGAAAGTCAACTATCCTTATAAAAAATTTATAGAAAATGATAAAGTTATTGTCTACTCTAAATGCTTGTTAATTGCTCTTCGGGATCTACATGTAACTGGGGGTGAATTTAGGAGGCTGGTATAAGTCATCGAGATATAAAACCATCAAACATACTTATTACTGAAAATCAAGCTAAGCTATGTGATTTTGGCTCAGCAAAGGTATTATCAGCTGATCAGAAAAATATTGCATACATTTGCTCGCGGTATTATCGTGCCCCGTAATTACTTCTTGGAGCAACTTTCTATTCAATTCAGGTAGATATTTGGTCTCTGGGGTGTGTAATTGCAGAGATGATGACCAATCATTCTCTTTTTGATGGTTCCAGCAGCACAGCTATGTTGATAAAAATAGTGAAAACTATTGGTCGTCCCACAGAAGAGGATATTAAAGGAATGAAGCTATAAGGTTTGGATATCGATATTATTGATGTATAAGGATCTGGTATAAGCAAAAATATAAAAAAATATAACAAAAACGCTGCGGAATAGCTCATTTATTTCCTTTAGAGAGCTCTTGTTTATAATCCTGAGCGCAGAATAACAGCCAAATAAGCTCTTGAATTGCCTTTATTCAAGTGATCTAACTTGTCATCTGGAGGTTCAAAGATCAATATTGGTAGTGCTTTGTATTTAATTATAAATATTATGACTCAAATGGTATGTATACTTCAAGTGAATATTTTCTGTATGAATAATTCTTATTTTTATTCTATTTTTTAAAGTTATTTTTATCATGATTTTACAGTGAAATTTTAAGTTTCATGATCTTAAATTTGTGATTTCTCACAATTATTTTATTTACTCTTCACTGTGATAAGTTGTTCTTCTGATCTATTAAAAATAATAAAGTTCCAAAAATAATTGAAAAGAATAAATAATCAGATTGATCCAGTTCCAAAGTTGAAATTACAACCCCAATATCCCATTTAATTGTAGAATGGTGGAGAAGGTGTACTGTGTCCTGAGATATCCATATTCATCTGACCGAACATATTCGGATAAAATGATGGAGTCTGCTGATAGTTCAGTTGGCAACTATACGGGCGAATTAAGATTAAATTCGGGTTGACATTGACGTATTATAAGTCCGTTCCTGAAATATCTGTCTGTGTGAAGACATCTACTGAAGCAACTTGTGCGCAGATTGATCTCATGCTATTTGAAGGTTATTTTTAATTACTCATGAGGTCTAGCTTCTCTCGTGCTTCTTTATATGTATTTCGGTTGAATCCATTCTTGAATATGTTGATGATTTTGTTTACATGCACGTACTTTTCCTATAATTTTTGGTGGTGACTTCTGCACTGTAAAGCATTTCTTGTCGAAATAAATCTGGACATTTCTTAATAAAATTTATTGGAACTGAATAAAGAGGGAAATACCTGCGTTTCTATTTGGATCTCATTTTTTCACGATTGTAGTCGATGAAAACGATATAATACATATGTTATAATTCACTCCATTTTCCTGAACGCTCGCCCGGAACATAACTTGAGGCTCTTACAGGTCCAGATGCCTCGCGATGATTAGCTATAGATTCAGATTAGTAGGCCATTGATTAGATGAAACTCATTTCTTTCAACAATTTATTATACTCGCCATCAAAATTTCTAAAGATTTCTATTAGAATATACTGACAAGGCCAAGTTTCACTCCTAAAGATATCAATATATTGCTTATAATAAGCTTAACGATAGTTGTATGACTATTGCAAAAACTGAAAGAAGCTAGCTCGTTTTTAATTGTTAACTCCATTTTATTGATATATTTTTTTCTTTGTTTAGATATCTTTATATAGTGATCAGAAAAAAAGAAACATGCTCCTTACTGTATGTTATGTTAATTTTTATTAAGCTTTAAGAAGATTCAAATCTTTGTAGATGAGAAAAGGGCTCTTTGGAAGCGTTTACTACTTAATAAAATTAGCGTTCAAATATCATTGATCATTTTTCTATCAACTTTTTTATTCAAATAATTAGATCAACAGCTTATATCCTTTGATTCATCTTGGAAAGAATCATTCAAACTTACTCCGTCTTTATTCTTGTTCCGCAAAACACTTAACAACATTGTAAATCTAGAAACTGCCAAATATGATTCGCATATAGATAAAAATTAATGCTTTTTTAACAAGAATGAAGCACACAAATCTAAACAATAAATGATTTGAAAATCAGTCAATAATATGATGACTTTTGTTTTTTTGATTTAGTCAACATTAATAAAATTATAAATGCTATAAAATATTAACCAATATGATCTCAGAAAAAACTCATTCTTCAACATAATAAAACGAAGTCCCCACCGCTACACTTTGCACCATTTTTTTTTGTTTTGATGACATTTCAATATTTTTTTGTTATGCATGCTTTTCAGAGTATCGAGTTTCTTTTGGCATTGATTTACATTCCTACCATTTTTTCTATGATCTTATCTCAGATTATTTTTCAATTATTGAATTTATATTCGCCTCATAGTTTTTTTATGATTAGATTTTAATTTAAGGTTTTACGACCACATTTGATTTTTATAAGTCTTTCTTCAAACTGTCATTTTTAATATTGGGTTCTATCCTTTTCACTTTCCTTTTATACTCTCCTTCAATTAAATCTTGAATTTCCTTTCTTTTATTAGGAGAGATAATGACCGATTTAATTCTTTCCTGATCCAATCGAACTTTGACCTCATCTCTCACTGAAAATCTTTTGATATCACTATTCCTCCATTATTTTTATAATCTTTCAAGCTACAATTCTTTATCTACAAAAATTTGTTTCAAAGAAAAATACTCTTGATCAAGAGACTCAATTTTGTCTTTCCATTTTTATTATACTTTTTTCATTTATTTTTTAAGGTGACTTATTTCATTTTACATTTTTATTAACTCAACATCAGGGTTTTCAGTTATGCGAGGGAGAGCTGTCTTGGACATTTCTTTTATTTTGTGAAATTTACCCACTTCACGCTCAATTTCATGAATTTTATATTTTAATTCTCCGTTTTGCGCCTTCACCTTACGATAGTTTTCCATTGTCTCGGCTGTTTGGTTATTTATTGGCTTGTGATATTCTAAAGCCTCCTCTTTGGCCTATTTCTTTTTAATAAGAGTATCCCTTTCTGATAATAATTTATCTTTCTCTCGTTGATAAAATACGAGGTCATTTTCTTAATTTTTAACCTCTTAATATTTATGTTCTGCATAATTAGCCCTGATGATTTTGATCTATTTTTTTAGTTTCGCTATGTACTTTAACTGACTTTCATGCTCTCTTTGATACTTCATCTTCAACTGTTAGTCCTCTGAAATAAACTCAAATTCGTTCGTTACGCTTTTTTAAATGATGTTATTGATGACTTGCTCGAGTCTATAGACCTCTACCCATAGTTTTTTATTTTGTTCTATCAATCTTGCTCGACTTCCTCTTGTGATCTCAATCCTTTCTCCACGATCGGATTGCATCCCAGATTATTTCATCGTGAAAGTTGTATATTTTATTACATATTTTTCACAATATTTTATTAACCTCGAATTTAATAGAAATTTGTATGAGTCAATAAATCTTCTTAGAGTTTAGTTATAAATTTGATAAATATACAGGATAGCAACAATATTGGCTTCCAAAAATAATAGGTTAATTTTATTTCTTGTGTACTTCATGTTGTATTGTTAATTTAAGGCAATCTATATCACTCAGTAAAGCGAATATGATTCATAATATTTGCGATTAGATTCGTTATTTTTTACCATTGAATAAAGCATTGACAAATAAATTATAAATATAATGATTCATCAATATTAAAACAGTTCTTGTTTGTTCTTAACGAGATTATTATCTTGTCCCAGCTAAATAATTTTATTTTAAAACTCACTTTTTCTCTCCAATGACTCCATAATCTATCTCAAATTTGCTTACAATTCCTGCTATTTGATAGTTAATGAGTTAATATGAATCAAGTGTGAAGAATTGATTTATTTTAGTTGATCACGCTCGTTTTATAAAAATTGAAGCTTCTTCTGATATAATTACTCAATTTATAATACTTTTTGAGAGGATAAGACTTACCATTCTGATTTTGCCTATTCAGCAATGGCTGATGCGAATTCATGAATTCTGTTTTGCTCTTAGTTGAGTTCACAAATTTTCTGCTCATAAGATTATAATTTATATTTAAAATCTTTTTATGCTTCCACTTTATCCCTTAATTATTTTTGTAGTCTATCGATCTCTCCCTCATATTTTATAACATCTGGCTCTTTCCTTTAAGATAAAATGTGATGGATTTCTTTATTTAATTTTTAAATTTCTTAGTTCTTTAAATTAATTTCCTATTTTTGAATTTAGTTAATTTCTTACCATTCTTTATTAGACTTATGTATTTATGATTTAAATTTCTATCTCTCTGAATTCAATAAAATTTATTTCGCATTTAGTTGTTTCTCTAATTGCTAAATGTCAGATACTTTTTGATCAGTAATCTTTCTTAATTTGTCAAGCTCTTTTTCATATGTTGAAATTTGATTTGATTTAATCTCATTCGTCTTTATGGCTTGTTCAATTTGCTGTGTAAAAGATATCTACTGAGCCTACATTTTATCTTTCATAAATTTTTCCGTGCTCCTATTAGCTAACTGAATTTTAACTATTTATTATGAAGCTTTTGAATCGCTCTCTTCTTTTTATCGAATCAAATCTAAATTTTTTTGATAAGCCAAATCCAGCAGTTAATGAAGATTTTATATCTATTGTTGTAGATTCTTGACTTTGTTTGACAAAAAATTAATTTTAGAAGAAGAGATGCTTTAAATATTCTTCAGATCTTAAGTGTGAAGAGATGCTATTTTTACTTTTATTATCTATATTTATTGATTCTTTTGTTGATAAACTTTCTTTAATTTTATTTCAAGCTCTTCTATCATACTCTCATATCCCTGCACACGTGATTCATACTGATCTCCCATTGTCTTCATCATCTCTTTATTATTCTCATTTTATTTCTATTGCCTCTAAATGGCTAAGTGTAATTGCTATATCTCACTCAAAAACATGTCCTCCTGTATTTTTAATCTTTTCTCCATCTGTAGAATTTCTTATTTGCCTGTTTGAATCAATATCATTTTCGATTGATGATATTTTGACTTTAATTCGTTGACATAATCTTCATGCTACTCCAGCTTTTTCAATTTTTCCTGTTCATTCTTTTCTGTAATTTTGTCAATCTATCCTAAAAGATTGTTTTGTTTTTATTTCAGCAAATGTATCTCCTATTCCGACTCTTAATTTTTGGCTTGGAAGGATGAAATTGTGTTTTTATGCTATTTTTTTAACTATTATATTTGATTTTAAAAATTTCTCTTTAGAGATTGGTTTTATGAGTCTTTCTCTCTTGTAATTGAAAAGATTTCATCATTTTTCTTTTCAATGACTAATTTTATTTGATGTCTCAATCTCTAGCACTATTGCTAAATCAATTACTTTTCTTTGCGGCCTGTCTTTTCACAGCTCTAACGCTCTGATATTTTATCATTTAGCATTTCTTTAAGTAAACGAATATCAGACTGCAATGTTTATTTGTCTTTCAGTTCTTTTTGAATTTAACCATTCATCTGAAATTGCAAAGAATTATATTCTTCTTGTAGCATTTCGTTGTCCCTCCCTAAATTACAGATAATTTCATTTAATTTTTTAATTTCGTCGAGCAATTATTCGATGCTTATTTTTGGTCGTTACCGAGGTGTAAAAATGGAATTAAAACGCAGATTTTAAATGTTATCTTTTCCACCAGTTGAGCTGTACTTAAAGTTATGTGCATAATTTTTGGAGAATTAACTTTATTTGAGGGGCTAACGGCGTGATTGATCGATGGATGATTTAAAATGTTAGTAGGGAGTCTCTGTGTGAGAGAATATAGCATTTTGATATGGTTAATCTGTTGGTGGTTTATAATTTGACATGTTCTTACTTATATATCTGTTATAACAGTTTAAGTTGAGATTTAATATATAAATTGATTGTAAAGAATAAAAGAAGATTTCCTGAATATTAATATCAAAATGCTTATCTGCATTGATAAAATTAACTGGCTTACAATTTACGGCAAGCTATTTGTGAATTTTTCTCTAAAATATTTGCAGAACTCGCCACATGAAATTCAATAAAAACTGGTTCATTTGAAGTTAATTCAATAAGAAATAAAAACAATAACAAAATAAAGGAGGTTCATATGAACTATCCTTTGTACTTATAATACCCTTTATTCTATTGTTTTATTTTATTCAGTCTTTCTTTATTATTTTGAAAGTTATTTTCTTCAAAATTTTACTTAAAAGTCAGAGAACAATTAACAAAATATCAGGCTGGTCTTAATCAATTTTGAGCTTAGAGAAAGTTCCATCCTGTTGTGCAGAAAATCACAATTTTATTAGATAAGTAGCCAGATGAACGAGTTTGGCTTTCACATCCTTGCTCATTCCCAGAATCTTTATCCGAACTTAGTTCTTTTGCCTAAATTGAACCTTCAGATATTTATTTCCATGAACATTCTTTTGTTGATCCGGTCTGAGGATTTTATTTCTCAAAGAATTTATAGGCAGGGTCCTTTTTGGCATTGCGGGCAATGATCTTAGCAGAGGAATAGTGTATTTTCCATTTGAGAGCTGCCTGTGTAAATAAAAGTTTACGTTTTTGACAGACATATTTTACACGAAGATGGAGCGTAGAAAACTGTACCTAAGGGGAATTGAGATATTGGACTCCTTTTTGTTTCTGAGATAGACCTTGGTATAAGAGGGCATGAACAACTAAAGCTGATAAAGATTGATTATTGTTCAAGATTAGGGCCACCTAATTTACTTGCCGTTCTAGAACCAATAGAACTTTAAATTCAGTTTTCAATATTCAGAGGGTAATATGCAGGATTAATGAATCTATTCAATAACATTTGATATCTTTTGACTTGAATTTGAAATAAATTGAGCTGTTATATATGGATAATATGATGGTAAAGAATTTGCCATTGAATTTCAATATTCTCGTTTTCTTAACAATTTCTTTTCTTAAAAATTAGTTTATTAATACATTAAAATAATTATCTGAGGAATACCTAAATAAAATTTAGTTTTAGAAAAACACTAAACTCTTTAATTATATCATTTAAAAAGTATAAAAAGTTTTAAAATGATAATAATTCTTACTATAAATTCTAAATGAGGCCCGCAGGATAAAAGTGTTTTAAAGCTTTAATTCACTCTCAATCCTCTCCAATACTATATTACCAGCAACTATATTACCCACCACTATATTTCCCACCATTATATTACCAACCATTAGATTTCAAATAAAGGATGGAATTCTAACAAATGAAGGAAGATAAAATAAAAGGGGAAAAGAATGTTGTTATGATTAAATAAAGGTTACAAAATTTACAAAAGATGACGTAGGCACAACAAAGAATATTTTATTATAAAGAATAAGTGGTACCTCATGTCGGCGACAATAATATTGGAATGGTTGAGATTATTGCAAAATTACCAATAGGACAAAAGGAAATTGCGTATTTATTGATGTTGGTTGCATTGGGAAGTTTAATTATAATTACACCAATTTCGACAACTTATCAAATTTTAGAACAGTTCTGTTAATAATTTCGAAATATTATTTGGAAAACTATTTTCGAGAATATTGATGTAATTTGCAAAAAAATATGTGAAGTTTTAAAAAAAATATGGAAAATGATTTTTGGATGAGATTAAATTCAAAATAATAAATTGAATGAGATTTCCTTTAATAAATTAATAAACTATCATGAGCTAAAAAATCTGAAGTTTAACATTCAAAAAAGTTAAACAATTCACTTGCATAGTTTTTAAATTGTTGATAAATATTCAATTCTTTTAATAATTTCTTTGGGTTGATCCCAAGTATACTTTGAAGTTGGAATGTATTTTAGAAATGTGATGAATCATTTATCAAACATAAAAACAAAATTAAATACTTTTAGAAACAAGGGCAAAATATTCATATCAGTCATATCTTTAAATTATGCATGCATGCATTCTTTTTTATTTTATCTGCCAATACAATTTAAAAATTTGATTAGCATAATCAAACAAAAGTTTTTAAAATGATGATTCTGAGATTAAAACATTTAGATATAAATAGAGTGTTAGACACTAAATACTTAAAATAAAATGATTTTTTCATTTATATAAATTATAACAGTTATTAAATTGAATGCGAGCGAGCTTGATTAAACGATAGGGCATCGAGAACCAATAGCTTCTCAGAATTCGTTGTGCATTTCACACAGAATAGTCCATAACCAATTTTTGTAGTTGCAAAGGCTGTTTACTACCTCTTTGTCCTTCTTGCATAAAGATTCATGTAAATGAGCACATCAACATGCGAACCAATCCACAGCTTGAAAATATCAACGATTTACTTGAAAATTTATACAAGGAGTTCTAATGTAATGGTGAAAGGCTTAATAATCTTCACAGACGATTTGTAAGAATTTAGTTATTCAGGTATAAGAATAATCACACGTTGAGAAATACCGACAAGAGATAAAAAGCCAAATTTTTCACGCAAAGCAGAATTTAATTGCAGCTCTTGAAGAACATTTTAAGAAATTTTAGACCGATATCTTCCAAAAAATCAAAGAGCTAAAGTATATCAAAAACTTAAATAAATATAAAGACTTGACAAAGCGCACTATCCTTTTGCTAAAAAATGCTTAGAGAAATTTTTTCAGTGAGGAGAGCAAAGTAATGCGGATGATTATCAAATACTAATCGAACAGCATCTCTGAAAAACTTTAAAATTTTAGCTACAACAGTTAACACTTTCTGGAGTTGCGGCATTAATAATTTTTAACTTTTAGTGCGAAGGATAACTACGCATAAATAGCTGCGAATAATATTCATAATTTGATAAAGGTGGGAGTGAATTAACTACAAACAATTTTAGAACCTCAAGACTTCACTCAATAGCTCAAAGAGCTTTACGAAAAGACTCATTAGAAAAAAGAGATGAAAAAATCACTGTATAAATTTTTGAGCAACAAGAACACCCCAGGTCGGCAGCCATCTATTCAACACTAATCTTGTGAGGAGCAATTGTCAAATATACAAGACCCTCTCTCTGATTTTGCAGAATTAATAAGCAGTAATAAAGCAATGTCGATTAGCCAAGCCCGTCCGGAATTAAATGAAATAAAATCTAATGAATACGCGTCAATAAAGTTCGGTGAAAGCAAGAATCAATAAAACAAGGCATATAGCTCTGTAAAGGAAAGCATTGTCAAGGCTACACAGGATTTAAATTTTACTCTAAATCGTCAAATCAAGATGGATAGTGATAACGAAATTATGCATAGGAAAAAAAGTCTTAGTCGCAGTAAAGGTATTTCTCTGATGCAATCGAATACGGGAGTTATTGACTTTAAAAAAAGCTCTAATAGTATTCTGAAATGCGATGTTGATTTTACTTTCATAAATGGAAAATCAGAGTTTATCCCGCGGCGATGTCGATGATATTTCATAGATCCTTCTCCCTATTTCTTTTACGAATAACTAATTTAATTTTGAAATGAAAAAGTTATAATTGAAATTCAAATATTAATATCGCCGCTGATGAAAAAAGAGGCCCAGTTGAGCAATGAGATCAAAAAACTACAGTATCAGTTCTCCTACAGCTAGCATGTTAGTACTATCCGTCATTTATAGATTTTAGATAAGTAACTATCCGAACAACTCGGCATTTTATGCAAAAAGATGGGGTTGCCCATGCGCAAAAATTAGTCCATTTAAAACTTTAACATGATTAACACTCAAAGCCATCTTCAGGAACTGTATTATGTCTAACCATTGCTCATGGCATATCAAAA
>Ga0302280_1003696_pt1 | contig 10898 bp, 12 predicted proteins | sample III_Fen_E1_1_FD_198771 | JGI IMG/M metagenome (GOLD analysis project Ga0302280, IMG submission 198771) | Peat permafrost microbial communities from Stordalen Mire near Abisko, Sweden - III_Fen_E1_1 | ecosystem: Environmental > Terrestrial > Soil > Wetlands > Permafrost | place: Sweden: Abisko...
GTGAACAACGAGACGCAAGAAAACCATTACTCGTCGGATTAGCCGCTCCTCAAATAGGTATCTCCAAGAGAATCATTCTTGTTGATGTTATAGCAGATGGTAAAGGAAAGGTCGGAGATTTAAGACTCTACATAAATCCTGAAATTATTGAATCGTCCAAAGAAGAAGGGGAATGGTATGAAGGATGTTTTTCTACCAGTCGGGTCTGTGGAATTGTCTCTCGTCCGACTAAGATAAAGATCCGAGCCTACACAAAAGACGGAAAGATGGTTGAAGAAGAACACTCAGGCTACACAGCTCGTATTTTTCAACATGAGATCGACCATTTAAATGGCAGAGAATTTACTACTCACATCACTGACGATAGTAAGCTTCACTGGGTAGAGAAAGATGAATTCCTCAAATACAGAAATGACGGTGAGTGGAGAGGTTGGCCGAACAAATGTCCAAGAGCAAAATGGCAGGAAATAAAAGGAATAAAATAACATGGAAGAAAAAATCATCAAAAAATTAAAGCTTGAAGGATACAATAATGTGTATGTGTACGAAGCGGAACCAAACGAAGTTGATGAGGAGCATACACATGATTTTGATACAAAACTCCATGTACTTTTAGGGCAAATTAGAATAAAGACCCTTGAGGGGGGAACCATTGTGGACTTTGCTTTAAAATCGGGAGATGAAAAAGTAATTCCTAGAAACTCAACTCACTCGGCCATTGTCAGTTCTGAAGGTTGTAAATATATAGTTGCTGAAAAACATTAAATTCAGCTATAGCATATTATGCTTTCTCATCAACTCATCGGACTTCTGTCAGTCGTCATCGGATTCATAGGCTATGCTCCATATTTATATAATATGTTTCGTGGCAAGACCAAGCCACATCTTTTTTCTTGGTTTATTTGGGTACTGCTTGAATTTACAGCATTTGGTATTCAAATAAAGAATGGCGTTGGAGCAGGCGCTTGGGTCACCTTGTTCTCCGCGCTCATCGCCGTAGTTATTGTCATCTATGCCTTTCGATATCGAAAATTGACCATTACAAAGATCGATTGGATCTGTTTCTTTGGCGCATGTTTGTCTTTGGTGATTTGGCTTGCCTTTGATCAACCCCTTCTTGCTGCCATTTTTCTCACCGCTACCGACCTCTTTGCTTTCATTCCAACATTTAGAAAGTCGTGGAGTCTACCACATGATGAAACTCTTTTTGAGTATTCCATGGCGTCACTCAAATTCATTGTAGCTTTCTTTGCATTTAGCTCCTTTACTCTTGCCACTGTGATCTATCCTACTTATCTCATAATAGGCAATGCAACTTTCGTCATTTATACACTTATTCGGCGTAGGATTGTGAGGGATTAAAAATATCAAACCTTTATTTATCACTACCGGAGGGGATATCAAGAATCTGACCAAGCCTGTGCTAAATCCTACAGGCATGAAGTTGTAGTGAGTGCAGTGCCAAAAGAGGTTTAAACAATATTTGATATACTTACTCCCATGGACATTCTCATCATCGGTAGCGGAGGCAGAGAACACGCCCTTGCTTGGAAATTAAAGCAAGATTCTAAAATAAAAAATATCTTTGTAGCGCCAGGAAACGCTGGCACTGCGGAGATTGCAATAAATATTTCAATTTCAGAGGGTGAAGAAATAGTTGATTGGCTTAAGCTTCACCCAGTAAATCTTGTCATTGTCGGTCCCGATAATTATCTAGCCGAAGGCCTTGTAGACGAGATTCAAAAAATCGACATACCAGTCTTTGGTCCAACCAGAGAAGCTTCAGAGATTGAATGGTCAAAAGCTTTTGCCAAAGACTTTATGAAAAACGAGAGCATTCCTACTGCTCGCTACGAAGTTTTTACTGATTTAAATAAGGCAAAAGAATATGCAAAGAATCAGACATTCCCTCTGGTTATTAAAGCCAGCGGTTTAGCTTTAGGTAAAGGAGTGATTATTGCCGAGTCTTCTCAAGAGGCCGAAGTATCTTTAGATGAGATCATGAAGAGTAAGGTATTCGGTGAGGCAGGGAATGAAGTAGTTATCGAAGAATATTTGAAAGGAACGGAGATATCCATACATGCTTTTTGTGATGGCGATACGGCAGTTCTCTTTCCTGCCGCCCAAGATCACAAGAGAATTTTTGAAAATGACAGAGGACCAAACACTGGAGGAATGGGCACGATCGCACCGGTGCCAGATGTTATAGACGAACAGCTTGAAGAGATACGAGAGAAAGTGGTTATGCCCACACTCCAAGGCTTAAAGAAGATGGGTAGACCATTTAAAGGAATCTTGTTTCCAGGAATTATGCTTACTGAGAGTGGACCAAAAGTGATTGAATTCAATGCTCGATTTGGTGACCCTGAGACACAATCGTACATCAGAATACTTGAAAGTGATCTGGTAGACATATTGCTAGCTTGTGTTAAGGGAACTCTCAGTGAACAAAAGATTGAATGGGCTAAGAAATCTACCTGTTGCATTGTCTTGGCTTCTGCCGGTTACCCTGGAGATTATGAGAAAGGAAAGGTGATAAAGGGTTTAGAAAAAATACAGGGCAAAGATATTGAGATTTTTCATGCAGGAACAAAAATTGAAGGAAAAGATGTTGTCACAAACGGAGGCAGAGTATTGGGGGTGACAGCTACAGGGGAGTCTCTTCAAAAAGCATTGTCAAAGGCATACGAGGTCGTTGAAGAAATTTCTTTTGAGGGGATGCAATTTAGAAAGGATATTGGGGCAAGGTCGATTAACTAAAATGAAACTCTACCTTCTTCTCTTCGCAGTATTTCTAGTCCAAGAACCGATCTCCTCTAATGCTGTCCTTCTTGAAGCCTATCAATACCATTACAATATCTGGATCATTCATCTGCTTTTTGTTACAGCCACTCTGATCGATATTTTTGTAGGATATTATTTGGGTGTAATGCTTCACAAAAGATTTTCAGAAAATCGTTTCGTATCTTACATACGTCGTAAAGCTGAGTCATTTATGGAATTGATGGGAAAGAATGGAAGAAGGCTTGTGGTCTTTATATATGGCCCAAGTGTATTTCCCATAACAGCCATTGTCATGCCTTGGATCGGAGTCTCTTTCCTTGAATCAGTCAGCCTTCTTTTCATCAGTGACCTCATTTTCTGGTATGGAGGAGAATGGCTTGTCGTGCTTGGAGTGAAAACGTTCCTCCCTGATCCACAAGTTGCCCTTTACGCTGTCATTGGGTTGAGTATTGTTCTGCTTGTCGCAAGCAAATACATAAAAGCTTACTTCCTTAAGAAGAAAGGGAAAGAGGTTGTATAATTGGAGCATGCCCCCAGAAGCCATTATTAAAGTCTGTAATAATCTAATCTCGGCTTACAAATCAGGAAAGCTTGGACAAACAGTAATGCCCGAAGATTCTAACCCTGGTTTCTCTGAGAGAGAAAGAGAGATGTGTTTGGCATACTTTACATTGCCTATGGCCCTAAACTATCAACGAGATAGCTATAAGCTCTGGCAAGCAGCATTAAAGACCTTTCAAGACGAAAAAACAAGGTTCGTGTTTGATGTCACAAAAGTCTCTAAAGCTACAGAAGAAGAGGTGAGGAAGGCACTCATAAAACACAAACTAGCACTTCAGCCAAACAAGCACATAAATACATGGAGAACTATTGCAAAAACAGTCAAAGACAATTGGGGAACATTTGAAAACTTTATAGCTTCAACAAATGAAGATTTTCTTAATCTCAAAAAAATTGTCCAAGTCGATTTCAAAAAAGGCTTTCCATATCTCTCTGGCCCAAAGATTTTTAACTACTGGTCTTTTATCCTAAGCACTTATGGAGGAGTTGGCTTAAAGAACAGAGACCAGATCGACATTGCTCCTGATACACACATTACTCAATGTTCTGTTCGTCTAAAGGTAATTACCCCAGAAGAAGCAGTAAGTCTTACAAAAGAGCAAATATCTGAACGATGGAGAGCGTTATTAAAGGGAAGCAAGATTGATCCGATAGATATGCACCCCCCACTTTGGTTTTGGAGCAGGAACGGATTTATTTTTGATCAGATAGGTAGTTAATTAGGGTCTGATATACTAACTTTATGGAAAACCGCGAAATTGAATGCCGTTTTTTAGAGATCGACAAAGAAGCTCTCATCAAGAAGCTTCTTGATCTTGGAGCTGAAGATCAAGGCGAAAAGTTGCTTCAGGAAGTGATCATCTACGATAAAGATTTAAAATGGAGAAATGAGGATAAACGTATGCGCATTAGAAACGCAGACGGTAAATTGACGCTCTCCTACAAAGAACACACTGATCATAATACAGTTGACGGTACTATTGAGATAGAAATTGGTATTGATAATATTAAGCAGACTGAGCTCTTACTTGAGAAGCTTGGCTTTGCCTCTTTTCGTCACCAAGAAAAGAAGCGTCACACTTTTATATTGGACTCCGTAACATTTGATATTGATTCGTGGCCGCGCATACCTACTTATGTAGAGCTCGAAGGGGACTCTGAAGAAGCCCTTAAAAAAGCAGCTGCAGCTGTCGGCTACGATTGGAAAGATGTCGTCTTTGAGAATCCTCGTTCTGTCATCGAAAATCGCTACAAGATCCCTGTCGGAAAGATGACGTGGTTTACGTTTGAGAGGTTTGAGTAGAGTATTAAATAAAAACTACTTCTTTAAGAGGACGAGTGTACTTAGTAAATACCCATGCTAGAATTTCCTTATGCCCCATATTCACGAAAAAATTGATTTTACGGTAAGTGTCTTTGTTGTTTACAAGAGAAGGGTGCTTTTGCGTAAACATGAAAAATATCATATTTGGTTAGGTGTGGGAGGACACGTTGAATTAGATGAGAATCCTAACCTCACGGCTATACGTGAAGTGAAAGAAGAGGTTGGTCTCGATATAAAACTTGTCCAAACAAAAGACCTACCCGTCTATTCTAAAAAGGATCATATAGAATTGATCCCGCCAGAATTCATGAATATTCATCAAATCAACGAAACCCACCAACACTGTGATATGACTTTCTTTGCGACAACTGAATCTGACGCTGTAGTACCTGAAGATCCTAATGACAAATGGGAATGGCTAAGCATGACCGATCTCGAAGAGAAAAAAGCAGAGTTAAGGGAGGATATATATTTTTATGCCAAGAAAGCGTTGCTTACAGTAGAGTAGGCCCTAACATTGTTTTAAAGGTTCAGTCGACAATTTTGCATTTAACATAAAAAAGAGTACTCTATTCATCAAAGAGCTGCGGCATAATGTCAAAGCTAAAAACAACCAAAGCTAATCCGGAGCATGTCTTAGGACAGGCAATGGGGAAGCGGAAAGGGAACATTGAAAAACAAAATCAGTTGGAAAGAGATGGGACAATTCGTCTCTCTCTCAATAGTGCAGTTATACACCATCGCAAGCGAGACCTTCAGAAAGATGGACATCGGTCTCGAAATCGTCGAATGGCTCGTCGGACCAGGCAAAGACTTCTTCGTGAGGAAATTGTCCGAAATAGGGGAGCGGTATCTGTATGAATCGAGGCCACTTTTTAAAGGAGAGCTACCAGCCGGTATTCTCCCTAGAATACCTAATCGCACCATGAGTGTGGGCGCTTCGTACCTTAATCCAGTGGTATACACAGAATGGTGGAAGATGCAGCCTGTGAGTGTAGAGACGTGGTTTGATGGTGTTCGCATTAACGGTAAACGAATCATTTTCGAACCAGCTGTCGAGGGGAGCAAGAGGAAGATCAAGGGTGAGAAATTACTCCCGAGATTTAAGGGTAGGAAAGTTGTCGGTGCGAATCTCTTGGACTTCCTCATGACCAATCTACGAGCTAATCCACAATGCTATGAAATTATGGAGGTTGAGAACCCTTCATTTCCTGGGTCAAAGTGTCGACCAGATTTTTATTTCTGGGACACCCGCTACACTCAGGGAGAAAAATTGTGGGTCCGCTACATGTGGTACCAGGTAGGTGGACAAGATGAGGATTGGGAGTGGCGCGAGGGAGTGAAATGCCTCGACGAAGATTTTGATTGTAACGACCTCATCCTCTTGCTTGAGGAGTGAGAACACTTTGGGGATATTGTATCCCCAGCCCCGCACATCACTGTGCGGGGTTTTTTATTTTCCATCCAAACTAATCTTCTTTTCCTTCAAAATGATCTTACTCTCAAAGCATAGTAGCAACTCTCGTTTCTCGATGTCCTTACCGTCTCTTAAGATAAACTTCACATAATTGCGGATATCAATATCGGCAATCTCGATCTTGTTGGTATGGTTAAGGAGTACTCTCTGGAATTTCTTGAACCTCTCCACCTCAGTCTTGATCTTCTCCTTAACCCCAAGCTCATTCAGATCAATCCTGTCCAAGAGTAGCTCAAACTGCTTGAGCAGTTCTTTCTCCTCAATATACCCACACTTGCAATGCTTGTCCTTGGCCTTAGTACAGCCATAGTACACATACCGGTGATTGCCATTCTTATGCTTCTTCCATTTCTCTGCGGCAGAGATACCTGATCCGCATAATCCACAGGTCATGAGCTTGGTGAAAGCAAATTCCTGATTCTCAACTCTTAGAATATTACTTTTAAGTTGGGCCGTGACTTGATCAAACAGTTCCTTCGTGATGATGGGCTCATGCTTGCCTTGATACCAGTTACCGCTATTCATTGGATACTCAAACTCTCCGTAATAGAAGGGGTTGTAGAGGATACGGAAGATGTTGCCTAGGCTTAGGTGCTTCTTACCATTAGCTGTTCTGAAATTAAGCTCAAACCTAAGCCAGTTATATATCTTCTTTCCACTCCATTTCTCGTACGCCACCTTCTCAAACATCTTCCGTATAACAGGCGCTCGTTCAGGATCTATGGTGGCCTGACATTTACGGTCTGACCGCTTCTCATTGAGATATCCAGTCGGAGCCACTCCAGGCCGCAGCCCCATTTCGCACCTTGTCCTGAGGCCACGCTTTACGTTAATGACTCGATTGTCATTTTCGAGCTTGGCCTGTGAGCAGAGGATCATCAGCAAGAACTTTTCGTTTGGAGAGTTCTTGAATTGCTGACCGTAGGTGCGAATGTCTAACAGTAGTTTTTGATCCATTAAGTCGACGACGCTTCCCAAATCTCCTGCATTTCTAGAAATTCTCGAAGCGTCCCACGCCAAAATCCCATTAAATCTTTTTCTTTTAATATCTTCGAGTATTTCTTTAAACACTGGCCGTTGTCCAGAGTCTTTTGCTGAATGAGCTTCACGTCTGACATCAATGATCTCAAGTCCTTCTCGTTCGGCTAGGGTAAGCATTTCTTTTACTTGAGAGTCTATAGAGAGAATCTGCCGTTCCTCGGCCTCGGAACTTTTCCTAGCGTAGAGAACATACCGAGCCTTTTCGCTTGCTATCGCCATCGGTGTCCCTATTTGTGCGCTTGTTTGTATTTCCATCTATATATTAATGACAGAACCACCAACCCTGCATAGCTATGCAGAACTAGGGATTCGTAGCATACTCGTGAGCTAGCCTTAGCAGAACAAGGGGAGTGTGATATGGTCGTGGACGGAGGTGTAAAAGGGCGGTATTATTAGTTCACAATTTAATAATAGTTTAGTAGCCTAACCCTTAAATTTGCTTTAAGGCATGGCGAATAAGAAACTCGCTACAAGATAAAAACCCCTTCGTCAGGGTACTTGTAGCGAGTCGTGATTGGAAACGGTCACGGATGATCTTCGGATCATCGTCTCTGGCGGAGGGATTTTTGTCTATCTGCTAGAAAAACTTGCTACAATATGGAAACAAATTCTTCAGAGAAAGATGTAGTTCCTGCTAAGAAAAAAGAACATCCTGTTTTAATAGGGTTTGCTATTGTCTTAGGTATAATTGTTGTCTTAAGTATTATTGGAGCCGCCAGTGGCAGTGGCACTTCTTCTGACACTTCGAGTTCAACGGCTGTTAATACTCCCACAACTCCTTGTACTGGATTCAATCCAGCCAGCGCAACAACCATAGATTACAAACAGTTTGAGAAAGATCCTGATAGCTATAAAGGCACGATTGCGAAATTCACTGGCCAGATTGTTCAGATCATCGAATCGAACGGAGTAACAAATATTCGTCTTGCTGTAAGCAAGACAGATTATGGCTGGGATCCAAGCAGTATTGTCTATATTGAATATGATTCTGATACACAAGCCGTTGATGAAGATGTTGTTACTGTCTATGGCGTTATAGCAGGGAACTATACGTATACTTCAGAGGCGAATTATCAAATCAGCGTACCCTCAATGCTTGCCTGTACTTTAAAAGAGGGTACTGTTGCTAGTGTTAGTGCTCCAATTCCCAAAACACCTGCTACCACAAGTGTGGAAAATCAATCTGCTCCTCTGCCGGTTGCTACTCCTCAACCACCGGCCCAGCCCAAGACTTGGCATATTGTATTCAACTATACCAACAGTACTACCATACAGACACCACCCTTTACCCTGCAGGGATCAGAACAGCGCATAACCTACACCTGTTCTATTGTCGATAACACCAATCCCAATGTTCTGTTTAATGGAGTGATGCCTTCTGTGGATGGTTCTGAATACAACACCTTTGCTAATTTTGCCTCTTGTCCTTCGCAAAATACATCATATGTTTATTCTCAGCCGCCAGGACAATACTACCTAAATCTAACGTCAGATAATGCCGCTTATACTGTGGAGATTGAAGACTATTACTAATTATCCATCAGGAGGAACCGTCTTGTTTAGCTCTCCTTCTTTCTTTTGGTTTTCTAACAAGTGCTTTTCAAGTTGTGATCCTGATCGCACGGGCACTTCTGTTTCCAAAAGAAGTCGAAAGGCCTCATGCTCCTTTTCTTTCTGAGATAGTATCTCTGCTTCAGGTGACAGCTTGCCCCCATCTTTAAATTTGGGATGTCTACGTTCTAGCCAGAATCTGGTAGGCTGCCACTTCTTCTCTTTTATAAGAGTTAGTAGCTGATTTTCCACCATATCGCATTCGAATTGGTCACCTTCATTTAAGGCTTCGTCCATTAGTTTTGCGAATTCCAAATCTTCCTTTCGCCACCTATACACAGTATTTCTGGAAAGATCAGACTTCTCACAAGCAATCTGCACGTTGGGTCTTTTCTTGAGGTACTCTAGAAAAGTATTTTTTACTCTAAGCTTTTTCATCATTTTTAATGATCTGTGCCTTAGTACCTGTCATCTTCTCAAATCTACGGATGGCTAGATCGCAGAAGATAGGTTCAAGCTCGACAGCGAATACTCTACGTTTTAGAGATTCTGCCGCAATCATGGTGCTTGCTGATCCTGAGAAGCTATCGAGGATGATGTCGCCAGGCTTCGTACATCGTCGAATGGCTTTTTCGTGAAGCTTTGGGGGTTTGGAGGTAGCATGCTCATAGTCCTTTCCAAAAAGTCGCTTTACTAGCCATAGATCGAGATGATCGAGAGTTTCTTCGAGCAGCTCGTTTCCTGTGCCCAACTCCTTATTCATCACCTCGTTCAGATTCTGAATTTGAGAAGCAAGGTAGGGCTTACCTCGGACACCGTAGGTACATGGCTCGTAGCATTTGTTGAAGGCGACGCTGGGGACTGGGTTCTGCGAGTTCTTTATCCAGAGACACACTCTCTTGTTCTCAATACCGAGCTCTCGATAGAGCTCTTGAATGAGACCGATATAGGTTTGATCTGACCAATAGAAGACGTGAGTGTCATCGTGAGCGACGGAGAGGGCAGTGATAAGGGTCTGCTTTAAGAATTTTTTGTACTCATCATCGGTACGATCGTCTTTGACGTTGCCACCGTATTGCTGTTTGCCTCCGATGCCTGAATTGTAGTCGAGTTGTATGTTGTAAGGAGGATCAGAGTAAATCATAGAGGCTCTCTCTTCACCGAAGAGACGCTTGAGCACCTCCTCGTCAGTCGAGCTTCCACAGATCAGTCTGTGAGATCCGAGGATGATAAGGTCACCGAGTTCTGTCTCTGGTTTTCTTATTTTAGCCAGCTCCTCTTTTTCATTGAAGTCGTCATCGACCACTTCAAGATTTTCAGCCCATATTTCCGATAGGTCATCTTTACTAAAGCCAATGTCCGTCAGGAGCTCTACTTCAAAGGACTTGAGCTTCTCGTAGTCCCATTGGCCGGTATTGGCATTTAGGCGGAGATTAAGTTCTTGTTCCTTCTTGATGTCAGGAATATTCAGATAGACCACTGGAATGGTCTTATGTCCGAGCTTCTTAGCTCCTCTCAAACGCATGTGCCCGCCAATGACCACGTTCATTCGCTCTGGGGCCGAATTGACTATTATGGGGTCTACCATCTCGAAACGCTTAATGCTCTCTGTTAAAGCTTCTAGGGCTTCCTTAGAGATCTTGCGTGGGTTGTATTCTGCTGCTTTGAGTAGGTCTATAAGGACGTACTCGATTTTGATTTGTTGGCTCATTTTATTATGAGTTACTTGATAAAGTGTAGTAGTTGGGGTTTTTAACGGGCTGATTTTGCCCTAAAACACGTCCCCTTTATTACAATTCATTATATTGCAGAAGGGCTGTTTCCTTAGGTCGCTTCAATTATCCTAAAAAACCTATATTCTAAGCCGTGTATTGAGGTCATTTTCTATAAAAAATGAAGAAAGTTTTTAGAGCCTCAAAAATAGGGTTTTTTCTGGACAGGTGAACTGCCGTTCACTATAATGGTGTCTATATGTCAGACTTTCCAGATAAAAAATCAAAAGGAGACTATGCTGTTGTCGCTCTAAGAGCAGCCGTTTCATTGGTGCCTAAATATGGTGGTCCAGCATTGGAGCTCATAGGTCTGATAAATACTCCACTTGAGAAAAGGAAAGTTGATTGGTTTAATGATCTCGCAGACAGACTAAAGAAGCTTGAAGAT
>Ga0302280_1003698_pt1 | contig 10895 bp, 6 predicted proteins | sample III_Fen_E1_1_FD_198771 | JGI IMG/M metagenome (GOLD analysis project Ga0302280, IMG submission 198771) | Peat permafrost microbial communities from Stordalen Mire near Abisko, Sweden - III_Fen_E1_1 | ecosystem: Environmental > Terrestrial > Soil > Wetlands > Permafrost | place: Sweden: Abisko...
TCCGAGGGTGATGCGCACCCCCACATGAACTTCAAAATCATCATAAGCCGGACTGCCTATATGCGACAAGACCTGACTGGCGTTGCCATCAGCAAAAATATTCACATCGGGAGAAGGGTTATAATTAAAACCAGTAGTAATGATGACACTCTGTTCGCCAGAAAGAAAACTATTATTGCCCGCCCTGACCCCCAATTCGTCATGAAAATCCAATTGGGAATTAAAAGATAATTTAGTAGTCAATTGTTTTTGATATGAAAGACCTGTATTGATCACGCTAGGATGTGAAATACCTCCAGCCGAGATAGGTTGATTAAGCCAATCATATTCATAATTTACGTAAGAAGTTATTTGGCGTGTCAATGGTAACTGAATACCGGTAGTCACATCCTCTCGGCCATAATCGGAAATGTTTGACCCTGAAGAATGACTATTTTGATACCCGCCACCTCCAAAAATAGTTCCTCTCAAAGAATTCCAAATACCAAAACTCTTAGAAAGACGTTGATTGACCCCAAGGCTTCGTTGCGGAGAAAGCTCTCCTTGAGTATCCATAAAATTAAAATCTGTGTCACTCCAAAGATCTTGAGTAATATTCGCACGCAGATGCCCATTGGCATCATAATTAAGAGCGTTCGGATTATTAGGATTTGAATCTAAATGATCCTGATAGGCTTCGACAAAGGTATTCTCCGTGAAATTCTTAAATTCCCCGTCTGTTGTCCAAGCCCCGCCTGTTTCACCTTGATATGCCGGCAGGGTTGAAATAGTAGAATAATTCTTATCAATATCTCTAAAATTAAGCCCCGTCTTAAAAGTACCATCCTGCCAACGCAACGCTGCCAGCGAGGATTCATGGTTGGTGTCGGAACCCTCTTCAGCGTTAAGAGTTAGAAAATCATTAAACTTATGCTGCCCTTCCACGGAATAAACATGGTTACCTAAATACGATTGGCGATCAGAACCGTAGCCTGTCGCAAAATTAAATGAGTATTGATCTTTATCACTCTTAGGAAAAAGCGTCAATCTGGCAGCATCAATATAGGAATTATCAAATTGATTGGCACCTGTCGAGATAAACCCGATTGGCTTTTGTTCTTGCCCATGACTGAGCGATAAGCCCAAATTATTGTCCAAGAGATTAACATCAGCAAAAACGCCTCTGATGGTTGTGCCGGGCATCGTTAGTGGTGACAAATATCTTTCAGCATCAAAACCCCGTAAATTAAAATTACTTGCCCCCTCTAGCGGTATTTGACTCAATCCTATCGTATAGGTATCAAACTTTGAAATGGCATTAAAATCAGTATACGAACCGGAAGTATCAAAATTACCATAAGGCGTTTCCCCTTTGACGGCCAAGGATTGATCTAATTCATAGCTTTGACGACGAAGGCTCTTAACATTCTTCCCTGTATAATACGTGCTCCAATCATTGGAATACGTTGCTGTAAAAGGACTCGAATGATAAACCCCATTCATTTCTGGGTCCACCCCATTGGGATTAACGATCTTCGGAAAAATAACTTCCACATAAAAAGTATGCCTGCCTGTATCATCCCAAAGATGCAGGAAAGTCGTGCCAACCCGTAAAGCATCTAACTCAAGCTCATCTAAACCGATGGCTTTGACACCTATGTAACCTTCATCGACTATTAAGAATCTTTGTATGTTCTTACCCTCCAAAATGACAGAAGAATTCAAGTTAATTTGCAATCTGGGCTTAGATTGTCCAGGATTATTCAGTATCTGAGAAAGCGAAATAACTTCTGGCGGTTTTTTTGGTTTCTGCGGAGCAACATAAATTGTATTTTGAGGTACAACAACAGCCGGAGTTGGCGAAGGACTTAAGTCATTGCGAGGCTGCTGCTCTTTAGCCGAAGCAATCTCCGTTAAAGGAAGATGTCCACGTTCACCTTGTTCGCTCACCGTGATAGGGCTCGGAGAAATACTGGTAGATTGACTTAAATCTTGTAAATATTGATCAACTTCTTTGGAATCTGGATTAAAAACAATGGCTAAATTAAAATAATGAATGGCCTTTATATTATCATGGGCCTGATAAGCGTTGATCCCTGCTTCCAAATAATACCTATAACCAATCGATTCTTTTGGCAGGGTTTGTGAAGATGACGCTAAATCAACATTCGCAGCCTTTTCTTCAAGGATACTTATATACCGATTAACTTCCACGTCCGAAGGATCATAGATTTGAGCGATTTTAAAGCAACGAAGCGCCTCTTGGTCGTCGTGCTCTTTAAAAGCTTTGACACCTTCTTTAAAATATTCCTGAAAACCTATGGATTGGTCAGCGAATGCGGAAGAACTGCAATTAGCCACAAGAATTAAGCCAACCACCCAGATAACGGATCTCTTGATCATAAAAAACGAACCTGATCAGGCAATAACGCGTACTGGGGTTTCGCATAATTTAATCCTGAGAATTTACCATTGTTAATTGACCAGAAGCATCGACAGACAATCCTATTTCTTTAATCAATACATCTCCATCTTCCAAATCAGAATTGACGACCAACGTGTAATGCCCTTGACTTAATTTCTTATTTAAAGGAATTTCCAAAGACGCGGATGCGCCTGGAGGGACATAGACCTTTTTGATCTCACCACGAAAAAGGACCAGTCCCCCCTCTTGCATAATATAGAATGTCGTTCGGGGTATCAAAACGACATTGCCCTGATTAACAAAACTGGCAGTAATACCCTTTGATTTGAGTTGAATATCCTGCAAAACGGATTTCTTGACCTTGTCCTTGGGTTCAATAAAAAACAAAGAACCAATCCGTGTCACAATGCTGATATTGTCCGCATTGACTTTTTCCGTACTAGTTCTTTCAAAAAATAACACACCATAATGCCCCTCCTGAATTTGACCAGGGACAGTGACCGCATAATCAATATTTTGTTGACCATACGGAGGTATGGTGAAGGTCTGTGGAAAGAAGGTGACCCATTGACTTGCCGATGCCATGCCCGTACCTGCCGGCAAAAAAATCTTGCTGCCATCATAAGGAGGTTTATATTCAAAATCCTCCCAATAAACCTTAAGAGTTATAGGGTTAGATGTTGTGTTATGAATCAATATCGCCCCATTGAGATGCTCTCCTGCGGATACAGATAACGACACCTTGGCTTGTTCAAGAAATAATTGTGCATGTGCCGGAACATTAAAAAGTCCCGTCGCACAGAGCAAAAAAAGAACAATTCGGATAATCATATGGGCAAAACCTTCCTATCTATTCATTGTTAAAGCGTTACTACAGTAAAGGTCAATGTTCCTGAATATTGTCCTGGAGCATCAGCATTGGTAAATGGTATGCCATTTGCAGGATCAGCAGGTGAGCTTGTACCGCCTCCCCAAACACTCACATAAATCTTTTCATACTGACCAGAAGGAATTGACGTTAACTTCCCGACATTACCTGTCAAATCTATCAATCTCACCTTGCCTACAGATGACACCGTTTCCGCATTGGTGGCTGAATCAGCCGTAACAAAGGTGGCTGTTGTTTTTGTCCCCAAGCAACCTAATGTAGCAGATAAACCAGCAGCGATATTAGGGCATTGTGTTCCTGTACCTTCCGTATAAGTGACATTGACAATGGGCGTCCCACCAGCACCACCGGTCACACCAACGGCAATAGAATAATAATTGGTTGGAACATAAATATTATTGGTCGTATTAAAATTCAATTGACCAAAAGGGATTGTCGTTGCCGTAGTGGACGGGGTACCAACAACAGCCCCTGTTGAAGCCAGATATGTCGCTTCAGTTAACAATAGACCCGTTGCAGCTGGAATCTGTGCGGTCACCTGAAACGCCGTCTGTGCCATGGCTGCCTGACTGAAAAAAAGCAAAACTCCTAAAACTAGACCTAATTTGTTTTTCATAATCTCTCCCCTTTTTTGACCTTGTTATTTTTGATTTAAAGAAAATCTAATGGGTGCTGAAAAATCTCCGGGCGACATTTGATTATAGCCCTGTAAACGGTAGACCACTTCAAAACTGGCCCCACTGCCCTTGCCGTCAGAAGAAAATACCGGATATTCCCCCGTTTGCACGGGCGAAAATTCCACATAATCTGTACGGCCACTTTGATCAGAAGGGATTTGAACCTGAATGGTGAAATATTTACTTTCAAACTCCTTTCCCTGTTGATTAGTCATAGCTGTCTGAATTTCTTGAAGAACCTGATATGGTTTATGAAGATTAGAATGCACGGTCACCATCACTTCCTTTTCTTGAGGCGGACTATTGACCAAAACATGAGTAAAACTGACCCCTCCTGGAGGCTGTGTCAAATCCAATGAAAAGATGGGTGGCACATCCATTTGCACATCAATGGGAAACACTTGCCTTCCCTGATTGGTTTCTACCACATAATTAATTTTCCCACGATAAGTACCGGCATCCTGGGATTGAATCTCTTCTGCGTTAACCAAGAAATAAATAATAAAATTATCATCACTCTTACTACTCGAATAAATGAGAGTTCTATTACTCACTAAAGGAGTTAATCCCGCCATGCGCAATCCCTCTGTTTGACCTTGAGGATCTAATTGCACAAGTTCCCTTCCTAATTCCTCATCCCTTTCATTTTGAGGGATGGCCTCCATCTCTTGATAGATCCGTATTTCCTGCCCTGAATTTCCTGAAAAAGAAAAATTTACAGAATCCGCTGATTTATCCGAGGTGTCAGTTCCTCGAATATGAATCTGGTTCGGATCATGTTCTCCTTTTACTGATATCTTTAGACTCGATGAAGTTTCTAAAAAGACATCAATAATCACTTGATCGCTGGAAGCATTACCCATCCCACGCACCGTAAAAATAAGCCTGCCCCTGAATTTACCACCAACATTGATCATCTGCGGATTAAGCGAATAGCCTACAATGAACATATCGCTTGACCCCGTTTGACCGGAAGAATATAGCAATTGATCCCCCATGCTCCAGTGATCCGAATTCTGTAAATAGAGTGTTCCGGAACTATTAGAATTGGGCAAGGTCTGGGATTCTACCGCTTGTAAATTTAAAACATCACCTTTCTCATTTACGATCGGATCAAGGATGCGTTGAAAAACCTGAAAACGATCCCCATTGGTAGAAGTGACCCGGATATGAATTTCCTCTTTATTCTCGCCACCTGCGAGCGGTATTCGATCAAATCTTAAACTATTGCTGCCATCAACAGGTTCAACACTTAAACTGATAGCAGCAAAACAAGGCTGAATGAATAGTGAAGTAAAATATAGGAAAACAAAAATAGAGGCTCTTAACACAAAGAACTCCTTAGCATGAGACAATCGTCAAGAAATGTAAGATTGATTTGGGGAAATCAAAAAAACAATTCACCACAGAAGGACAAAATGATAAACATTTAAAAAAACAAAAGAATTTTAATTGATTATAGTTAAGTATAACACATTTTCTCTCGATGGCAAAGACGAGCATCACATGAAGCCATCATAACCTATTGACCCCATTAGACTTAAAATTGCCATAAAATACATTATAAAACTTTATGAAATTATCCTCACATCCTAAACATTTATCTTCTCAAATAGGATTTAATTTGTTAATATTTCATCGTGTTATAACCACTTCTTTAATTGAGTAAAATGATTTAATTACATTATGTTAACCCAACTAACTATACGTAATTTCGGCCTAATTGATGATATTTGCATCGAATTCACCAAGGGATTTAACATCCTGACTGGTGAAACGGGTGCAGGCAAATCCATCCTCATCGATGCCCTGCGTTCGGTCTTAGGCGAACGGATCGACACCTCTTCTATTCGAAATCCCCAAAATCCTTGTGTCATTGAAGCTGTATTGGATATTAACGACAAAAAACTACTCGAGATGGAGATTTTTAAAGAATTCTTGAACAATGACGATCACACCCTCATCATTCAACGCACTCATAGTACTTCTGCTACCGGTAAGATTAAGATTAACGGACTTTCTGTCACCATCAGCCAGTTAAAGAATTTAGGCAATCATCTCATTGATTTTCACGGGGCCCATGATCATCAAATGCTGCTTTCCGAAGAACAACACTTAGTCATGCTGGATCAATTGGTCAACTTCAAAAATACCAAAGAAGAATACACAAAAGCATTTGCTGCTTATGAACGAACCCGTAAAGAACTCCATCACTTGAATGACTTGAATCAAACCCGCCAACGGGATTTGGATTTATTGAGCCATCAAGTTAAAGAACTGGAAGCCGTCCCTCTTTCGGATGAAAAATACGACGAATTACTACAGGAAGAAACTAAATTAAACAATGCTGAAAAATTACATGAACATATCCAAAATTTATTGGGACTCTTGGATGATGAAGAAAGTGGCGCTCACACCTTGCTGCGCAAGGCCTTCTCACCACTAAAGTCCCTGGCCCAGATTGACGACAAATCATCTCCCCTTTTAGATCAATTATCCGGCATTCAGGAAGAAACCAATGATTTAATCAGCCAATTAAATGATTATGCAGCGGGCCTCGACTTTGATACTCAAACAGCCCAAGGCATTCATGACAAATGCGACACTTACGCGGATATCAAACGCAAATACGGCCCCACCTTAGAAGAAGCCCAGAAATTTTACACTGAAGCCAAAGAAAAACTCGATCTAATCAAAAATTTTGAAGACAATGACCAAAAGCTTAGAGATACCTTGAAATCCCAAGAAAAAGATTTGGCCCAGATCGCTGTCAAAATCACCAAAAGTCGTCAAAAAGCGGCTGAAGATTTAAAGACCACTATTGAAAGTGAATTAAAACAATTAGGCATTCTCCACGTCAAATTTGAAGTACGCTTTGAAAAAGTTACTTTTAATGCCGAAGGTCATGATAGAATTATTTTCTACATTAGCCCTAATGCCGGCGAAGAATTAAAACCACTGGCCCAAATCGTCTCCTCGGGAGAAGCCGCGCGACTGATGCTAGCCCTCAAAAAAGCCCTAATCAAGGTTGATCCCATCCCGGTACTGATCTTTGATGAAATAGATGCCCAAATTGGAGGACGTCTGGGAACTATAACCGGAAAGAAATTAAAAGAACTATCAAGCCATCGCCAAGTTATCCTCATCACCCACCTGCCTCAAATCGCCTCATTTGCTGACAGGCATTTAAAGGTATCCAAATCTGTCAAAGCGGGACGTGCGACGACCGAGGTGATTTTACTGGAAGGCAAAAAACGCGTCGAAGAAATCGCCCAAATGATGAGTGGCACCAACACCACCAAAATCTCCCTCTCCCACGCCGAAGACATGCTGGCGCAAGCCAAATAAAACCACCACAACACCGGATGTTGAGGTGCTTATTGATTTTCATGGGTTTTTATGCTAATTTAGTGGCTTCAATAGTAACGAAAAATGATTTTTAAATGGATCCCCGACTAAAAACTGCGGGGATGACAGAATAAAATAAATAGGGAGATAACATGAAACGTATTGGTATTATTACTTCGGGTGGGGATTGCGGTGGGCTTAATGGTGTTATTAAGGGCGCGGCTTACATGGCCTTTTCTCACGGGGCTACTTGCTATGTCATCCCTAGCGGCTATGCGGGATTATATAATTTAGTTGAGTTTGATTCTCTTATAGAATTGACCCCTGAACGTTTAGATAAGATTGACTCTAATCTGACAGGATCTGACGCCGGGCATTCTCGTGTTAAAATCAAAAAAATTGATGACCCTGAAAAATATCAACGCATCAAAAAAGGCATGGAGAAATTCCAACTCGACGGTTTGATCATTTCCGGCGGGGATGATTCAGGCAGTGTGCTGGTTGATTTGACTGAACATGGCATTAAATGTGTCCATGCACCCAAAACCATGGACATGGATCTACAAACCTATTCCGTTGGCGCTGACTCCAGCATCAATCGCATCTCCTCTTTTGTTCAAGATTTAAAAACCACCGCCATCACCCATCGACGCATCATGGTCTTGGAAGTCTTCGGTCGTTACGTCGGGCATACCGCCTTCCGTGGCGGTGTAGCCGCAGATGCCGATGCCGTCATCATCCCTGAAATCCCTTGCGATTTTGACCTTCTTTATCAACATATGAAAGAACGCTATTTTTCACGCATCCTTAACTCTGATGTTCGTGGCGGCACCTATATGATCGTCGTGGCTGAAGGCATTAAGAATGCTTCCGGCGCTGATATTGTTGATGAAAATGCCCCCGCCGATGCTTTTGGGCACAAACGTTTAGCCGGTGCCGGAGATTACGTCTGCCAGCAATTAACTAAACGTTTAAAAGCTGACCCTTCCATCAAAGATTTAATGAAGAAAACCGGTATGTACGTTAAAGGCATCAATGAAATTCCCGAAGTTCGCTCCGTGGCCCCGGGTCACTTAGTTCGTTGCGGGCATTCCAGTGCATATGATGTTAATTTTGGAAAAGAAGTTGGTGCTGCGGCTTTTATCCTCTTAAACCAGGGCATTTCCGGTGTCACCGTGGCAGGTATCAGTAATGGTAAAATCCGCTACATGGACACCAAGGAAGCGATCAAACAACATTTCGTTGATACTCATCAAGTGGCCATTTACGAGGCGTTAGGCACTTGCTTTGGCCGCAAACCTGAAGAAGTCCATACCAAGGTTGAAAAATTAGCGCAGGCTATGGACCGGCATTGGTAAAGGATTCTGAGCCAAACAAAATACAAAATAAAACGGCTCAGTTCCAAGATACACTTTTTTCACAAAGCAATTATTCATGGTCAAAACAAGATTGTAGGCTTTTAACACGTCGTTGACCTTATCAAGCGAAATTACCCACGGTTGGAAAATAACTAAAATTTTGCCTTGGCGAACCTTGCTAATCATCGACTTGACACGATTGGCATAAGACGCATTTACCGAGAAGCCAGGCACAACCTGGGCAAATGGCGCCTGTATATCAAGCGCAGGCACAACCCAGGCCAAGGGCTTATCCATCAAAAGGACTAAATCAATTTTCTCTTTTTGAACCCATGTATTCTCCATGCGATAGACCTTTGCCCCCCAATTCGAATGCCCCCAGTCAGGTATTCCATTAATATTAAAAAGTGTAAAAAATTCGATCATGACCACCACAATCGCCGGTGTTAAAAAACTCACCTCGAGCATGTTTAATAACAGAACAAACAAAATAAGCGGGATCAAAATTTCAATCGCTATCAGATAACGATAAACACCAAAAATGTTCATCCATAAGAAAAATGAAATCCAAAAGAAAAATAGCAAATATTTAATTTCCGACCTCATTAGACTCTTTTTCTTCATACCGAAAAACTGAAAAGCCTTACTCAACAAGAAAACAAGGCTGAATAAATAAACGCTCAACCAGCTAATTTGCCTAAAAGCTTCCTCTCCAACCCTAAACGGATTCAAGGTAAAAACAACAGGATAAAAGATCCCCTCAATGATATTGCGTGGAAAAAACCGTGCGTCTAAAATTGATGTGAATGGTGCCAATTCCCCATGAAAAATTTGATTCATTCTTGGGAATATAGGATTCCCCGTGAGATGCCAAACATTCCATAGCCAGAGGCCATCTATCGATAAAAATCCGAATAATGCCCCTCCGCCAAATAAAGCCGCAATGATTAATTTTCTTTTCCATGGCATCGAGATGATGAAAAAAGAAAGAAATAATGAAAACGCATAAGGAATAGCGATAAGCTTCAATCCGCCACCTATACCTGCCATCATGCCAGCCAAAACCACAGTAAATAAAGCACGCCCCCTCCCTGAAACTAGAGAATCCATGAACTTCACAATAATTAATAAGGAAATGAGTGGGAATAAAGAAACAAGACTATCCCAATAGACAGTCCCTACTTCAGAGAGGAATCCTACCGAGAAAATTCCTAAAAAGGCTAAAAGAACGGCCCATCGGGCGTATTTCTCATCAATAGCCTTCAAGCAACTCTTATAGATATGAAATAAAACAACGAAATTGAGCCCTTGAAGAAATCCAATGAGAAACCCCAGCACACAAGGAGCAAGGTACTTGATTCCCAGGAAATAAACTAAATCGATGTAGGGATTATAATAAGTTTCTTCACCAGAAGGCAGTAAATCGAAATTCAGACGATGATGCAGTAGGGCATAAGGATTATATAGATGATAATTTTGAATATCCCAACTGGTATCCTGCCCTCGAAGCAACGCAATACAGCCAAATCCCAGGGGCACTAAAATCTGAATCAGAATTATCACCCATTGATTCATCATCGTCTAGCTTAGCCAGTTTTGTTGATTTTCAAAATTCTAAAAATTTTATTCGAGAAAATCTTAGCGTGCGGGATTGTCAAGAAGCATTGATCTGTTATAGCCCGCGATAATAAATAATAGTCCGGGGAATAAATTCGATTATACAAAGAAATATTGATGCAATTGTAAGATTTTCCGAGTGGCAATGAAATAAACGGGCGATGCAGGAAATACGCCTGCTGATCTTCATTGGAGGCCACTAAAATCTCTTTCGGTAAATTCTGATTGATCCAATCATAACTGGCATATAAATCCTTGTAATACCTGTTTTCCAAGTAAGAATGCTTAAAAGTATATTCCCTCACCTTAATAAATTTATCCACTTGCGGGATTAAAAAAACACATAAGAGAATCACTAATCCAACCAATTTCTTGCCAACTGATTCCGAAAGCGACAATCCTTGATACAGGCAATACCACCCCACGACACTGATCAATACAAAGGGAATCATGGAATATCTTAACGAATCAAAAGAATAGGTTAGCCAATAAAACGTAAAAGAATAACCCAAAATAGTGAAAATACTTTGCGAGAAACAAAGCTCAATGATCCCGCCCTCTGCCCTTTTATTAGCTGGAAGAAAATAATAAAAAATGGCGGC
>Ga0302280_1003701_pt1 | contig 10888 bp, 15 predicted proteins | sample III_Fen_E1_1_FD_198771 | JGI IMG/M metagenome (GOLD analysis project Ga0302280, IMG submission 198771) | Peat permafrost microbial communities from Stordalen Mire near Abisko, Sweden - III_Fen_E1_1 | ecosystem: Environmental > Terrestrial > Soil > Wetlands > Permafrost | place: Sweden: Abisko...
GGATTAACATCAGGATGTATTCTGGAAGAAGATTTGATGGACAGTACGCTCTGGCAGAAAGCTGTTGGGAAAATAGGCAGCAATGGGGATGCGCACAACCGGGATATGTTTCGTTATCAGGTTGTCAAAGAATTGATTGATATGCAAGTCCGCGATTTGTTGTCTGCAACCTACGAGCGCTTGGTGGCGCTTAAATTTAAATCAGCACAGGATGTCAAAAATCGCAAGAATTACGTGGTAGGGTTTAGTAAGTCCATGCATCAAGAGCGGGAATATTTGCAGAAATTACTCAATGAAAAGCTTTATCATCACTGGCGGGTTGAGCGCATGACGGCTAAAGCCCGTCGCATTATCCGAGATTTGTTTGACGTTTATTTGCGTAATCCCAAACAATTGCCGTATTCAGTTTATGCACGTGATAAGAAATTCACTAGGTCCCAAAAGTATGCGATTATTTGCAACTACATTGCTTCGATGACGGACCGTTTTGCTCTAGATGAACATAAACGGCTTTTTGATCCCTATCAGAAAGTCTGAGGAACGTATGGGCATGCTTCATCATTCAGTCTCTTCTACCAAGCGCTATCATTTAGTGCTTTCAGCGGTGCATATGGTTTACCGTTTGGTCAATTCCACCTATACCGTTAAAGAATTGACTTTAAGGTTGACCCGTCTATTATGCCAATTTATCAAGGCATCTTCGGCGAGCGTTTATTTGGTGGATCCGGTTAAAAAGAACGTAATCATTTGTGCTAGTTTTGATAATCAGATTAATATTTGGCGGGACAAGCCTCGTGAGCTTAAGGATGTGGGGGAGGATGTTTTAGCGGTCACCCGAGGGGCTTCAGTGTTAAAAGAAGACTGCATAGGTCTTCCTTTAGTCGCTGATGATTATTTGGGTGCGATATTTGTGCGCAGGGAAGTTTCTCAAGACCCCTTCAGTGATTTTGACTACGAGATGCTTTCGGTTTTCTCTGAGCAGGTTGTGACAGCAATGAAGAATTTGCAGCTGCATCAGGAGCATGAAAAGATAATTTTTGGCTCTATAGCCTCCATAGGTAATTTGCTCAAAAAACAAGCGTTGTCAGGCTTAACCCACCCGCCGGTATATTTGGAAATTGTCAAGATGATTGCGGTTGAACTAAAGGTTAACAGCGACGGTATAAAACATTTAGAGTATGCTTGTCTTTTGCATGATATCGGAATCATCGACGTGCCCTATGAAGTTTTATCGAAACAAGGAAAGCTCTCCGTTAAGGAAACAGAGCTCATACGCCAGCATGCGCAACAAAGCGTGGATTTGATTTCCCCCGTCGGATTTCTAAGGCCGGTGTTGCCTATTATTTTATATCACCATGAAAAGTACGACGGGAGTGGTTATCCGTCGGGGCTTAAGAAGGAACAAATCCCTTTGGGTGCCAGGATTATTGCGTGTGTTGATGCTTTTGAGGCGATGGTGAGGGGAAGAGTTTATAGATCGTCGCTGTCAATTGATGTGGCCTTAAATGAATTGATTGCCAATAGCGGTACTCAGTTTGATCCAAAGATTGTTGATGCTTTTATAAAATTGGCTCCCCAAAAAAAGTTCAGAAAACTCTTGTCTTCACTCAAGTCCTAGAACTATAATAACTTTCAAATGATACAGATTACTTAATTTACTAACCTTCTTATTTTATTGGACTTATAAAAATATGAATATAAATTATAAACAGCCGCAATTTGAACTTTTTCCTGCAAATTCTGCAACTTTAGAGGATATTAACAAGCCTAAATTTCTTTTGGCAAATTTGACCATCTCTGTAGAAAGTCTTGTCATTCTGGCGATTTTGGGTATAATGATCTCGCTTTTTTCGTTTTCGTTAGGAGTGGAGCGTGGAAAGAGTCTGGTAGCTCAAGCCTTAGATGAGCGCGTTTCAGCTGCCTGGAATGTAGGGGCCCGTACCATGGCACCTGTTCCAGCGCCTGTGGCCGCCCCTGTGGAGAGAAGCTATACTACTCAAAACACGGTGGAAGTTCGTGGCTTCAGTACCCGTTATACGCTTCAAGCCGCTACCTATGGAAAAGAAGAGTACGCCCGTCAGGACGCATTGCTCCTGAAGGCAAAGGGATTTCCGAGTTTTTTAATCAAAAGCGGTAAATACTGGTTGTTATGTATTGGTAATTTCAATAATAAAGAAAACGCATCATCTCTTTTAAGAAAATTACCAGGCCAGTACCGTTCAAGTCAAGTAAGGAGATTTTGATGTCATTACATTCTTCACTAAAGATTGATAAGGCAAGTGTCACCCAACGCTCCGTTCAGACACGTATCGAGCGTATCAAAGAATTGATGAAAAAAGGTCTGTGGAAAGATGATACTGATGTGATGGGTCTTCCTAAAACCAAGATTGTACGCATCAAGGCCAAGAAAAAGGTTAAGGCTGAAGGTGACGAAGCTGCGGCTCCAGCTGCAGGTGCTGCAGGTAAACCAGCTGCTGGTGGTGCTGGTAAACCGGCTGCAGGTGCTGCTGCCAAACCGGCTGCAGGCGCTAAAAAGTAACATGTTGAATAAAATTTTCACGATTTGCTCATCGGTATTCCTGGTAATTGCATTCATATGTCCAGGATTTGCCGATGAGCATTTTCCTTTTTTGGCAGAAGTTTCCAAAGAATCAGTCAATGTCCGCGCAGGTCCTAATACCAATTTTGAAAAAGTTGATAAATTAAATAAAGGTTCAGAAGTGGTGGTTTTAGGCCGCAGTTTTGAATGGTACAAAATTCAACCTTTATCGACGACAAAAGCTTTTATCCGCTCTGATTATTTGAAAATTAAAGAGGGTGAAGATATTGGCATTGTTTTAGGAGACAATGTTAATATCCGTTCCTCTTCTAACGCTGATGCCGCAACATTAGGTGAAGTGAAAAAAGGAACGCTTGTTAAGGTGGTCGAGCAGAAAAGTGGCTGGTGCCAACTTGAGCCTGTGGTAGGCACAGCGGCATGGATTCACCATGATTTTTTAAAAGAAGTTTCAGCGGATGTGCCGCAATCGCTCCTGATACCGGTCCTTCAATGGCCCGCTCAGCCGTCGGTGCAAAAAGCTTCTCATATTTCCAATGTATCTAAAGGGGTAGAGGTTAAGGAAATTATTGAAGAGGTTTCCCTGCAAGGCGTCTTGCAACCTTTAGCAGAAGCAGTCCAAGAAGATGTTCACTATAAAATAGTTATTGATAATAAATCAGTCTACTATATAAAAGATATCCCTCAATTATCCGATTTTGCTAATGCGGTCGTGACTCTCGACGGAACAATCATCTCTGATCCAGACAAAAAACTGGCCTACCCGCTTTTGCATATCAATAAAATCAGCCTGGTTCTATAATATGTTAGACGTTGTCCTACTAATAATATTTATTGTCGTTCCTGCCATTGTTTTACATGAGGTGGCGCACGGTTTTAGTGCGTATCTATTGGGTGATAATACGGCAAAGAATCAGGGCCGCCTGACCTTAAACCCAATCAAACACATCGATCCAGTCGGAAGTATCATTGTTCCGGGCGGTTTATTTTTAATGCATTATTTTTTTCCGGCACAACCCTTAATGCTTTTTGGCTGGGCCAAGCCGGTACCAGTCAATTTCAGGAATCTTCGCCCCTTACGTTTAGGGATGGCGTTGGTCGCTCTTGCTGGGCCTGTAACGAATATTATCCTGGCTTTTATCTTTTCAAAACTTTACATTTGGCCGGCATTATCCAATGCTTCTAATATTTGCGCGTATGGAGTGCTGCTGAATTTGAACCTTGCGGTCTTTAACATGGTTCCCATTCCACCCCTAGATGGCTCGAGGGTAGTGACTAGTATTTTACCGATGAAATTAGCCTATTATTATAGTAAACTAGAACGGTATGGTATTTTTATATTGATGATATTTTTATATTTGGGTATGTTTAGATATTTATCACCTGTGATAGAACAAGTAGCAAATTGGATCGGAGTGCAGCTATGATCACGAAAATTGCAGTCACGCTAAAAGATAATCCTTATACCATTGCTATTGGTCATGATATTTTACAAGATTTCCCCGCTCAAATACGATCATTGGGGTTGGGCCAAGATGCCTTGATCATTTCACACCCGGTCATTGAACGATTGCATGGGAATAAATTATCAGCAGCTCTTAAAAAAGCAGGGTATTCGGTCAAGGTTTTTAATGTGCCTGAAGGAGAAAAGAGCAAGAGTGCTGCCTGCGCGTTGAATTTACTAAAACAAATCAGTGTTTACGATGTGAATAAAAAGATATTTATCATTGCTCTGGGCGGTGGAGTTGTTGGTGATTTGGCTGGATTTGTGGCAGCTATTTACAAGCGCGGGGTTCCGTATATCCAGGTGCCGACAACACTTTTAGCTCAGATTGATTCCTCTATTGGGGGCAAAACCGCGATAGATTTGCCAACCGGCAAGAATTTAGTTGGGGCTTTTTATCAGCCGAGATTGGTTTTTGCAGATACCAAGACTCTTAAAACTTTAGATCAACGTCAAATCCGCAATGGTTTAGCAGAGGCCATTAAGTATGGCATCATTGGTGATGTGAAGCTTTTTAATTATATTGAGGCTAATTTTAAAAGATTTTTGAATGGTGAAGTTGAGGTCTTAAACTACATTGTTCGACGATGTGCCGCCATCAAGGCTCACGTTGTGGCAGAAGATGAAAAAGAAACCAAGAACATACGCACCATCCTAAATTTCGGGCATACGGCGGGTCACGCCGTTGAAGCCGCCAGTCGGTATGATCAATATCATCATGGTGAGTCCGTAGGCTTAGGCATGCGCGTGGCGGCCCGTATTTCAGTGGGCATGGGGTTCTTGTCTTCACAACAAGAATTGCGTATCAATCAATTGATCTCAAGTGTAGGTTTGCCTGAAAAGATTGTTGGTGTTAAATTGTCCAAGATAATGGATTTAATGCGGCATGATAAAAAATTCATCGCATGCCATAACCGATTTGTTCTAGTCCCTAAAATCGGTCAAGTAAAAGTGGTTGATGATATCCCTGAAAAAATCATCATCCAAGCCATCCAAGATTTCCAGCAATGATTAATTTTTAACCGGAATTATTTGTTCGACACCATTGCTGATGATGGTGATTGAATTCAGGCTGATTTTTGATATTTTTGCTCCGTCTACCGTATCGCCTTCTTGGTAGACCTGGTCATCAACCAATACAATATTTTTAGAACCCTCAGACATGATCCCATGAATATTTAAAGTAATAGGAGCGGGCGATTTGTTTGAATTAATCGTCAATTGGACTAAAGGCTTAAGTTCTGTAGGGGGAGTAGTTTTACCGATAAGAATATCTTTTTTATGAATTAACTTTAATATTGATTTTTGAGCTAATTTTTCAACGCCAGGGATTTTGTTTTGAACTTGCTGAAAGATATATGCAATCGATGCGATGGTGATGGCTGTCGTGATAAGAATGATGAAAATGATCGTAAATATGGATTGAGTATTATTCTTAACTGGAGGCTTTTGATTCCCTATGCTTGTTGATAATATTTCAGCCGCAGGAGCGGGATCATCGAATGGGTTGTTATAGACCTTAGGAGCAACGGAAGATGCGCTGACAGGAGCTTCGTCTGACTTAACAGGAATGCTTTGTTGGACTTTCTTAAGGGCATCATGAATGATACTCATAACTAAATTGCGTCTCCTTTGCGCTTTCCTGGATTAATGAATGGTCGATGGCGAATGCGCCCTTGGCAAATCCAGCTAAGAGGGCGCGGTCACAGATAATATTGATGATACGAGGGGTACCCTGAGAAATAGCAAAAATGGCATCAATGGCTTGGGGTGTAAAATGAAGTTTTGGGTCAGCCCCGGCAATTTTAAGGCGGTGTTCGATATACTTGCCGATTTCTTCTTTTTGTAAAGGCAGTATATGATAACGTACGGTCACACGCTGGGTTAATTGACGCAGGGCCGGATTCTTGAGTTTCTCACCCAGTTCCGGCTGACCGACTAAAATGATTTGCAATAGTTTTTCTTTTTCAGTTTCCAAATTGGATAAAAGCCGAATTTGTTCTAATTGGCGAAGGGTGAGGTTTTGGCACTCGTCGATAATGACGGCCACGTTATGTCCCTTGGCAGATTCATCGAGTAAGAATAAGGTGATGGCTCCCACCAGGTCAAGCTTTGTTTTCTTGGTATAGCGGATATCTAAATCAGTGATGATCATCTGCAGCAATTGCAGATCTGAGAAGTTTGGATTTAGAACTAACGCTGTTTTGACTGATTTATCCAAGCGGTTAAGTAAGGTGCGGCAAAGAGTAGTTTTCCCGGTACCGATTTCACCAGTGATAACGATGATGCCCTTGCGTGATTCGATGCCATATAGGAGGTGCTCAAAGGCTTCTTCATGACGAGAAGAGGAATAAAAGAAATCTGGATCTGAAGTGATGTTAAAAGGGGATTCTTTTAGCTTGTAAAAATCGTTATACATTACCTTGAATTATATCATAGTTTTGGCATAATCAAGGTATGATTGTAAAAACTGAAGGCATTGTTCTTAAGTCCTTTGACTTCCGTGAGACCAGCCGTATAGCTACTTTTTTAACGCGCGACTTTGGTAAGGTTAAAGGTGTGTTAAAAGGCATACGCAAGGATCCCAGGAAGTTTCATTCCAGCATCGATAATTTCTCCCTTAATGAAATTGTTTATTATCAATACCGTAATAGTGATATTCATTTAATCAGCCATTGCGATATGAAGGATTTTTATACAGGGCTGCGTCAGGATTTAGAGCGCATGACTGCCGCCTCTTATGCTACGGAGCTTATTGATAACTTGATGCCGGTGGAAGAGCAAAATATCGAGATTTATGATCTGATGAAATCTTTTTTGAAATCCCTGCAAACCACCCCCGATGTCAGCAAGCTTGTTCAGACTTTTCAAATCAAGATACTATCATTGTCTGGATTTAAACCTCATCTAGAGACCTGTGTGAGCTGCAGCAATATGGTTTCTCAATCGCCCCGTTTTAGCCTGCGCCTAGGAGGGCTTTTATGCGGGGGATGCCAGGATTCTGTTGGAGAAGCGACCCCCATTTCCTTGGGAGCAGTGGCATCCATTTTACACATTCAGAAGAATAATTGGGATGCTGCCCTGCGCCTAGGGATGCAGCCATTTATTAAGAATGAACTCAAATATGTCTTGAATCATTTCCTGGTTTTCCATCTGGAACGCCATTTACGTTCGACGAGATTTTTAACCTGATGTTATTGAAGGTTTTTGAAAGGGGATAAGGTTATGGCGATTTTAGGCGCTTTGTTTTTTGTAGCAATTTTTTTAGCATTTATTGCTTTTTTAGCTTTTATATGGTGCAGGATTGCAGGTAAAATGGGCTATCATTGGAGCATGGGGCTTTTGTTCTTAGTGCCATTTGTAGGTCTTATCGCTATCATCGTGCTAGCCTTCAATGAATGGCCAATCGAGAAACAATTAAGAGAAGCGGGTCTTAGAAAAGAGTCTAAGCAGATGAATACAGTGATCATTATTGTGATTGCTGTTGGTGCGGTTTTCTTACTCATGGTGCCATTATTAGCCGCTATTGCTATCCCCAATCTTTTGAGGGCTAAACTCTCGGCCAACGATGCATTAGCCAAGGCTACTTTAAGAGCTATTTCAACAGCAGCAGAATCTTATGCAGTGGCCAATAGTGGGGTTTATCCTGATGGGGTTTATGAGTTGACAACCGCCTCACCGCCGTATTTAAACAATCATTATTGTAATGAGCAAATTGCAGGGTATTCCTATACCTGTACTTTTGAAAAAACCGGATATAAGATCATTGCCACACCGCTAACCCTTGGTACTAGCGGATCAGCAGAATATACGATAACAACCGGCGGTGTCATGTCGCCTGGATCTGATAGCCAGAATCGCTAAAGAAAAGATGTGAGGGAATAAATGAATAATAAAACAATATTTGGCGTTTTAATCATAACCTATTTGTTAATATTACCTGCGCAAGCCAAAGATAAGCCAGAAAAGCTATTGGGCATCAATGATATCATCGCCAAGATGCAAAAACAGCTGGAGTTGACCGACCGGCAAGCAGGGCAAATCAAACCAATCATTGAAGAATACATAGCCAAAGAAAAGCAACTAAAGCTCGAAGAAAAGCGAGCGCTCAGCAAGGTCCTAACCGACCAACAACTCTACACCTGGAATTTCCTGGAAAACGAAAAACCGCGAGAAAAAAAGAAGAAGTAGCATGCCCCTCAAAAATGTAGACGCTTACATTAATCTGAGTGCTATTTACACACAACAAAGTAATTATTTAGAGGCTCTTTTTGATTTGAACAAAGCCATTGCGATAAAACCTAACTTTGGGCCAGCCTTTAGAGATAGATCAGCAGTTTATTTTGGATTACAAGAATACGATAAGGCATGGGCAGATGTGCAAAAAGCTAAAGAACTAGGTCAAACAGTTAATTCCGATTTTCTTCAAGCTTTAAAGAAAGCATCTGGCAAATGATTATAGACTGCGCTAAACAAACATCAGACAAAAATTATTTTACCTTAATTCAGACCGTTATCCCTAGGCCTATTGCCTGGGTGCTTTCTGACAACGGCAATAGTTCGTATAACCTTGCCCCATTCTCGTTTTTTAATGCCATAGCTTCAGATCCGCCGCTAATCATGCTTTCTATCGGCTGGAAAGATGAAGCAACCCGTAAGGATACGTGGGTAAATATTCAAGAACGCAGTCATTTTGTAGTGCATATCCCTTCAGTCGAGCATATAAAAGAAATGGTTGGCTCCTCAATTGCCTTGGCACATGGCGTTTCTGAAATAGATGTACTCAATATACCCATCGAAAAAATTGAAGGCCAAGAATTACCTAAACTCAAAGACCCCAAGGTCGCTTTCTTTTGCGAGAAGTACAGCATTCAAGAAATAGGGGGAGAGCAGCAGGGGTTGATCCTGGGCAAGATTAACCACATTTGGTTAGATGATGCGGTTGTAAAAATAAATGAAGGGCGTATGACGGTAGATCCAAAAGTCATTGATCCTTTAGGGCGCCTTGGGGGCAATAACTATGCTGGTCTAGGAGAAGTATTAACAATGAAACGGCCTTCTTAACGAAGTATTATTGAGAATATGTATCATATACAATTGTACTATACAATACCTATACAATATGATAAATTAGAATTATGTTTAACCTTCAATATCGTCTGACGAAACACCTTTCTGCAAACTTGGAGCGAACAACGCTCTTGCTGGAATCTTTAAGAAATCTCCCTTCAAGATCACCCGTTAAGATAAAAATCACCAGAGACGCGCTTGGTCGTGATGTTCACTCTTCCACATGGATTGAGGGAAATATGTTAACTTTGGCTCAAGTTGCTGCTTTAGTTGATGGGAAAGACGTAGAAGCGGAATCGAAGCAAAAAACTGAAGTCAAGAATTGCATTAATGTTTTACGCTGGATTATAGGGCATAAAAGAGTTTCGCTTACTTCAAAGAATATACTCAAACTTCATGCAGTCATGACTAAAGGATTGCTTCCCGTCGAACGATCTGGGCATTGGCGAGGAATACAAAATTATGTGGTTAATTCGCAAAGACAAGTTTTATTCACACCACCTAAGGCCAATGATGTGCTCAAACGTGTGGAAGAACTCCTGGCTTGGGTTTCAAAATCAAAGGAAGATCATCCTATCGTAAGAAGCGCCATCTTTCATCATGAATTTGTTACGATCCATCCATTTGTTGATGGTAATGGGCGCATGGCGCGGGCTTTATCGCAGTGGATTTTATTTCAAGGGGGGTATGATCCGGCACATTCCCTTGGATTAGATGAATTCTTTGCCAGTGATCGAGCAAAATATTATCAAATGATCAAGGAGACTCGTGAAATGGACAGAGATTTTACTCATTGGGTTGAGTATTTCTCTTTGGGGCTATTACGGTCTGTTGAAAATCTTTCTCAACGACTTCGTTCAGTAAAAATGGATGGCCGTGAATGGACACCAAAACAGAGGGAATTGATCGATTTATTGAACAAACGCGGCATTTTAGGATCGGGAGATATTTGTCGTGCCATGAGTATTAACCGGTCACGAGTGAATCAGTTGATAACACCGTTGATTACTGCTGGTGTTGTTGTTAAAGAAGGGCATACGCGTTCATCAAAGTACAGGGTAATTTAACAATTACGGGGTATTGAGCAATGATTGCAAAAGGGTTTCCATAAGCCGAATTTTTTCGATAGTGAATGTTGTAATTGAATATTCTAAAACTTCACTAAGAATAATCTGGAGAGTAGTCATGTGCGGACGATTTTCACAATCTAAATCAAAGTTGGATATAAAAAAGCGGTTTAATGTGGAACGGGTACCTGAGAATCTACCCGAACTTTATAACATTGCTCCGCAACAAGATGCTCCTACTATTTTGAATAAATTCCCAAGTGAGGTGGTTCTGTCTAGATTTGGGCTTGTCCCTTCATGGTCTAAAGAAGAAAAGCCAGCGTACAGCATGATTAATGCGCGCGCAGAGACAATCTTTGAGAAGCCGACATATAAGCGTTTGATTAAATCAAAGCGGTGCTTGGTCTTGAGCGATGGTTTTTTTGAGTGGCAAAAGCGAGTTGATAAAAAGACCCCGTACAGGATTTTTTTAAAGAATGAAGAGCCATTTGCTTTTGCTGGCATCTGGGATCATTGGGGCGAAGGAGATAATCAGTTTTATTCTTTTAGCATCATCACCACAGCCCCTAATAAGTTGGTTGCCACCATCCATGATCTTATCTGCACTAATTAGAACAATTTTAACCCACCTTGACCTTGCTGGCAATCATTAAAAGGTAGATGATTTTAGAGTTTAAGTTTCAATCCCGG
>Ga0302280_1003702_pt1 | contig 10887 bp, 12 predicted proteins | sample III_Fen_E1_1_FD_198771 | JGI IMG/M metagenome (GOLD analysis project Ga0302280, IMG submission 198771) | Peat permafrost microbial communities from Stordalen Mire near Abisko, Sweden - III_Fen_E1_1 | ecosystem: Environmental > Terrestrial > Soil > Wetlands > Permafrost | place: Sweden: Abisko...
ACCCTTGGGAAACCCTGCCGGAAGATATTAAAGAAGGTTCTGTAATTAAAGGTAAAGTAGTGAACCTTGAAGATTACGGCGCTTTTGTAGAAATATTCCCTGGCGTGGAAGGCCTTGTGCACGTTTCAGAAATGAGCTGGAGCACGCACCTGAAAAGCCCGAGCGAATATGTGAAACTGGGTGATGAAATTGACGTAAAAGTATTGAATATAGACCGTGAAGAAAGGAAATTATCGCTTGGTATCAAGCAGTTAATGCCTGACCCATGGGCTAATGTAATAGAAAAATACCCGGTTGGCTCTAAACAAAAATCAATAGTAAGGAGCATGACCAATTTCGGTTTATTTGTGGAACTGGAAGAAGGTATTGACGGCCTTGTACATATATCAGACCTCTCATGGACTAGAAAACACGCCCACCCGGCCGAGTTTACTAAAGTAGGCGAGCCATTGGACGTAGTAGTATTGGACATAGATAAAGATAACAGGAGGCTTAGCCTCGGCCATAAGCAACTGGAAGAAGACCCATGGGATACTTTTGAAAGCATATTCCTTGAAGGTTCAGTTCACCAGGGCGTTATACACACCTTTGAAGAAAAAGGCGCAACCGTTAGCCTTCCATATGGTGTAGAAGCATTTGCACCTAAGAAATTCATGAACAAGGCTGATAAATCCAGGCCAAAAGTTGATGAAACCCTTGATTTTAAGGTTATTGAGTTTGACAAATCCAACCGTAAAATAATAGTTTCGCATTCTGATGTTTGGAGGGAAGAAGAAAAAGCCCAGCACCAGCGTGAAGAAACGGAGAAAATGGTTGAGGAAGACAATACACGTAAGGATGTGAAGAAAGTGAAAGCCAGCGTGGAAAAAAGTACGCTTGCCGATGAGCTTGATATATTATCGCAGCTGAAAAACAAAATGGAAGCCAGCGATAAAGAAAAGCAAAAAGAAGCAATGGCTAAGATGGACGCCAAAAGCAAAGATGATGTAGTAGGTGAAGCTGAACAACTTGAAATATCAGCTCCCGAGGTTCACGCAGAAATAGAAGCTGCCCCAATGGAAACCGCTGTAAAGCCTGTTAAAAAGAAGGCTGAAAAAACTGATACTGCTGAAAATGAAACTGCTGTAGAGGCTACCGCCGAAACCGATGTGGAGGCTGAAGCTAAACCAAAAGCGCCAAAAGCAAAGAAAGCAATTTCTGAAACTGAAGTTGAAAGTGCTGAAGAAACGGAGGCTAAGCCTAAAAAAGCCAAGGCTAAGAAAGAAGAAGTTGAGCCTTCCAACGAGGAAGCATCAGCTGAACCTAAAGTAGCTAAAGCGCCGAAGGCTAAGAAAGCAACTGAGGAAGGAGAGGATGAAAAGCCGGCAGCCAAAAGGAAAGCAACTAAAAAAGAGACTCCTGCCGAAGAGGAAACTAATTAATATAAGAAGCCCCGAAAGGGGCTTTTTTTTTGCCCGGAATTAAGATTTTTGCGATAAAAACATTGAATAGCTAAAAAATGCTAAATTGCCTGAAAAATTTATTAAGCTAAAAAATATGAATTACTGGCTTGTAAAATCGGAACCTGAAGCATTTAGCTGGGACCAACTGGTAAAAGACGGTGAAACCGTTTGGAGTGGCGTACGCAACTATACTGCCCGCAACAACCTGAAAGCAATGGAAAAAGGCGATCTGGTCCTTTTTTATCACAGCGTCACAGGAAAGGAAATAGTGGGTATAGCAAAAGTAAGCAGGGTAGCTTATCCTGATCCCACTGCAGATTCGGTTGCATGGGTGGCTACTGATATTCAGCCTGTAAAACCCCTGAAACACCCTGTGCCGCTTACTGCAATTAAGGAAGATGCCCGTTTTAAGGATTTCTCACTGGTACGCCAGGGAAGGCTTAGCGTAATGCCTGTTGATAAGGAACTGTATGATGCAATACTGGCAATGTCTCAAAAAGCATAACTTTGTAATGGCAAATCTAACTAATGGATAATATACTGCTTTCAGGAAAAAAATTTGAGATTACCCTTGAGCGGTTATGTTACCAGATCATTGAAAACCACAATAATCTCTCAAATACCGCCCTTATTGGCCTGCAACCTAGAGGTATATATCTTGCCAACGCCCTCTATGATAAGCTTGTAAAAATACTGGGCAATAAGGAATTAAAACATGGAAATCTTGACGCCACATTTCACCGTGACGATTTCCGCAGCCATAAGGGGCCATTGATTCCCTCATCTGCAAATATCAACTTTGCAATGGAAGGTATGGATGTGATCCTGGCGGATGATGTACTATTCACCGGGAGGACTATCCGCGCCGGTTTGGATGCTTTGCTTGACTACGGCAGGCCAAAAAAAGTGGAATTACTAGTGCTGGTTGACAGGGTTTTTAGCCGTCAATTACCTATTGAACCTAATTATGTCGGAATTGCCGTAGATACTCGCGCTTCACAAAAAGTGAAAGTAACCTGGCAGGAAACTGAAGGCGAAAACAGCGTATGCCTGTTAACAGACAAATTATAAATTATGAATTATAAATTAATTATAAAAGCTAAAGCAGGTTATATTATTAATTCAAAATTCATAACTCATAACTTATAACTTTTCAAGAATGACTGCACTTAGCGTAAACCACCTTCTCGGTATTAAATACCTTCAGGACGAAGATATTAAACAGATATTAGAAACCGCGGTCAGTTTTAAGAAGCAGATAAACCTTCCCATCAAAAAAGTCCCTATCCTCCGTGATGTTACCATAGCGAATGTCTTTTTTGAAAGCTCGACACGCACGCGCCTTTCTTTTGAACTCGCGGAGAAAAGGCTATCTGCTGATATTATTAATTTCAGTTCTTCAGGTTCATCAGTATCAAAGGGCGAAACTTTGCTTGATACAGTAAATAACCTCATAGCCATGAAAGTGGATATGATAGTTTTGCGCCATCAAAATCCCGGTGCAGCTTATTTTCTTTCTCAACATATACAGGCCAATGTCATTAATGCCGGCGATGGTACCCATGAGCACCCTACCCAGGGGCTTCTGGATGCGTTTTCTATGCAGGAAAAGCACCCTGACCTTAAAGGGCTGCATGTGGCCATTATTGGAGATATATTACACTCAAGGGTTGCGTTATCCAATATATTTTGCCTTAACAGGCTGGGCGCTGAAGTTATGGTTTGTGGCCCACCAACACTTATTCCTAAATATATTGAATCATTGGGCGTACAGGTTGAATACAATGTAGAAAAAGCCCTGCAATGGTGCGATGTGGCTAACGTGTTGCGTATTCAGCTTGAAAGGCAGCAAGGGGGGTATTTTCCTTCTCTCAGGGAATATTCACTTGCCTACGGTATCAACCGCAAACGCCTCGATAAAGTACAGAAAACCATTACTATTATGCACCCCGGCCCAATAAACCGTGGCGTGGAAATTGACAGCGACGTGGCGGATTCTGAACACTCAATTATTCTTGAGCAGGTTGAGAATGGCGTTGCTATACGCATGGCAGTGCTGTTTTTACTGGCAGGGCGGAATGATGGATAGCTTTATTTATAGTTAAGATTGAACAGCATTCTTCTTAAATATCTTTTTCAATACCTCCCACCCAAAAGGAAAAGTATAAAGCAGGAATGGTATTATACTGGTTTTAAATCGGGCATAGCCACCTGGCCCGCACGCAAAAACGATATAAACTACTAAAATATAGATAAATATCTTTATCGTCGCATTCATGTTTTTTGAAAACATACCGAGTATAAATGTGATCAAAGTAAGGACATTCCATAACGCAACTAAAGCCCCGATGACCAGGAAAGCTATATTTACGTTACCTAAATAATAAAGAATACCATTTAAAAAACCTTTTTTTTGTGCCTCATATACTATGCTGATGGGGGCTTTTTCCTCTTGTGCAAAAAAGGACATCTGGTTTTCCCTTCCTGTGGCAAGCATTAAATTAAGCATACCTCTCATATGCGCATAAGTATAGATCAGCAAATTATCCTTAACGATATTTTCAGAAGTGGAGAAAATATACTTAGATCTTATAGCAAAATCAGGAATGGAATCAGCTTTTTTTATCAGGCTATGCTGGAAGGTTTTGGAGGAATCCATGTCGTATTTTATGGTCAAAACTGTGCCCGCATTCAGTTCCAGGATATTCTGCATTTCTATAGAAGAAAAATGAAAATATCCGGTGATATTCTTATTTCTTTCGCTCCAAAAAAATATTACCAGGGGTAGAATGCACCAATAGAAAAGTAGCGGTTTTTGTCTTAGCCTGACAAAAAAATACAGTGTTATAAAAATATTCGGCAACCAAAAGAACATCATTACAGGCTTTGTCATAACGGCGGCGGCAAGTGCAAGGTTATAAAAAAGCATCCAGGTACTTTTTTTATTTTTTATATATTGTATAAAAAAAGCCAGCGCAAGTACAAGCCAGGCCATCAGGAAAATATCCGACATAATCGAATTTACCATGATCAGGTAAACCGGAAAAAACAAAAGGCTGCACAAGATGAACAGATTAGATATTGATGTATAATGAGTTCCACGGAATAATTTACTGATAAATAAACAGGAAGCCAGGCTAAAAATATTTTGAATAAAGATCACAAAGAAGTCGCTGTTTATGATCGATTTCGCAAGCATGATAAATATTCCGTAAAACGGTGTACGCAATGAATATAATCCCGATATTTTTACTTCATTCCAGTTCCCACAATAGGAAGTGAAATGTTCTTTGATATTTATGGCATCCAAAAGATATTCGGGCGAATCAGGTGTATAAATATGATTTAAAATGAGCGCTGAAATAAAATAGCCTGCATGAATTGCAATGAGGAAAACAATAAAAACCCTTTGACTTAATGTTATTTTAGACAACATTTTCGCAAGATACGGTTTTCAAATATTTCACATAATCTATAAATCCTTATTCAGACTATTTTTTTTTCTACATTTGCTGAAAATTAAATCCGGGATATGAAGAAATTAGTACTGATGTGCTTTGCACTTTTTTTAGCAATAGCCTTATGGCCCAGCCAGGGGAAATCGAATACAGGCATGCCAACGCTTGCCGGCAGGGATTTTCCGCAGGACGACTCCACTAAAATGGCGAAAAAATCAAAGCATAAAGGGGGCAGCCAGGCCGAAGCTCCCCACCAGGTGAGTGATACCATTCATATTGACTTGTCTGACAGACCAAAGGCTGCGCCTGAAAAAGCAACCAAAACAGCTAACGTAAAAGAATCTTCCAATACGGAGGCTACTTCAAAATCCACCTCTAAAGCATCATCATCTTCTGCCGCTTCCACTAAATCTGCTACGCAGGGAAGTACTACTGTCGCAGGTAACAAAAAGGGAAATGAAGTCCCTGCCGCTTCTACTGAAGGTTTAACAGAAATAATATCCCTATATAATTCCCTTCCGCTGGAAAACCTTCCTGAACTACAAAAATATGCCGGTGAAAAGAAATTTAAAGATGATGGCGACTACCGTAAATCCTGGGTAAAAACGGAAGATGACAACAAGGGATATTTACTTCTTCAACTACCTGCTACAGATAGGTTTACTAAAATTCAATTGTTTAAAACCATTGATGGTGCACCCGTATTTGTAGTAGAAACCAATGATTGCTCCCCTACATGCTCTAACTTTATAAGGGTATATAAACAAAAGGCGGGCGCATGGGCGGATGTAACAGATGAAATGATGCCAAAACTGGACAATAAATTCATTACCGGCAAACTAAAACAGGCTTATAAAAAGCAATATGATGACCTTGATATTTATAATACAAAGGGGTATGATAATGAAGATAACCTTCAAAAAGCCCTGTTGTATGATATATCGCCGGACGCGAAAAAAATAGTGGTGAAGGAGCAGTACCTGCCGCTAAACCTCTACGAAATAAACTGGGACGGCAAAAGCAAATTTGTACTGAAAAAGCTTGGCGAATAATGGCATATAATTCAATTATCCTCGAAATAAAAGACCGTGCGGCGTATGTAACCCTGAACCGCCCTGATGTATTCAATGCTTTCAATGATGAGCTAAGTTATGAATTCCAGGATGTGCTAAAGCAGGTGACCAAAGATGAAAATGTGCGCGTGGTAGTTCTTACCGGTGCTGGAAAAGCTTTTTGTTCCGGTCAGGACCTGAAAGACATAGCGCAGAAAGAAAACCGCTCACTCAGCGATTCTTTAATTAAAAGATATAACCCCATCATCAGGGCGATGCGGGCTATGCCTAAACCCATAATATGCAAACTCAATGGCGTGGCGGCCGGGGCAGGCTGCTCGTTCGCACTGGCTTCGGATATTATCATTGCTTCAGAAAAAGCATCGCTTATAGAGATATTTATTAATGTGGGACTAGTACTCGATTCCGGTTCTTCTTATTTCCTGCCGCGCTTAGTAGGCAGCCAGAAAGCATTTGAGTTGGCTACGATGGGCAGTAAAGTAACGGCGGCGCAGGCGCTGGAATGGGGCATGGTAAGCCAGGTAGTAAGTCCGGAAGAACTGGACGCTGCTACTGAAAAATTAGTTGATTATTACCGGAACGCCCCTACAAAAGCCGTGGGGTTGATGAAGAAAATGCTCAATAAGTCATTCCATTCAAGTCTGGAAGATATGCTTGAATATGAAGTTTATTGCCAGGAAATGGCCGGCAACAGCGCTGACTATAAAGAAGGCGTTGCGGCATTTAATGAAAAAAGGAAACCGGAATTTCAGGGCAAGTAAATATATTTGTAGAGACGCCATGCATGGTAGAGACGCCATGCATGGCGTCTCTACGCAATAACCCATGAACAAAGAAGTATTTCCTGAACGGGAACGGAAATTTAGGGATGCGATAAGCAGGCGCCAGCCTACGCTTACTATTGTACTTGAAAATATACACGACCCGCACAATATTTCAGCTATACTGCGAAGCTGCGATGCCGTAGGCATGATGGATGTTTACGTTATACAGACCACAGTACCCAAAAGAAGGAAACTTGGGCAGAAATCTTCCGCCTCCGCGAGGTTATGGGTGGCTGTGCATTATTTCGATTCGGTGGAAGAATGTGTGAAAGAGCTAAAAGCCAGGGATTTCAAAATATGGGCGACGCATTTGTCTTCTGATGCGAAAGGGCTGTATTCCCTCAATCTTGCCGAACCGGCAGCCCTTGTTTTTGGAAATGAGCACCTTGGCGTGTCTGATGAGATATGCCAATATGCTGATGGCAATTTTATTATCCCTATGGCAGGCATGATACCCAGCCTAAATGTATCCGTAGCATGCGCTGTTTCACTCTACGAAGCCTATCGGCAGCGCGAGCAGGCCGGAATGTACGACAAGCCCCAATTAGGCCCCGAAGCGATGGAAAAGCTGTACGCGGAATGGACGTGGAAATAGGGGGTACTAAATTGTACTCTAATAGGATAGAGAACCAAGAAGCATCTAACAAAAACAAAGGGGAGAATGGTTGAGCTAAATGAAAGATAATTAATTATTTGGAGCTCCGTTATTAACCCATTTACGTATCTTGCCTATATCGCAGGCGGAAAGCGGGTTGCCGTATTTTGGCATACGGGATAACGCGCCTGTAACACCACCAATCAATTGCCCGTCCTTAGCTACTGTTGAGGCGCCCATGTATGTATCAAGAGTTACCCCTCCTGAAACCAATTTTGCATTATGACAACCAATGCAATAAACAGTTAAAATTGGTACGATACTAGAGCTGTATTTTACATTCATGCTGTCGCATCCGCTGCTATCTGTGCATGTATTTTGCTTTGCACCCTGGAGTATCCATGTATATATCTCATTTATCTGGACACTTGTAAGTGAACTATTTGGCGGCATTTTGTCATCAGAAGATGATAATACCCTATACAGCCTGCTGCCAGTTGGGTTACCGGGCCTAACAAGGGCAGCTATTGCAGAGTAAGAAGTAAGGTTAAGGCCTTCCCGCATTGTAATAGCATCATGACAGCCCGGCATGGCACAATTTGATATAATCAATGGTAATATAGTATTGGTAAAATATACTGTGTCCTTACTGCACCCATTTCCATGATGTGTAGTATCTACAGGAATATGAGCAGTATCAGAAGGCTTGGAGGGTGGTACAAGGGGTTCATGTTCGCAGGTTGATAAAAGCGTTATAGAAACAATTGCAAAAATAATAATAATAACTAGCTTTTTCATCAGCTTTATTTTTTGGTTTTCATTTCAAATTTATTGCATTCGTTATTAAATGAAAATGACGGAAATCAGGATTTCACAATTTAGTAATTAACTTATTCAGAATAATTTACTCTGTTTTATGCTAATGATTATTAACAAGTCCTATCTATTTTTTCAGACTAAAATACCTGCAAATATTAAAGCCGATCATCAACTGGCCTTTGGCCCAGCTATTTGTAGAATATGCAATATTTTGGGTCTCCGATAAACCAGCCGAATTGGTTACAAATATTTGAAAAACATGGTCGCCGGTCTCGATATCAAAGCCAACGCCGGCACTATTGCGGTACTGGCTCATATCAGCGGTATAGGAAATTGGTCTTAATGCATATTCAGCAGTCAGGGCCATTGACTGGGTTATTTTATAGCGGGCAAGGCCGATAAGTGAATATACATTGTTCTGATCAGTAAAATTTTCGACTAAGTTATAATGGATTATGGTGGGAGATAATTGTAATGAAAACCGGCTGTTGAATTTCCTTGCAATCATTAGTTGGTAAACGAAATTGAACCGGTCGGAATAATAGTAATAATGGTCGAGAGTAGGGTTAGTAAGCGCCAATGGATCGTTTAATGTTATGATACTCATGCTTGCAAAAGCAGTCATTGTAACAGGCATTTTATTGTCAGTTGTTTGCCTCAGTATTTTATATTTCAGATAACCATCATATAGTTTGTCTAGTGATGACCTTCCTACGCCAACATCAAGCCTGCCATCAGGGCTGTATTCCAGCCCAAGGCGTATCACGGCAGGGCCATCGAGGCCCCAAAAACCATATGGGCCGCTGCTTATATCACCAAAATGGTGGGTAATCCAAAAAACAAGGTTTCCCTTGCCAGCGGTTTCCACGGTCTGGAAATTCACATTTTTTGTTGTTTTAAACGTGGCTACGGTATAGTCTTTTGTCTTGGGCGCCCCCGCAATAAGTGCATTCATCAGGCTATCTTCCTGTGCATTTGCAAAAAAAGCAAAGCCGTGGATGAATAATGCTGCGATCAATGCTCTTTTCATTATTATACTAATTATTATTTTTCTCTTTTTAGTTATTTGGCATTCCGGCATTTACCCAGTGAATTATAGTTCCTAATGTACAGGAATCGATGTGAGAACCTTTGGGCATTTGATTTAGTACACCGGTACCATACAGGGCATTCTTAAGTAATACGGGCCCAATATTCTTTACATCGTTATAGTTTTCAAGTATGTATCCGCCACCGCTACTGCTGGCTGCTGCACCGGAGTGGCAGTTGAGGCAATAGCTGCTGATAATAATGGCCACCTGGCCGGAATAAGTAGATTTAGCGCTATCACAGCTGCCAGGCACATTTGGATGTAGTTCGGCATATTTGTCATTGTAGCAACTATTAAGGCAAATCATGGCAAAAAATATACTTAGTATTAAAAATTTTCTTCCCATCATTTTAATTATTTCGCGCACCCTGTTCTATCCAAAGATATATGGTGTTAATTTCATTGTCAGTCAGGTATTTTGACGGAGGCATCCTGTTAACCGGAATGTCCGTTAATATTGTATATAAAGAACTGGCATGTGCATTGTCGGGGGTAACGTATTGCATTACTTCGGTATAGGTAAGCAATTGTAAATCGCGGCCATCTGATCCGTGGCAACCAGATTGTGTGCAATTGCCAATGATAATTGGCTGTACCTGTGTAGAAAAACTAATTGCCGGGGTTTGAGGGATAATTGGGTCGTGGTAGCACGATATAAGACTTAAACATGTTATTATTAAAGCCATGGACGCTAAAACCTTATTTTTGTTCATCAATTTTCCTTTCACTGCAAATTTAGCCGGGAAGAAGGAGCTTGAAATATGACAAAAATCAGATTTTGAGAAAATTTATGCATATTTTTATTCATTTCCCCCGAAAAGTATGAACTGAAACGGAAAAAATCGGGTATTGTTTTATATGCCAGTTGCCCCTGCTGTTATTTACATACGGATTGCAGGATTTCAAAGATGATGGAGCCTTTTTTCCGTCAATTAATTTGGCAATACCAAAAAGAAATTGTATATTGCTGATGTGAAAAAACGACTTAATAGCATTGCCTCCGGTGGCGGAGCAAACTTCCATCTAAATTTTTGTAATTTTCCTCTATTTATTTTCGTCCGCAAATTTTTAACTAATTGTATGTTAGTAGATTAATTTTTAAAAGAAGGGATTTCCCTCTACTTTTCCTCTACTTTAGAGGGAAGGGGTATATATCCTATTCATTCACAACAATTTAACAATTTAGCAGTTTATCAACATTTTTCCTACCCACCACCCGCTAACCCCTAATCACTTTTTTCTTACCTTCGCACCATCAAAATCGGAAATATAAAATGAGCAGGATAGCAGATATAGTCGCACGTCAAATACTTGATTCGAGAGGCAACCCAACCATAGAGGTAGATGTATATACCGAAGCCGGGGCCATAGGCAGGGCTGCGGTGCCCTCTGGCGCGTCGACCGGCGCGTATGAGGCCATTGAGCTCCGCGACAATAACAACGAGATATACAGCGGCAAAAGCGTACTGCAGGCCGTTGAAAATGTAAACGAAGCCATCAGCAAAGAACTGGAAGGCGAGAATGTATTCGACCAGGAAAGCATTGACAAGGCTATGATACACCTCGATGGTACAAGGAATAAATCG
>Ga0302280_1003703_pt1 | contig 10887 bp, 8 predicted proteins | sample III_Fen_E1_1_FD_198771 | JGI IMG/M metagenome (GOLD analysis project Ga0302280, IMG submission 198771) | Peat permafrost microbial communities from Stordalen Mire near Abisko, Sweden - III_Fen_E1_1 | ecosystem: Environmental > Terrestrial > Soil > Wetlands > Permafrost | place: Sweden: Abisko...
ATATAATATAGTTATCACAAAATTCAATATTCATTAATTAATCTTATGTATTATGATGGATTAAATGCGATTTTATCATCAAAATTTGCAAAAATACTGACGGGTAAGTTAAAATGCTTTATGCACATCCCTGGCTACATTTTATATAGACATGTCTCCTCGAACTGACCATCCGTGAATCATCTCTGCAAATTAGGTCGTTCCTGTTTTTTAACTGCCGAATCGTTTGGCTAATGCTAGGACTAATTCTCCATTTTGTTTGTAGGTGGGTGGGTCATTGGAGGCTGGGCAAAAGTAAGCTGGACACTTAATTTAATTGACAAGATTAATTTATTTTCCTCCGAACATTGCTTCTACACCGAGTGATGGATGAAGTCCCATAATGGCAATAAAGCAATTGTGTATCGAAGCCATTTTAAATGCAAACCAGACACCCCAGCAAAATGAAAGACTAAAGAATTGTTTGATTCCTTTGGATTAAAGCAGTTTTAGCACTTTTTCAAATTTATCCTTCATCAATTCGAAGTTTTGTCCCTTTATGTTATCCATTATCGCTGGAAAGTTGAGACTTCCTTCATAAGGTGTAATTAACAGCTCAGGCAAAAATACATGATATCCTAGCGCAGCAAAGGCATCAGCTACTTGACGATGCCGGCTACTCTTGGATCCAAAAATGTCAGACACCATCAAAAGTGCTTTATCCCCTTTGCCCACGCAGTAGATAGGGACTCCTTCATAGAGTAGGTCTTATCCCTTGGGCTGGTAGTCAGTTTTAAGTTGTTCCCATGACCCTTTTGGGCAGCAGCCTTGCATCAAGATACGAAAAAAATTAAAATAATATCCGAAATGAAAAAAATATTTAAGATAATTATGCAATCTGCGAAGTAAAAATAATTATGGGAAAATAAAGAACTAAATATTTAATGACCAACAAACAGAATCAATAGATGTGAAAGATTTCAATTGTTATAAACCAAATGATAATGTATATCCGCCGAGATTAATCATTCATAATATAAATCACTTTTTATAAATATTTGAGAGGGATTCTCCCCAAATCAGCGCTTTAACCAATGGCAAACAAATTTCTTTTAAGATGCTAACACGGCAATCCAAGGTTGCTTTGTAAACAATATTTCCTGACTTATCTGACAAAGTTACTCCTCCAATACTTTAGACATTTTCTTTGCTTTTAGATAGAGATCCATCTTTTTAAGGATCCCTCAGCTGAAGATGATTGATATTTGAAATTTAAAGGTGCAAGGGAGACTAAAACCCAATATGAGTGTTCATAAACTCTCGATATAGCGAAACGCATTAAGGAAGTATTTCCTCAAGAATGGATTTATCCCGATCTAAAATGTTAATATAGATATTTGGCTCAAACATTCTTACGAGTCCCTCCACGATGGAGGAAAGCAAAAAAAGTTTATACTGCTAAACAGTTGACGGTGAAGTTGAGAATTTGAGGAGTATTTGTTCCACTTCTGCAAATATTTCTTGGCAGAGTCTGCTTAATCTGTAAAATACTTGTGCTTTTTATTAATTTTGCGCATGCGATGATGGCTGATTAAACTGCTAATGAACATTCTTCTCTTAATTAACTATTATCTAACTCGTTGCTGAAATGCTCTATGTCCATGTACCATTACTGGTCAACTTCAATTTTATTTTTTTACACCAAAGTCCTTTTTAGGCTTTGGGCTTCGTGCTCAGCCAACAAAAGTATTTAATGATGTCTTTCATACGCACTTTGAATGACAAGGTCAATATTGGTCCCATCGCTTTCACATACATTCATTGTAATTATAAATTAAGTAGAGTATAGGTACAAGAACTAAGATGAGAACTATGGTAAAAAATAACAATACAAAAAAATGAGATTTATCATATTTTCTTGATTTTTTAATCAATTATTTATTATGAAAAAGAATGGCAATAATAAAGCTACCTTTGACTAGAGCATTCACATTCAATATATCATCGTAAATTATAAACATTGCTTAAACTTACATATTTTATCATGATGTATTCAATATGGAGGACTATCTTTATTGTGGGCTTAGTATACAGGAATTAAAATAAATTAAAGAAGCCTTTGATTTATTCGACACTGCATCTACGGGTCAACTAGACTCCAAAGGTAGCATATTTTATAGATAGATCTAAAAAATATGTTTAAAACTGTTGGAGTTGATCAAAGAAAGCAGTCGATGAACATAATGATAGAATAGGTTACTAAGATGAATATCCCTGTTGATTTTTCATCATTTTTGAGGGTATTTACATCTTTTTTCCATTCTCATACGAGAGAGAACTATAAAAAAGTGATGAGGCTGTTCGATGAAGAAAATAATGGATACATCTCAGCTGCAAACTTGAAAAGAGTGATTAAATAATTGGGCTTAGATATCTCGGCAACAGACATCCAGGAAATGATTAGCAGAGCTGACTCTGACAATGATGGAGTTATTTCTGAAGAGGAATTCTATCAAATCATGAGAAATACTTGCTCCACTGCAAGACATTGATTGCCTTATAAACAATCAGTTTAATCTATCATTAACTAATTACAAATACTCATCATACATTCGTATAGGTGCTTATAATTTAAAAATAATTTAAATGTCCACTATACCCTAGTTGCAAATCCTAAACAACGAGGTCTAATCACTACTCAGTAGCAAGGACTTTACAAATCCCCGACTTCCATCGCTCCTGCGCCAAGCCAAAGTACCTTTAATCTTACTCAGCTCTCCATTTATAGCAACCCAAATTTCGAAGAGGAGTCCCCATAATACCTTTCATTAGCAGTAAGATTTGCTGAACTGAATGTGATGTTTACGTTGGGTGCTCGCCGTTAAAGATAGTACTAAAATGCCATAAGCAATGTTAAATTTTTTTACGAAAATACGCTGTTATCTCACAAGCCTAGATATCATTCGATGATCACAGCAATTCACCTGTTGTTTCTGTTGTCTGCAAACCGCAACCAAGAGTTCTATTGCAAGTTAGAAGCCATCACTGTTGACCACCTCAAAGATCCATATATCAGCTATGTGTTGTTACTCAACGACGCCATCGAGGAGGGCAACTACCGCAAGATATTTGCCCTCAGGGACAGAAACCCTTTACCATAATATTTTGGACCCTTTTTGGATAGAATATCGGAAACGATCAGAACTGAGATTGCCAGAAGTGCAGAAAAGGCTTATGGCCATATATCCTTGTCAGAGGCCCTCAGCATCTTCCAGTTCAAATCCGTGGAACAACTGAGATCATTTTCAGAGACCTACCAACAAAATCAGGAAGAAGCCAGAGTAGCTTGGGTTTTTGACAGTGACCGCATCCTGTTTGAGAAGGAGGCAAACAAGAAAGTGAGTTTCAACTCTTAGGAGATGGTGCAACGCATGCTGGACTACTCTATCGAGCTGGAGCGCATCGCCTGATTTGCAAGATTAAATAGTCCGCTAAATGTGGCTAATTGCAGTGCTTAATATTATAATATTGCATGAGGCCGTATCGCTTTAAATATGATGGCAACGCCCCCTTCCAGCTCATTTAAGACGCAATCACCTTCCAAACCATCAAAAGCACTGACCAATTATTCCCAAAGTGTATTGATCATGCAAAACAGCGAGATGACGACCAGGACAAGCATGATATAGTAGTGCCAAAAATATCAATTATTTAATCTCCCCCCATGCGAAAAAGCTTTGCTGTAATCACACCCAATTACATTCGACTCTCAGAGCAACTTAATTTACCAAAATCTAATGATTATGAGCTCACCGAGGTGGATCTTGTGTTTCAAAACAGTCATGTATCACGTTTTATGCTTCAGGGAATATTCGTCCTAACAAAAGATTTTTTACGTAAAGCTATAATGGAACTAGAGACTAAGGCTGGAAAAAGGATAATAATTCCACGAAATAAAGAATGGCTAACTGCATTCGTGTCTAGAGAATATCCTTCTTTACTCAGCATGCCCAACTTCGAAGTCTTTGCTTCAGTTGTCTACAATTACTGGAAAACAAGGAGAGAGGAACTCAGATTTCCAATTTTTAGGCCACTATGGAGGCCATCACAGAATTAATACGGCCATATGCTTGCGTTTAAAGCCAGATAAAAAGAAACGAGGAATCTGCGAAGAGCAAATCGAATGGTGGAGGACGAAATTGCTATGGACCTTTATGAATAATTTGACATTGCTATGAAAGTAGCAGATCGCATAGGACTGAGGTAAGACCTAAAAGTTCAAAATATGCGACAGGCAATTAATAGTTTCTACTATTAGGTAGGTAATTTCGATAACTTCAACAGCAAAAAAGTTATATGTTTGGATGATGATGAGGATGTTGAGAGTAGACTATTAACTTTATAAGTTAGCTGCAGAAAAATGGAGGCAGAAATGGATAATTACCGACTAAAAAGTAACATCCTTAATCTGGAAGGAAAGGAGGAAGTTAAAAATAATCTCCTATTCGATCAGCCAATGAGTATGGTAAATTTCTTGGCCACAGTCGTCAATGAGGCAGAATCTCTAGGAATTGGACATGAAAATATCTTTTGCACTGGAGAGGGCCTTTAAAAACAAAATAAATGTTTGCAGTCCCTTGCAAGTGGAGAATTATTGTGTTAATCAATCAATAAGGAAGAGATGAAAGGTATTTCGTTGTAAAGAAATGGCAATTTCTTAGTTCGTTCTTTCTAAACACATTAGGAATAGATTCCGAATACAGTGCACGAGAGTTACATGGAGTATAAAAGGAAAAAAGTGAGCAGGTGTTACTTTGGATCTGATGACTAGAATGACAGCATAGACTTGCGCAAAAATATTGCTAACAGTTTCAAGAAATTCATGCACTTATGAGTCAGTCCAATGATTTTTGTCTTATTAATACTCGAAAATGATTGTTATGGATTGCAGGTTTACAACGGAATATAGTTTTGATTCAGGAATTGTGAGATGCAATGTTGCTGATTGACTGAATAATACCGATAACTGATAATATATGTCAAATCTCAAATACCTGGCATTTGTAAAGTAGTCGGGGTCGCTTCCAGTTTATGGACTTTCGCTGGACAAGACGTTAGATGAATCGCTGAAACAATAAGTTCCTAAAGTATTTTCCTGGCAAGTGGTAGTTAATTACGAGTCTGAAGAACCTCTGTCTTGTTAAATAGGAGCGGCAGCGCATCAAATCTTAGTACGGCTGTTGGTTCTGCAAGAAGGATGACCGTGGGCTGTACTACATTGCTCTGTGCTCCCAGAATTATCCTGAAAGACACATTTATGCTGCCATCAATCAACTCCGAGATCATCTCTCCAAACTTGGAGACTATTAAAACTAAGCTGACGTAGTTTTTTGGTGATATAGGGGACTCTCAAGTTACATGCTAAGGATGTAGTCAGTTAAATAGCCAAAAAGTACGATAATCTGAAGGGAATTGATAAAATAGGCGAAGCAAATAAAATGCTAGACGAGGTAGATAAGACCTAATAAAGATTAAAGACAATATAACTGACAACACTCTTAAACTTATGAATAATACTGCCAATCTCGAAGGCCTATAAAAGAAAGCAGACAGCCTCCGAGGTATTTTACTGGTAACTCAGAAAACGCGCAAATGTTCGAAGTGAGTGCGACTTAAGTTGAGCGCGAAATGTGGTGTCGCAACTGCAAGATGAAAGTTATCATTGCAGTTGTAATAGTGGCTCTTCTTTGCGTGATTATAATACCAATTGTAACCACCCTCAAAAAGTGAGGGCCAAATGCATCGTTAACTTTAAGCAGATACATTCTATTTTGAAATTAACTTTATCACTACTAATACACTGCTATCAATAATGAGATTTAACGCTTCGCTTGAGGATAAATCCCTATCCGCACTCTGTCCCGTAACTTTCACTAATTTTAAAACCGTATCCGCGCCCTGTTAAAGCCGACATTTGAAAAGCAATGATTGACCAGTCAGTGGTGATAGATTTAAGTTGATCTAATATTTTGACTCCATCCTGTTTTCTCACCCAAACGGTATATCCTCATCGAAACCTAGAGTTGCTACCATTCCCAACTGAGTGGACACATGTGGTTTACGATTTAATAATGATTTATCCTGAAGAGTAAGACTCATTATTAAATTATAATTAAGAGTAGAGAGGTAATTATTAGTTGTAATTTTATGCATAGTTTTGTTCTTTGAGCTGTAAACATGTCAAAAAATGTATGATATTATGCGCAAGCTTTTATTCAGATGGAATCCATCAATAAAACTTTATTGCTGTCATAATCATATCAACATATTTATCGATCCTGTGATGAATAAACCCGTCATTCGAAATCAATCGTTGTTGTTTGAATAGTCAAAGAGTTACGTCAAGTTTACCAGAGAGGGCGTTACTGAACTGGTCAGCAAAGTCAATACTGCAGACTATCTCAACAACGACTGCAGATATCGTCAATACAACGATAAGAGAAGCGTTAGTGCCATCCGTTAATAAAGAGGTAGTCTCTTTGTTGATCACCAGTTTACCATTGATTTGTAGTCCGACTTCCCCTTAGGAGATGTCATCATCAAACGTCTGAGCAATCTATACGGGGTTACAAACCTTCCTCCCTTGTTCCCAGCTGATAGTAAGCCAACACGACCGAAAGAGCCCAATAGAGTACCCTCTGCCTTGAATGAGCTCGCCTTGTTTGACCTTTATCATTATAAGAGTCTGTTCATCACTCAAGACTACAGCAATTAGGGAAAGTATGAACTAATACTGAACATTGATGGAAGATTTGAACTGCTGACTGTTGATGATAGAATTCCTATTTATGCAAACAGCTTGGAACCTATCTGGGGATTGACTTTCAAAAACTCTTGGTAGCTTATTCTACTTAAAGCTTATGCAAAGATATTTGGAGGTTACAAAAAAGTAATGGAGTCAAGGCCTTTTGATTTTGTCGAGAAAGTCTCCAACCCTACCTGGAAGTACTACAACTTAGCCAAAGAAGCCGAACATTTTCTGGAATTCTACTCTGAAAACTAAAGATATAGGAGAGGGAAAATCATTCTCAAGACTAAAAAGAACGAAAGCGTTAAATAGGCTGGCCTTTTGCCGGACTCAGCCAGCTATGAACTTGTCAGCATGCATTCCATTAACCTTGAGCAAAAGCAGCAAAGGAAACAGTATCTCCTCACAATTCGAGGCACGACCAAAACAAGGTGGGCTGGCATTCACAGCTTTTTAGATCATAATTTTTAGCAATACTATCAAAGTTTGCCTCCTCAGGAAGAGAAAGCAGGACTAAACTTAGACCGTGACTTTATGATTAGCCACGAGGATGCCATCAACCTGTTTTCGTCAGCCTATATTACCTCCAACAGAAACGGAAAATACTTCACGGGCTATAAGCTATTGGAAATCGTTGCCAACGAGAGGAAGGCCCAGCACTTTGAGTTTTATTTCCCCGAGGATGGATTCTTAGACTTTAGTATCAAACAGTTTTCGGGAAATAGCACGAAGGCCAGCTAAAAATCTCGAATTAAAAATAGTGATTTTCATGAGTAAGGAGAAAGGTATCTCAAGACAAGCTATATATTGGTCAAGGATAAGGATTTCATTGATCCCAATGACTAAGAATTCTTGAAAAAGAAGGAACAAAATGTGGATTCCTCGCATTTTTACAATGGCATGGAATACGCCTAAACTCGCTACAGCATTGCTGAGATTGACCATACAAAGGGTTATAATCGCGGCGATGCCTTTTTCGTATACCTGATCAAAGGCAAATACATATTGCGATTTAAATCGGAAAACGTTTCGAAATAGGCTCGCTATGCTATAAGCTGGATAGCTAATTCATAAATAAAACTGTAAAAGTCCAGTATTACTCAAGAAGACAAAATCACCCTGCTTCATGAAGCTATGGTCAGCAAGATGCACAGGATAGATCACTTCTATTTGGGCAAGGATAAAAAAGAAATGCTCTCTATAGCTGATACCTTTGAAGAACTCGGATATGGGTTCATTGCAGTTAAAAACACCAAAGATTGTGAAGTGGAGGTTAAGGTACGTGTAGACCCTGAGTAAAATTATATTTATTTAGCAAATTAAAGGAGGAAGGCTATGCACTGAAGGGCAAAAATAAAAATGCAAGGGAGCCCTTCTAAGTTATCATTGGCAAGGGGCAATACAATTCTATTGTTCTCAAAAAAATTAAAAATGCGACCAAGTATGTCCCCCTCAAGGAAGCAACAAGCTTTAAAATTCTCAAGAAAACCAACCGTGCTATTTCTGGAATACCTACGAGTCAGTTTAGACAAGGTTAGCCCAAAATGACCCCTCTCGCCAATATCCCAGAGGAACATCCTCCCGAGCAAAGGGTTCCCGAGTAAGGCAACTAACCATAACCGAATTCTCGGTTACTAGCACACGACATCGCATGATATAAAGTCATGAAAATATTGAAATATAATTTTACACTGTCACTCCTCAAGACTATTAAGAAAAGGGTGTTTGAGAGCCTCACCTGCCTTCGATCGTTATCCAGGTTCTTTGCGAATGAGTCTGTCTATGAAATCTATAGCTGAGGCTGACATATTTCTTGGGTAAACGATGCAGTCGTGCTCGACCTGTATGAGATGAGTGGTACGTTAAGTATCTTTTTCATTGTTTCTTTCTTGCTGACATGGTAGAAGGGTGCCTTTCCAGTCATTAGTTCGAAGGCAAGCACGCCCAAACACCATAAATCCACCGCCATATCATATTACACTCCCTACAGTATCTAAGGAGCAACATAGTCGAAAGTACCACAGTAGGTCTTTCGGCGTTAGTTGCACATGGCAGCCCATCCAAAATCGCAAAGTTTGTATATGTTCTGAATACAAAAAGAGTTACATTAGAAATGACAATGTTTTCTGGTTTTAAATCGCGGTGAGCAATTCCCAAATCGTGCAGATACTCTACAGCTTAGGTGATTTGCCGCATGACCCTAGCAGTTTCCTTTTCTGTTAGTTTGCCTTTTTTGAGTTGTTGAAAGAGTGTGCCTCCATCCATGTATTCCAGAACGATGTAAAGGTGGGTTTTATCGTCGTAGAAGCCGTACATGCAAAGGACGTTTTTGTGACTTAAGCAACTCTGCAGACGAATCTATTTGGCTACTTGCTCCACCATCATGTGCGATTTTATCAAGGCTTTTGGAATCTTCTTTAGAGCAAACACTCCACCAGTCTTTTTGTGCCTCACTAAACTGACACTTCCAAATTTACCCTGTCCCAATTTTTTACCTATAATAAACTCTTCTAAAAGGCTGTTATCGATTGATTTTCTCTTAATTGTTAAGGAGCTTGGATTTTGTACATTGGGAAAGGGTTTATTTTCCTAAAGAAAAGGAGAGGAGTGAAATCGAGTCTCATAGGTTGCTTTGACAATTTTGGGGGTGAGATCGAAAAGGGGTTCTTTATCTTTCTTTTTTTTGAAGCCGTTTTGATCAATCTACTTTTGGTGATCTAGGTTGACATAAGTTGGCAATTTATTATTTTTATGCACATTTTTCAATAAATTTTGATCCTCTTTTGCAGTGCTTTTACGCAGCTATTCGATCATTTTTTTGTTATTGGCGATCTTTTCATTTAGTTTATCGTATTACTGGGAGCTGCGCGATATTTAAATAGGGCTATGCAAAGGCTTTGCATCTCCTGCTTTATAGGGTTCTTTATTTCGATAGTTTCTGTAGGTGTCGCATAGATTGTCTATTTTTTTGTAGACTTATCTTGAATTGATGCTTTCAGATATGTAATTTTGATTCATCGGCTTTATTGCTTTGTAACTCACAGTTTGACGCAGAAATTAACTGAATTTATTGGGTTTTTATTCCTATTGATCTAAGACTTTCTGCCCAAACAGCTTCGAGGATGTATTAGCGTCCATAGTCTGCCTGAGAGCTGAAGTCTCATCAGAGACCTTTTTGAAACTGTCAAACTAATTAGTGATAAATTTGTAGGGTCGGTTGCTTTTGAAATTAATTTGCAGACATTTCTGAGGGGAATCGAAGCCGGGTTCATTTTAAGGGCTTTGCTTATGGGTAAGTTCGGGCGGTCTGGGCAGCCAAGTGTCTTTGGGCTTACAGGCAATCTTCATTTATAATGTTTAATAATAGAATAAAAACATAAATGGGCAGCCTCAGCAGGGTACGAATCAGGTGGGGTGACTGATGTGCTAGAAAGATGGCAAAGTAATTAATTTGGTAGCAAATAACATAATTGATAATAGTCGCAATTACAAAAGCAATAATTATTATACATAGTTGCGAAATATAGTGTTTCAGCGATAGAGTGGATACCAAATGACTTGGGCTTAAAAATAAAGTCAACTCAAAGAATATTTAATATTCTATCATCATTCGCATTTCAATGGCAGTCATTCATTAAATGCCAATTTATATATTCATTTCATCATTGCCCATTTGACTCAACTATAATAATAGTGATTCACCATTCTATGAAGAGAGCAGCACCCTATGATATCGATGAACATACCTTCTAGGAGAAGGAAAGACCCACAGAAGGATCATCAACCAACGCCCCCAACATGGCTGGCCGAAAGTAACTTTTATACCATTAAGAATATTCAAATTGGCCCGTTCTGCCGACAATTCAGAAGTAAAGACATCCTCAAAGGTGTCCCTAAATATACAGGGGCTCGCTACTGACAAGAAATAAGAGCCAACTGCGCAAGATAAGCAGGCGGCAATTCCAGAAGTAAAGCCGATTGCTCCCCCAGGTAATATTTTTGGTTTTAATCTGTTTGGTAACTCACAGGGAATCGGCCTATTTAGTGGCGAAAACACGTTTGTCAATCTGTTTAGTAAGCCATCAAATGACAAAAAAGAT
>Ga0302280_1003704_pt1 | contig 10882 bp, 10 predicted proteins | sample III_Fen_E1_1_FD_198771 | JGI IMG/M metagenome (GOLD analysis project Ga0302280, IMG submission 198771) | Peat permafrost microbial communities from Stordalen Mire near Abisko, Sweden - III_Fen_E1_1 | ecosystem: Environmental > Terrestrial > Soil > Wetlands > Permafrost | place: Sweden: Abisko...
GAGCGTATGGTTAAAAAAGCTATAAGTTTGATAGAAAGCCAGGGTCCGCGAGAGGTCTTTGTTTGTTATGGCGTTTTAGTCGAGACTTTCTTTGTTCTTACTAAGAAATATGGTTTATCCAAGGAAAGTGTCCTAGATTCTTTTGAAGGGCTTTTAAAGGTTCCTCAATTTTATTTTGAGCACGAGACGTCCGTACGTCTGGCTATTTCTAAATGTGCTAAAGGGTTTTCTTTTAATGATGCTTTGTTTGGAGAGATTGCTGCTGCAAGGAATGTAAAGACATTTACATTTGATAAGGGGTTGAAAAACAATAAGAATTTTGAAATGCTTCATTAAGCATCCTAATAAACCCGTGTCCATTGGGCCTCCTTGTTCTAAGGGGACTTTTTAAACTAGACAGTATTGATTATAAATCAAATATAATAATTTAAATCATCCTTAATTGCTTGACATACCGACGTGTTATGGTAATATTATAATATTGTTAAAAAATCAAATTATAAATTGTGATGACACATGTTCAATCAGTCGCCCCGAAAAATTATTCAGACTAATCGTTTGCCATTGGTGATAGGGATTATTGTCCTGTTAGTGGTGATGGGTGTCTTTATGTATAGATCTCAAGTGAATCAGAATATAAGAACAGTTCAGAGCAAGCCCCGGCAATCCATTGATATTTCACCCAAAGCGCTTGAGGCTAGTTGGTTTAATGAGGATAAATTTAAAGATATGAAGATTAATGGAGAAGCGGCGCATCATCAACCCAATGCCCAAGAAATCGAAACACAGATGATTTCCAGGCAAGAAATAGATTTAAAGAAACAGGAAATGGAAGATGAGTATTCAACAGAATTAGAAATTAAGAAGATTGAGGATAAAAGTAGGATTGATGAGAAGAAACTAGAATTAGAAGCCATGCAATCGCCGTTAAGCATTGATGTTCCTCCTTCACCGGGAGCTCAAGTGACAGTAGCTCCCAAGCAAAACAGTAAGGATGATCTTAATGGTGGGTTAAATGATTTAATGAATATGGTCAAGGCGTCAATGGGCTCAAAGCTTCCAGGGCTTTCAGCGCTGCCCAGCTTGGGTAGCAGCTTGGTGGGAGATTTAAATAATCAAGATGGGAAACAGGCATTCATCAATAAGCCCCTCCAAGATGATGATTATCTTGAGGCTGTTAAAAATAAATCACGTTCACGTTATGAGGTGAAAGCGGGGAATTATATTCCTGCGGCGTTGATAACAGGCATCAATTCAGATTTACCAGGTAGCGTTAATGCAGAAGTGACTGACAATGTTTATGATTCCGTCACAGGTAATTATCTCTTAATCCCGCAAGGGGCAAAACTCATTGGAGAATATAACAGCAGTTTAACCTTTGGCCAACAGCGTGTTCAGGTGGTTTGGAGAAGGATTATATTTCCTGACGGGACAAGTATAGACTTAGAAAAGATGCAGGGTGTTGATAGCGCTGGTTTTACAGGTTTGCATGATAAGGTTGATAATCATTTTTTTCGGATATATGGCAATGCCGTGCTGCTGAGCCTAATGGGAGCAGGGTATGATATTTTAAATCAAAAGGCTGAACAATATAATGATCCTAGAGAAACAGTGGCAGCTAGCGTCGGTCAGAAATTAGCTGATGTCAGTTCACAGAGCTTGCAGAAGAATATGGAGATTCAACCAACCATAGTCATTGACCCTGGGTATAAATTCAAAATCTTTGTATTGAAGGACATGGTCTTGGATAATATTGAAGATGCTGAGGGAACACTCTCGTACACAAAATAAATTAAAGCAAGATTTAGGGCCGCTTGTTTTAGCAGCACTTTTGGATGATGCTATTTATGAGGTTTTGCTTAATCCCGATGGTGTTTTGTGGGTTGATGGTTATCAGGGAAAGCGTGAATATGGAATGATGTCGGCCGCGGCTGCGAAGAATCTGATCAATACAGTGGCAAGCGTCGCCGATGAAATAATCACCCATAAGAATCCTAGTTTTTCAGGTGAATTATGGGTCGAGATTCGAGAAGAAATTAAATTGTTCCGGTTTCAAGCGTTGATTCCCCCGATCGTGGCCTATCCCTCATTTGCTATCAGAAAGCGGGCAGGAGCTGTCATACCGCTGGAAGATTATCTTAAAGACGATATTATCACCAGGGAACAGGAAATAATGATTAGAGAGTTGGTTGATGGGAGAAAATCTATTTTAGTCGTTGGTGGTACACAATCAGGGAAAACAACTTTTTCAAACGCTATTTTGGACTGTATCGCCAAAACCTATCCTCAGGATAGGGTCATTATTATTGAGGATACTCAGGAACTTTCGTGCTCTGTCAAAGATTGTCTGACGATGCGAACATCTCCCGTAAAATCGATGAATGATCTGATTTTTGATTCCATGCGCATGAGGCCAGATCGCATCATTATCGGTGAGGTGCGTGGGAAGGAAGCCTATTCCTTGGTTAAATCCTGGAACACGGGCCATCCGGGAGGCGTAAGCACTATTCACGCCAATTCGGCTATTAGTGGGCTTTTGAGATTGGAGCAGTTAATATCTGAGGCGGGAGTTATTCCAGTGCCTGAAGCAATAGCAGAAGCCGTTAATGCTTTAATTTTTATTCAAAAAACAAATACTGGTAAGAAGGGAAGGCGGGTGACTTCAATTTTAAAGTTGGATGGGTATGACAAGGTTAAAGGTTACCTCACTCGATGAGATGGTTTTTTCTCATCTCCCAAATAGAAGGCACGGTTGCTTTTATTCAATTGTTTATGTAAAATGCAAGAAACAGAAAATTTTAAAAGGGGGATCAACTATGTCGTTATCCATGTATCAAGCATCTATACCAGTATTCATAAGTAAATTAAATAATCTGTCAGGGATCATTAAGAAGGCGGAAGATCATGCAGGGGCCAAGAAGATTGAGCCGGAGATTTTTATTAATGCCCGCTTGGCCCCTGATATGTTCCCGTTATCGCGTCAGGTGCAAATTGTCACCGATGGTGTCAAGGGTTGCGCTGCCCGCCTGGGAGGTGTAGAGATCCCTAGTTATCCAGATACAGAGAAGACTTTTCCTGAACTGCAGGCCCGTATTGCGAAGACAATTGATTTTTTAAAGACCTTTAATGCTAATCAAATTGATGGCACTGAAGAGCGCAAGGTCACCTTTAAGCTAAGAGGCCAGGAAACCTCATTCTTAGGACAAGCGTATTTGCTAAATTTCGTTTTGCCTAATTTTTATTTCCATATTTCGATGACCTACGCCATTCTTCGGCATAATGGTGTTGAGGTTGGCAAGATGGATTATCTTTCTGATTTGATGAATTATGCCATTGGGAGGGAGAATGTCTAAATTTAAAATTGGGGCATTGGGTTTATTAATGGCGATAGGTATCACGGTGACTGCTTATAGCCAGCAGGTCATGACCACGAGTGGGACAGTAACCTTTGTCGATATTGCCGGGAATATCATTAGTGTGCAAACAGACGCGGGTACGATGGTCTTTGATATGACAGTGCAAACAGACTTATTTCGATACGCTCATCACATGGCCTCTATCGAGATTAAAAAAGGGGATCCTGTAGACATTCAATATCAAATTTCCCTGACAGGTAGAAACAATATTGTTAAATTAGTTGATAAGAAATTAGATAATTTTTGATTGATGGCTATGAAAGAAAAAGTATTAAATATTTTTCTTTATATTTTATTTTTCTTAGCGATGCCAGTCCTTGCCCAGGAGTCTTTGCCCACCGATGATATAGTTGTGAAAGCAGCCAATGCCGTTGTTTTTCAGATGACTGAAAATTTAAAACTGACCCAAGATCAAATCAGTGCTGTTGAGCCTATCATCGCAGAAAATATCGCTCAAGTCCGGAATCTACAACAAAACCTGGAGAATGGAAATATTGATGGCACGGCTATGTATAATCAAAGGGAGCAATTAAATATTAAAGCGCTTCAGGATCTAAGTTTAGTTTTGACGCCAAGTCAAATGAAGGTCTGGAGGGCCATTCAATACCAATTAGGCAATATCCATAGTAATTTAAACATTGCAAAATAGAACGACCGCAGTCAATGATACTCAAATTAGAAATTTTATGCATATATCTCACGGGTCTTTTGCAGGGATTGGTTTTGGTTACTGTGCCAGCGGCAAGTTTAGTTTTTACGGCCTCAGGGGCATTTAATTTTTCAAGCAGTGAGTATGGGTTTCTTTTTATTCCCCAGGTGCTGGCAGCTATAGCCGCATCGTTATTAGGGCCTTGGTTCACCCGACGCTTTGGGATGAGGGTGGTTTACCGGCTTGGTTTGTTCTTTAACATTCTGGCTATGGCTTTAATTGCGGCAAGTCAATGGCTTTGTGGGCATCATGGGGCGTATGTCCTTGTTATTTTTGGGACCACCTTGGTGGGAGCTGGTTTCGGTTTGATGCTTCCGACCATCAATGTCTATGCCACAAACTTTTTCCCTAATAATTCAGCATCTGCCCTGACGGTATTGCATACCCTTTTGGGGATTGGAACGGCTCTGGCGCCTTTTTTGGTCACCGTTTTTGTTAAACAAATAGGCTGGTGGCTATTGCCTATTTTTGTGATTGCGGCTTTGATTATTTTATTGATGGGCGCTTTTATTTTGCCCTTGAAAGATCAAAGAGCTTCCAATATGGAAGAATCCAGTTCCATTGAGCCATCACCCTTTTTGCCGGGCAGGGTTCGTTTATTTTTATTGATTGTTTTTTTATACGGATTTTGTGAAACCATCTTTGCTAATTGGGCGATCATTTTTCTGAATAAGGAAAAAGGCCTTCAGGTAGAAGAAGCAGGATATGCGTTAACTGCTTTTTGGGTGACGGTCAGTGTGGGAAGGCTTTTGATCTCGATTATATCAGTCTGGGTTTCTCCCCGATGGGTTTACAGGATTTTGCCAATATTAATAACAGTGTCATTGATTGTTGTGGCTAAGGCATCTACATCTATGGCAGGGATTCTTTCATTTGCTTTGGCAGGCTTGTCATGTTCGGCATTTTTCCCATTAACTTTCAGTTTAGGGCAAGAAGGTTTTGAGTCAATGGCGGAAAGGGTGTCAGGATGGCTGATGGCCTCCTACATGTTGGGTTATGGAGTTGCGGCCTATGGTGTTGGCAAAATGATTGAGTTGACCCATATTCCACTCGCAGATTGGTATTTGAATTCAACGATGATTGCTTTGGGAGTGGTATTTTTATCATTCATCTTGACCCAAAGAATTCCTATCAAGGGGCTCAGGGGTTAATTTTTGCACGACTATATGGTATATTAAATTAATAAGAGGGGGGCAATGGGTAAGAAAATATTCTTGTGGATCATGATGTTAGTTGGGCTTTTCATTTTAATTTGGGTCCTCGATATTTTTATTGAATCCAATGAAGCGCAGCAGTGGCCCCAAACAAACGGTCAGATGATCTCATCTTTATTATCTATCGACCATTTGCCTAAATTGGTGGATCCGGGGTCGGATCCAACGAGATGGTATGGGACGGATGTTCGTTATGAATATACTGTAGCCGACAGAAAATATATATCGGACAGGCTCTCATTTGAAGTTTGGGGCACTCGAAGCCCTACGACAGCATTAAATATCATGAATAAATATCGCCATCAGCATAAAGTCTCAGTTTATTATAATCCTGCTTATCCTCAAGAGTCGATTCTTGAGCCTGCGAATATAGGGGATATTTCCATTCCGGTAATGTTAGGTGGATTATTGGCTATAGTGGGGTTTGTTCTTTTGTATGATCAAACAATAGAGCCCAAAACTCCGGGGGTTGGCAATCATCTTCACTCTGGGCGTGTTTATCAAAAACAAGGTAAATTTGATCTGGCTCTTAATGAATTTAATAAGTCCATTGCATTAAGTCCTCAACTTGTTGAGGGCTATAAGTGCCGTGGGGTTCTTTATCTTCAACGACTGGAATGGGATTTAGCCATTGCTGATTTTAATCATGCATTGGAATATGATCCGACAGATGGCAGTGTTTATTTTAATCAGGCTAATGCCTACAGGGGAAAAAAAGACTTTAATAAAGCTTGGGAACTTATGCAGAAAGCCATGGTCAGGGGGGTTAAGGTTAATCCGGATATTTTGAAAGATATTCAAAGGGGTCTTTAAGTTTGTAATAAATGCTTAAGGTCTCTCTGGTTTATGTGGTACAATAATCCTTTAAAAGTCATCTAAGGAAAATAAACATTCAATGCAAGCACCCTTAAAGCTTTCTTCCCATAAAACAAAAATTGTTTGCACCATCGGCCCCTCTTCGAATTCTCCTGCCCGGCTTGAAAGCATGATTGAAAATGGGATGAACGTGGCTCGCCTCAATCTTTCCCATGGGGAATTTGAAGAGCACGCCCGGAATATCCGAGTTGTCCGTGCGGCGGCGGCTAAGGTCCGGCGTTTGGTGAGTATTTTTATTGACCTTCCCGGCGTCAAGATGCGTATCGGTCATCTTCAGAACGGTTCAGTGATGCTTAAAATTGGTGCCAAGGTGGTGCTGACAACTCGTCCTATTTTGGGCACAGAGTCACTGATTCCTGTTGATTATAAGCAGCTTTATAAAAGTGTTACGCCGGGCAATATCATTTTTCTTAATGATGGATTTATCCAATTAAAAGTAGAAAAAATTTCAGGACATGATGTTCATTGCAAGGTTTTGATTGGCGGGAAACTTCTCACGCATAAAGGGCTTAATCTGCCTGGAGCAAAGATCAATATCAATCCAATCACTGACCGTGATTTGAAAATAGTTGAATTTGGATTAGCGCATGGCGTTAATATTTTTGGGCTTTCATTTGTGGAGAGGCCTAAAGATATCATCAAGGTAAGGGAATTTGCCAAAAAGAAAGGGCACACTGTTTATTTGGTGGCCAAGATCGAGCGTTTGGGCGCAGTTGAAAATTTTGATGAGATCTTAAAGGAAGCAGACGCGGTGATGATCGCCCGTGGAGATCTTGGGGTGGAGCTTCCCATTGAAGATGTTCCCGGTATTCAAAAGAGGCTTATTCAAAAAGCCAATATCATGGGTCGCCCTGTGATCACCGCCACACAGATGCTGGAATCCATGACCCAAAATGTCCGTCCGACACGGGCTGAAGTCAATGATGTGGCCAATGCCATTTTAGATGGTACAGATGCCATTATGCTTTCCCAGGAAACCGCCATCGGTGATTACCCTGTTGAAACGGTTCACATGATGGCCAAAATTGCCATGACCACGGAACAACAGCGTGAAGAGGGGCAATTATCGGATGAGGGGATGCAGATTAACAATAAAATTGCTCAAAGTGATTTTTTGACAGTTACTGATGTGACCTCGTTAAATGCCGTGCGTGCGGTCCGGGAATTAAAAGCCCGATATATACTCTCCCCGACGACCACCGGGAGTACTACTCGTCGGATCTCCAGGTTCAAACCACATTGCTGGGTATTATCTTTTAGCACGCATCAAAGGGTTTGTGATTTCTTAAATCTTTCTTATGGGGTGCAGCCCTTTTTTACAAAGAAAAACATTGCCTATGACCTGCATTCCATCTTTAAGTATTTTAAAGGATTTAACTTGGTGAAAAAAGGCGATACTGTTATTTTTACAGAACGTAGATTATCCACCAATCACACCGATTCACTTTGCATCGTTAAACTCTAGATTTTTGACTGTAAAATAAGTCATGGTAAAAACGCCTGCTTCAATGAGGGTGGTGGCCATGGCGGCCCCTACATAGGAAAATGAATAGATAAAAATGATGATCAATGGCAGGCCGATGGCTGCCATGGTGATATGGATCCTCGAGTAAACATCCGTTTTTCCACAAACTAATAGAAACTGCACTCGAAAAGCATTTGAACTGATAAAGAAAACAGAGATCAGCAGAAATCTCAAAGATAATATTGCCGCAGGATAAGACCCTCCGCAGACAAGTCGTACAATAAATGGTGCCAGGATAAAAATTAAAGGCAGGAAGATCAAAGAAACAATGATGGTGATGAGCTGCACCTGGGTCATGATCTCAAAAGCTTTCATTCTATTCTTAGAAAAGATCTTGCTAAGCCGCGGGAAAATAGCCTGGGTAAAAGAGTATAGGGGAAAGGTTTGCACGGCATTGGCAATTCTTTCAGCGATGGAATAAAATCCGGTAATGGTGTTATTGGTTAACAGGCCAACAGCAAAAACGCGGGTCGTTGTATAGGCATTGATGGCAATAACCGAAATAAAAATATTCCAACCGGCGATAAGCTGTCGTTGTAAATCGTTAAGTTTGGGCAATTGGAAACATACATCAAAGCGTGTAAATAATATGTATTGTCCTAATAGTCCGGTTAAGAGGGCTGAGAAAGAGGTGATGGTTGGGACTAAGAGAAAATCATTGGGGCTATGGATTAAAATAAAAATTCCAAATGCGTAGATAAATTCTCCGATGATATTGAGTTTGGCCGTATATTTCATACTTTCCGATCCCTGGAAAAACCAGGCCGGGAAAAGGGAATTACCGATGACAACGCCAAAGCTTAGGACATAAATCATCCAGTCTGTTTTGAATTTTGGGACAAATCCTATGACAAGGCAAAGGATGAGCAAGCTTATGAATGCCAGGATCACTTTGATGGTCATGACAGCAGAGATAACATTACAGACTTTTTCTTTATTATCGATGCAGATAGAGATTTCTTTCGTCGCTGAAACGCTAAAACCATAATCAGTGATGATCATGAAATATTGTACAAAAGCCTGAGCAAAGCAGATGAGGCCAAATTTATCAGGACCGATCACTCTGAACAAATAGGGCAAAATGACGATGGGAAGAATATAGGTGATAACCTGAAGCCCTGAGAGTGAAGTGACATTATGCAATATCTTTGAGCCCTCAAGAGGATCAACCATTCGGTAAGTTTTCTGGATTAATTTAATCAATGAATTCATCGTCTTAATTTACTCTTTACTTAAGTCTAAATAAACATATTTTTTAAGGATTTATATTTTGGGATGATATAATCCCATTATGGTTCAATTTCCAAAAAATTTTTACTGGGGTGCGGCGACATCTTCTTACCAGGTTGAAGGTAATAATACCAATGCCGATTGGTGGGCTTGGGAGAAGAAAGCTGGAAAAGAAGAATCCGGGGCTGCCTGTCGTCATTATGAGCTTTATGAGCAAGATTTTGATCTTATCAAAAGCCTCAATCATAATGCCCATCGCTTATCCATTGAATGGAGCCGCATTGAGCCAAACGAAGGAGAATTCTCGGATGATGCCATTGTGCATTACATCAATGTCATCAGGGTCTTACGCAAACGTGGCATTGAACCCATGGTCACCTTGCATCATTTCACTAATCCCCAATGGTTCGCAGATTCAGGCGGTTGGACTGATCCTAGATGTGTTAAGCGTTTCTTGCGTTATTCTCAATTTGTCACCAAGGCCTTGGCGCGAGGAGTTAACTATTGGTTTACCATCAATGAGCCGACCGTTTATTTTTCTCATTCCTATCTTTGGGGCATGTGGCCCCCACAAGCAAAATCTTTTTTGAAGACCAAGTCGGTTTATCATTATTTATTGGAAGCCCATATTGAAGTCTATCGGATGATCCATCAAGTTTATAAAGAATTAAATCTAGCCAAACCATCCGTCGGGATTGCTCAACATATGCAAGCGATTGTTCCTTGTAATAATAGTTTGATCAATCGCTTTAGCGCTAAATTAAGGGAATATTTTTATAATTTAGTGATCCTGGATCATTTAAGAGAACGTAAAACCCTTGATTTCATTGGGGTTAATTATTATTCAAGGCATTTGGTGGATGTGAAAAGCTGGTGGATTGGCAATTTGTTTATGGAGACCTGTAAAGAAAATCACCATCCCAGAAAAAAGAATTCTTTAGGATGGGATATTTATCCTGAAGGTTTAGCCCAGGTGCTTTTAAGTCTCAAGAAATATAAATTACCAGTGATTATCTCAGAGAATGGTATTTGCACATCTGATGATCAACAGCGATGGGAATATATCCAAAGTCATATTAAAAGCGTGCATTTGGCCATGGAGCAGGGCATCAATGTGACCGGGTATCTTTATTGGTCTTTGATGGATAATTTTGAATGGGCGCATGGTTTTGGTCCCAGATTTGGATTGATTGATATTGATTACAATACTCAGCAAAGGACTGTCAGACAAAGTGCTTTGAAATATGCCCAAGTGTGCCAAACGGGCATTCTCGAGGAATGACAAATTTGAAGCAGTGGATGATAACTCTTCTGATTTTAGGATGGTTAGCCTGGCATTTAGCTCTCCCTGTTGATTTCATCAGTTCAGATCTCGGCCGTTATATCAAAAATGGCGAGCTTATTTTGCAGGGACAGGGTGATGTTTTATATAAGAATTATTATTCTTATACCTACCCGCAATATCCTTTCTTAAATTACCATTGGTTCTTCGGTGTTTTGTGTTTTGTTTTCTGGCATTATTTTGGTTTTAGTGCCCTTTCTTTTGTTTATTTAATCCTCGAACTTTTTACCTTCTATTTATTTTTTCGCTGTTCTCTGCGTTATGTTTCATTTCCTAATGCGTGTGCCTTTGCGTTATTGAGTTTTCCGTTTCTTTCTTTCCGCAGTGAGATCCGTCCTGAAGGTGTCAGTTATCTTTGTTGTGCTCTTTTTTGGTGGCTGATTGATGCCTATCAGCAGCGACGAATAAAATCTCCACATTTGATCATAGCATTGTGTGCCATAGAGATAATCTGGGCTAATACCCACATTTTCTTTATGATGGGGCCGGCCCTGATGGCTCTTTTGGGTTGGCAAGCGTATATCAATAGTGAAAAAGAACAAGCGCAGTATTTTAAAAAGTTATGCTTTC
>Ga0302280_1003705_pt1 | contig 10875 bp, 17 predicted proteins | sample III_Fen_E1_1_FD_198771 | JGI IMG/M metagenome (GOLD analysis project Ga0302280, IMG submission 198771) | Peat permafrost microbial communities from Stordalen Mire near Abisko, Sweden - III_Fen_E1_1 | ecosystem: Environmental > Terrestrial > Soil > Wetlands > Permafrost | place: Sweden: Abisko...
TCGGATCCTAAAGTTGCTCAAAAGATCGTTCTTTTGACTGATGCTATGAGTCCTGTTAAGGGATTCGAACAACAGGGCGATGACTTCTTTGCTGAAGCTAAAGTCGCTGGTGTTCAATTTAGTACTACTGTTGACATTTTAAAGTAAAGGAATAAAACATGCCTAGAATTGCTGTTTCGGGAAATTTGGATACTTTTAAGCTCCCTGGGGCTTATGGATTTAGTGCGGCAAATAAGAAGGATCTTGGGGCTAGTGAATATACATTAGTTACCCTTGTTGTGGACGACTCTGGTAGCGTCCATTCCTTCCGCGCCAATATGGAAAAGGCTATTAAAGAAGTTGTTATGGCCTGTCGTCAATCGGTGAGAGCCGATAATCTCATGATTAGAGTTGTTACCTTCTCTAATGCTCTTTATGAGTTCCATGGATTTAAGCTTCTTGAAAACTGTAATGCCGATGATTACACTGGAATCTTGAACAAGGGTGGTTCTACTACTCTTTTCGATTCCATTATCAATGGTGTTGATGCAACTACTGCTTATGGCAAGTCCCTTGTCACTAGTAAGTTCATTGCAAACGGTATCGTTGTTATTATCACCGATGGTCAAGATTGGGGTTCTAGTCAGACCCTTAATGACGTTGCCAATAGCTTGAAGAATGCAAAGAATAAGGAATGCCTAGAATCCTTGCTCACCATTCTTATTGGTGTTAATGTTCAAGATGCTGGTATTGCTCGTTATTTGGCTGATATCAAAACTCAAGCCAATATTGATCAATATGTTGAATTGGACAATGCTGATGCTGCTACCTTGGCTAAATTGGCTAACTTCATTAAGAATAGTGTTCTTAGTCAATCGGTTGCTCTTGGTACTGGTGGTCCTAGTAAATCCTTAACCTTCAATTAAGGATTCCTACATAAAGGAAGTAAATGGAAGTTTACATCAAAGGAAAAGGTAAAGTTTCCCTTTCTCAAGCAGATTTTCTTGCCAAAGGTGGGCAAGGCTCTGTCTATGGGAAAGGGAAAACTGCTTTTAAAATATACGAAAATCCTAACTACATGTTTCCTGTAAATAAAATACAGGAACTCTCTGTATTGACTAATAAGTTTATTATCAAACCTGAAGATATCCTTTTAAATGATACAAATACTATCATTGGCTATACAATGCCTTTGATAAAAAATACTTATGCTTTGTGTCAGTTATTTCCAAAAGCTTTCAGACAACGTGAGAACCTTTCTCATCCTCAGATGTTTGAGTTGATTAAGAAACTTCAAGGAATTGTCAAGCATTGTCATGACAATAAGATCCTTATCGTTGACTTGAATGAAATGAATTTTTTGACTGATGATAAGTTTCAAGAGATTTATGCTATTGATACGGATAGCTACCAAACTCCTTCGTTTCCAGCTACTGCTATTATGGACAGTATTAAGGATCTTCATTCGCCTAATCATTTTGATGAAGGAACTGACTGGTTCTCCTTTGCAGTTACTGCTATGCAAATGTTTACTAGTATGCATCCGTATAAAGGGCAGCATCCTAAGTATAAAACAGTTGATGAAAGAAAATTGAAGAACATTTCTATCCTTAATAAGGAAGTTTCGGTTCCTCCTGTTTGTTATGATTTTAGCGTAATTCCACCAAATTATATGAATTTTTTCCATGCTGTCTTGGAAGAAGGAAAGAGACTTCCTCCACCTTTCGGCACTGATATGGCTCATCTTCTTATTCCTAAAATTAAGACTATTACAGGAAATAACAAGTTTGATATTCAGGAAATTCATGATTATCTTCAAGATATCTACAATTACTTCTATTTCCCTGGGAATGAGTTTGTAATTGCTGAAAAGAATTCTTTTTTCAATGATAAGCCAACTGCTAACTTTAGTAGTTTCAAGGCTGCGGCAATAACTCCTAAGAAAGATCATTTAGTCCTTGCAAAGACGGTTAACGAGAAACTTGAGTTGTTTGATGTGAATATCCAGAAGAGTATTAATTGCAATATTCAATCTGATGCTGTTATGTCTTACAATGGAATTCTTTATAACAAAATAAACGGAAATATCGTTGAAATCAGCTTCATTGAAACTGGAAATGAACTAGCAGTGTCTGCGAAGGTTATTTGTCAGACAATGGAAAACGCTACATGGTTCTTTGATGGAGTTTCTATCCAGAATATGTTAAAGAGTTTTCATGCGACTGTATTTCCAAAAGCTGGAAGTTCCTTTACAATAAACATTAAGGAACTTAAAGATTATGTGAAGATCATTGATGCCAAGTATGATAACAAAGTGTTGATGGTAGTTGCTAGAGATGTTAAAGGAAAAACTGACCAGTTTATCATTCGTATTAATGATAAGAAAGAATATGATCTTCGTAAGATAGAGAATATTACATTTACTGGTATTAACTTTATTACTCTTGAAAAGGGTATGTGTGTTAGTATTAATCATGAGGAAAAAATGGAATTGTTCTCTAATGAAATGGGTAGTCAGAATATGAAAATTATTGACGACCCAATAGTGACCAGTGACATGAAATTGTATAGAAGTGGTACAAAGGTTCTATTCGCCACTGGCAGTAAGCTTTACAGTATTAAAATGAAATAATAAAGAGAGAAAATGACTAAATTAAATCCAGTAATTCAAGAATGGGTACAAACTCTTTCTTTTATGCAACAAAGTGTACTTATAACGGCTATTAGGGGACCAGATGGTTTACCAAAAGAACATATATCTAAAAAACTAATTAAATGGTTAAGACGATGTGTATTATATAGTGCTTTTGATAGTAAACTCCATAATAGACCTTATACGATTGATAATCCATATAATCCATCTGGTGGTGGATTTACTGGTCCTTCTTTATCAGAAGATTGCATAGATTGGCAAGAACCAATGTTTAATATATTAAAAGAATATTTAAAGGAAACTGATTCTATGCCACATCACTTTCAAATGCATATTATGCATGCTTCTGAAATTATAGGATATTGTCATCCGAATGAAGCTATTAAAGAATGGTGGAATAAGGCGTATATAACGATTGTTAAAACTATGCATTTACACCAAGAATCTTATAAAACAATGATGATGAGATTAGGGGATTCTGAAAATTCATGGAAAGAAATGGATACCGCAAATTCCACTTTTAAATAAACTTGACTTTTTTAGAAAAATATTACAATATTGCAACGGAGAACCCAATGGCCCCCACTTTTAAAAACAGACCTAGTGAACTTGTGACGACTACTGATGGAAAGAAAATTTATAATTCTCGCTCTGTAGCTGTTGTTATGGTTCTTGGAATTAAGCATAAAGATAATATTTATTATGCTGTTCAGAAAAGAGGTAATAGAGAGGATCTATCCCATAAGGGGCTTTGGTGTCTTCCTTGCGGATATCTTGATTGGGATGAAAATTCCACTGAAGCTGTTATGCGGGAACTTTGGGAAGAAATGGGAATTGATCTTGATGATTTGAATACTGAGTGTAATTTTCATCTTAAAGGAACTAATTTCCTTCATGATCCTTGGTTTGTTAAAACCGAGACTGATGAAAATCGTCAAAATGTAGTTCTTTATCATGGAATTGTTTATGAGTATTTTAAATTTGATCTACCTAAGTTTTTGATTAATGCTGCTTGTGAAGGAGATGAAGTAGCTGAAGCGAAGTGGATTCAAAAGCGCGATCTTTATGAATATAAGTGGGCTTTTGATCATGGAATGGTTTTGTCTGTTTTTAACAACAAATATGTGGATTGTAACGTTGAAGTCAATAAGCCTATTTTTGGAATCGGGTGAATTATGTTATTTTTCTTGGGTATGTTTATTGGGTTTGTATTAGGTGCTTTTCTTTTTATCAGAGCATCTGAAGTTCCTACTAATCAATGTGAGCATGAATTTGATAAATGGAAAGTAACTGAAAGAACAAAGTGGAACCTTCAGAATGATTATGGTCAAATTTGTGGAAAAGAAATTTCTAGTGTCCAGGAATCTCAATGTAAAAAATGTGGCTTCACAGAAACCACGAAAAAATGCGTTAGAATTTAAAGGAAATCAGATGAAGATAGGCATTTTTGGTGGCGCGTTTTCCCCTGTTACTAAAGGGCATATTAAATTAGCTAATTATTTAGTTAATAAGAAAACCGTTGATGAAGTTTGGTTAACTCCTTGCAATAGTAATTTCTATTTGAAGAATTTGGAAGCTGGGGAGCATCGTATTAAGATGCTTGAATTGGCTGAGAAGCATGATAAAGTAAAAGTGTGTGATTTTGAGATTAGAAATGATCTTGATAAGAGCACTTATGAGATTATGAATTTGTTAAAGAAAGAATATCCTCAAGATGATTTGTATTTTGTCCTTGGCTTAGATACTGCTCAAAAGATGAGAAGTTGGGGCAATGGACTTCAAGTTATGAATGAAATGAAGTGCATTGTTATTCCTAGGGCTGGTACTTCGGAGTCTGATGTATGGTATAAAAATTATCCTCATATCTATGAAGGTAATTATATGTCTGATAGTATTTCTTCGACTGAGGTTAAGAAACTTTTAAGTCAAGGTGTGAATTTAGACAACCATCTTGACAGTGCAGTTTTTGATTATATAATTCAACACAATCTTTATAAGGAACATTGGAATGCGAATATTGGAGCACAAAACAGGAGCTAAAAAGTACGGTGATTTCGTCGTAAAAGACGGAAAGATGCTTTTCAATCGTGTTGGTCCAGTAAACGCACAGTATCAGAAAAAGAATAAATCAGTTCCAGTTAAAAGAGGGGTATGGGCTTTCCCATATCCTATTTTTGATTACTACTTCGTAGGTGCTCCTTTCAGTGCTCCTACTAAACATGCTCCTGCTAGAAACTCAGTAGTTACTTTGACAGATGAAGATAAAGTTAAATTCAACACCATCCTCAAAGGTAAAAAAGCTAGATATGCTAGTCAACCACAATGGAGCGACGAAAAGTATGATATCAGTGCAATTGAAAATGGCTTAAAAGAAGGTAAAATGCATGCTTCTACTTATAGCCATTTATTGAGAAAAACAAAATATAAAAACGCAAATAAAATACGGAGATTCTATTGGAGTGGTGAAGTATATGCAAGATTCTGTCCTAAAGGTTATGAAACAGATGTACTCTATAATGAAATGGGATGGTATAGATATGATAACATCCACGATTACATAGAAGAATTGAGAAAACACTTAATAAGTTTTTCAAATGCTAAAAAAGCATGGGGTGGAGATCCGAATAAATTCCTCAAAATGGGGGTTAGAATAGTTGGAAATAGAGATTGCAATTTGTCTGAAGATCACTTGGAAGTGTTTATCCCAATGATCGCTTGATTTTTATGGAAAATGGCCTATAATGCCTGTGGAGAAATTTTATGGAAAATGATGATCTTGGTAATCGTATGAAAAATTATGAAATGGCTGAAGCAGGTAGAATGCTTATGCCTCAGTTGCCAGTCATGTTGCGGCTCGACGGTCGTTCCTTTTCTAAGTTTACTAAAGGACTTGAAAGACCATTTGATAAGAGACTTTCTGATTTGATGGTAGCGACTACTGTTTTCCTTGTTGAGGAACTTAACGCAGTTGTTGGTTACTGTCAGTCTGATGAAATCTCCTTAGCACTTTATACTGATGACGTTAATACTCAGTTATTTTTTGACGGTAGAATTCAGAAGCTTACTTCTGTTGGTGCTGCTTTAGGAACTGCTTTCTTTAATAGAGAACTTCCTAAGTACCTTCCTGAGAAGGTTACTGCGCTTCCTGTGTTTGACTGTAGAGTCTGGAATGTGCCTAATCTTACTGAAGCGACTAATGCTTTCCTTTGGAGAGAATTAGACGCTACTAAGAACTCTATTTCAATGGCTGCTCAGCACTATTATTCTCACAAGGAACTTATGGGCGTTAATGGTGCTCAGAAGCAGGAAATGCTTTGGAAGAAAGGCGTTAACTTTAACGACTATCCAAGTTTCTTCAAAAGAGGCTCGTATATTCGTAGAGTTAAGAAGACTGTCAAGTTTACTACTGAGGAACTTGAGAAGCTTCCAGCTAAACATGCTGCTCGCACTAATCCAGATTTAACTATGGAAAGAAGTATTGTTGAGAGAGTTGAATTACCTCCAATCACTAAAATTGTGAATAGAGTTGATGTTCTTTTCAAAGGTGCTGATCCAGTTGTTAAGACCGAGGAACTTACCCGTGAAATGGTTCTTAAAAACCATAAAAGATCCCATGAAATGGGGCTTTCCACTGGTACTCTCGCTGATGTAGCTGCCCTTGGAGATGAACAGTGACTGATTCAGCATATGTTGATAAGCTTGAAAATGATAATCAAGCTCTAAGCCGTCAAATCTTAGAGCTTCAGGATGAACTTGCAAAATATCCAAAACGAGAAACTGAAGCTGCTCAGCCTTCGGCTTCTGGTGGTCCTGAACAATCACCAGAAGCTATTTTATATGAAAAAGTGACCAAAAGTATCTATTATAAAAATTATAGGGTTCTTAATTTTAAAAATACTTTTAACGGTGAGGAAGACATTTTTGTACAAGTGAAAAAGTTTGGATTCCTTTGGGTTTATGCAAGGAGATGGCCAGATTTTAGAGATGACTGTTTAATTCCTCGTTTATTTAAAAGGTCTTTTAGAAATAAGAAAGAGGCTGTTGATTGGATTTATGGGCAAGTGTATGAAAAGATTAAAAATAAATCAGAATTGCAAAGAGTTATATGGGCTTTAGAAAACGAGGTTTGAATGTTTTGTAGTAAATCGAAAGCAACATGGAAAGAGGCCCATAAGTTAAAAACATCTTCAAAGTTTATTCAAATTAGATTACTTCAATCTTTAGTCAAAGATTTAAAGAATTTAGTAATTAAATTTAAAAGTGAAGAACATACTAAATTAGCTGCTTATATTATAGCTCAGAAAAATAACTTTGAAGGAAATCCTAAATTTCATTGGTGGGTGGCTGAACTTTATTTGGGTGGAAAAATAGCTATATATGAAGATGAAATTAAATCTACTGAAGAACTTATTAGTGAATCTAAAAGAAGAATTAGATGTAGGAGTATACTTTGAACTTTAAAGAACTTTCCGATGAACAGATGCTTGAGTATCTTAAAACTTCAAAAGATTTTGATGGAGTTAAATTACATAATCTTGTTCAGATGATTGACAAGAGACTTGAAAATCCCTCTTTTGAGAATTTGAATATTCTTGAGAGAATATCTCCAACTACTCTCTATCCTGAAATGATGATTGGATTACTTTACTTCACTAGAAATTTCCCTTGGAAATACTCTAAGCTTAGAATGGCTCTTGTAATGAATGTAATAATGTACTTTAAAGAAGTGCTTGACAATATTTATTATTATGAATTGTCTATGAAATATTATATTGATGAATTTGGTTTTAATCCTCTACTAGGTAAAATTGATAATGTTTCTGAACAATTTGGAGAAGATTTTGATAAGGTTCCTTCCTATGAATGTGACTGGAAGGATATCGGAGAATCCAATTTGCCTATGGATGAAGTTGTCAAGAAATACGGACCAGTTCCTAAGAAATATCTAAAGTACTTCAAAACTCGGTCTTGACTTCTAGTGATTTCCCCTATAATAGGTACCGCAAGGTGATTTATGGAGAAACTTTTAACTAGAGACGAATTCCGCAATGGTGTATTCAAACGAGACAACTATAAGTGTGTCTTCTGTGGAGCACCAGCGAAAGACGCTCACCATATTCTTGAAAGACGCCTATTTGGTGAAAGTCAAGGATATTTTTTGAACAATGGGTGCTCCGTTTGTGAGTTCCACCATTTACAATGCGAAATGACTTTAATTTCTTGTGAAGAGGTTAGAGCTAAATGTGGAATAACTGAGATTGTCCTTCCAGAACATTTATACAGTGACTACTCCTACACTAAATGGGGAGATATCATTCTTTCGAATGGTCAGAGACTTAAGGGTGAATTGTTTTTTGATGAATCAGTTCAAAAGATACTCAAAGCTGGTGGAGTATTAGGGTCATATATAAAGTATACAAAGTATCCAAGAAGTTGGCACGCCCCATTTTCTGAGTCTTTGACAAAGGACGATAAGCAACTTTCTAATATGGATCATTTTAAAGACAAAGAAGTAGTTGTCACCATAAAAATGGATGGTGAAAATTCAAACATTTACAATGATTACTTTCATGCTCGTTCAATTGATGGAAACAGCCACCCAAGCCAAAATTGGTTGAAAAACTTCATTGCTAAGTGGCAGCATGAAATACCTGAAGGATGGAAATTTGTTGGTGAAAATTTGTACGCCAAACATTCCATCCATTATCATAATTTATCAACATATTTTATGCTATTCTCTATTTTTGATGATAAAAATACATGTTTAAGTTGGAATGATGTAGAAGAATGGGCAAAACTTCTTGATCTTGAAACTGTTCCTATACTATATAAGGGAATATACGATGAAAAGAAGATTAGAAGTTTATATACTAAAGATATGAGGGAAACAGTTGAAGGGTATGTAATTCGATTGGCATCGTCATTTAGTTATGGTAACTTCAAAAACTCTTTAGCGAAGGTAGTTCGTGCTAATCATGTTAACGCTGTAGTTCATAATTGGAAAACTCAACCAGTTATTCCAAATAAACTCAAATAATAGCCAAGGAGAAGTATCCCAAATATCCAGGGACGTTCAATATAAATAATCATAGGAGAAATTCTTATGATTATTTATGGATTAAAATGCCCTATATTAAATGAGTATAGATATATCGGACAGACTAGCAGATCGCTCAAAGAAAGATTATTTAATCATGTCTCAAGAGCACTTCAAGAGAAGAAAATATATTCACATAAAGAAAGATGGATAAGACAATTAAATAATTTGGATAAGTTAAAAGAACTAAAAATAGAAATAATAGAAGATAATATCAAAACCGCAGAGCAATTAGATGAACGAGAGATATACTGGATTGATTTTTATAAAAAGAGTTTAAAAGATAAATTAACCAATTGTGCTAAAGGTGGAGGTGACTATCTAAGATTTTCCGTAAAGGGAAAGAATCATCCATGTTTTGGTAAAAAAAGACCAGAGGAAGAAAGGAAGCGATTCAGTGAAGCAAGAAAAGGAGAAGGAAATCCTAATTTTGGAAATCACTTTAAAGTAACTGAGGAAACAAAATCAAAAATTAGTAATTCTTTAAGGAACTCTGAGAAATTTAAAAAATCAAAAGAATCTCCTGTTTATAAAGAAAAACTTTCAAACTTTTTTAGCCAAGGAAGAGAACTTTGTTTATTAAATGATAAACTTGAAGTAGTTAGAAAATATAAAAATAGTACTGAACTTGCTAAGGAATTTAATTGCACAAGAGGTAATATAAAAAACGCCAGAAGGCATAAGCGTCAGATAGGAAGATTTGTTGGTGAAAAGTTTTGGGTAGTATTTACAAAAGACTTAGAAATGTTTTTAAAAGAAAAAGGAACTTAAAATGGATGAAAAAGAATATTGGGAAATTTTATTTCCAGGGGATGGACCTTTTCCAAAGAAAATAAAGTATAGATATACAGTTATAGAAGAAGCTGGAAGATACTATAAAGAAGAAGCTGGTTATGATGAGCCTTTAAGAGGTGATGAAGTTTTTTTGACTGAACAAGCTGCTTGGGAAAGAATTGTTCAAAACGCTGAAAAAGCATTTGATAATGCAGAAGCAAATTTATTAAAAACAGTTGAAGCTGCTGAAAAAGCAGGTTGGGAACGCAAATGAGTGATGATTTTTTTGAACAGCTTAAAGGGAACCTTAGAGCTAAGATTTGGTCAAGTGAAATTGTAAAAGCTGATTGGACTAAGAAAAAAATTAAATTAGCTTGCCTTTACAATTTTCATATAGTCAGTCAAGGTGATACTATGGAAGAAGCTATTCAGGATTTAACTGATATGGTGGCTTCTACTTTACTCGCCAATTATGAGAGGAATCAGACTGCTTTACAAGGTATTGCACCAACCCCTCAAAGGATTTTGGATATTCCTTCTGAAAGGGACGTTGTGATTGCTCCAATTGCTACTTTTAGACTCTGGCTCAATAATCCAGAGAGACGACCTTGACTTTTTTAGTCGTTTCTTACAATATACCCCTCAAGGAGATTTTATGAAAGAATTTTTTATTGTTGCTGGGTTTTTTGCTATTATCTTGGGTCTTTTTTGTGGGCTTGTGCATTTTGATCATGCATATAATGCCTCTGAAGCGTTGCTTTGTGGCTATAAGACCATGGGTGAAATTCCTCCACAGGAATTAGGCAATTACTGCTTTAATTTAACTTTCTTACTTTTGTTCATTAAGTGGACTGTCGATGTCGCTTTTGCAGTTGGTGAAGTTATTTTCAAAGCTGCTAACGATGCCTAAAGCAAAAACCCCTGAACAGGAAATCAATACTCGTAGGTTATACCTTGTTAAGTATATTAACCAGGAAAAGCGTTTAATAGAATATAGACGGTGCATTAAGCGAGAAGAAGAATATTTGACTACTCATACAGATCCTGTAGAGATAGATTATTGTAAAAAGCGTATTGAAGATTATAAAGATTCTTATCAACGTCATGAAAATGAAATTCAAAAACTCTTTGTAGATCGTCTCTACTTGCGTCAAATTTCTCAAATTTTCCGTAATGGGGCAAATCCAGAAGTTCCTGTTAAGTTTAGAAAACCTATTCAAGGATAACCAATGGCAAAGAAACTTCCTGTAGTTAGAACTCCTGAACAAGAGAAAGAGCATCGAATGAAGATGATCTTCAGGTACTTTAATGCCGAGAAACGTAAAATAATGTATGAACAGTGGATGGGACCACCTAATCATATCAATGATTA
>Ga0302280_1003706_pt1 | contig 10872 bp, 7 predicted proteins | sample III_Fen_E1_1_FD_198771 | JGI IMG/M metagenome (GOLD analysis project Ga0302280, IMG submission 198771) | Peat permafrost microbial communities from Stordalen Mire near Abisko, Sweden - III_Fen_E1_1 | ecosystem: Environmental > Terrestrial > Soil > Wetlands > Permafrost | place: Sweden: Abisko...
TTTCAAGATAGGTTCGCATGTCGACTATTCTAAAATAATATCATCTTATAGCATATCTAGTCTCAGCAGTTCCTCCTCATATTTTTTAATCAATAATTATTTATTCATCTCCTTGGCCAGCGGATTAATTTATTTTAACAGATTAATATTTCCCTATCTGAGAGCAGATTAAAGACACTTCATCATCTCTTACTCGTGCTGTTTGCTTTTTAATTTGGTGAGACTTTGCGGTTAACATTAAACAATGCGAGATCTCGAAAGCATTAGCAACACTAGAGTAATAATGAAGATCTTCATTTGATTTATATTATAAACTATGATTGAAAATGTTAATTAAAAACAAAGAATAGAATGACTTTGATTTTAAGAAAACAAACGAGCAAATAAATTTAAATAAACTTCTCCCCTTTAAATTTCAATCATTCAAGATCATTTTATATGATGATATATGGAAAAATGGAAAAATGGCTTCATATCGGATGCATTCTTTATTTTGCGGTGAATACAATTTTCAAATTTAAGAATTTGAAAGATGCCATATTTTAGCCATATAGGCCGATTCATAAGTCGATTAGCATTGCGTTCAGTTGAGACCCTTACATATAAATTGATATTGTAGATATAGAAGTAATATTTTCTTAAAAATTGAATTTATAATCTATAATGCACTCATAAAAAATATTTTACAACAATTATTAACAAAATTATTTATGTTTTTAAAAGGATTCCGCTCTTGTAATTATTTGAGACCCCCCTTATGGATTCATTTAAAAGATTGAATATGAATTTCCTGCCCTGTAATATTTGTACTATTTAAAGGGATTTCTAATTTAAAATAATCGTTCTGATATTGCTATTAATTTGAATTAAATTTAAATATTTGATAATAAATCTAACGATTTAGAATTCTATTCATTTGATGTTTGAACAATATGGGGTTATAATATTTTCCTACATGCCCAAATTAACTGAATAGGAAATTAATTTAGTCAGAACGGAGTATAATAGAATTAAAAAAGAAGTGAAGTATTTTCCCCTTAAAGTTTCAGAACTTTATACATTTTATCGGCAACAAACTTTGCCTGAAATTATTAACAAATTAAACGCCTAAAATGACATTTTGTTTCCAATGTTGGTCAAAAATAATAGAAAAAAGTTATACTATATTTTCAAACAAATATTAGATGCGACTCTAAATCTCATCAAATAATATTTGCAAAATATATCGGAGATGGGTGGTCTTAAATTGTAAAAGATACAGCAAATTATAACTGAGTCATTACCTGATTTAAAAGGACAGATTCATATATCTGATGATGTTGTCGAGTGGTATGAATGGAAGTATAAATTGAGAATACTTTTTAAAGAACAATTTAATTTTATACAAGATTATTATCAAATTATAGATTAAAAAGGAGAATTAAAAACCATCATTTATTAATTTTTTAAGCAAATTCAATCAATCACCTTACATACAAAATCAGAATTGGCTCAAAGAATAATCACGAAAAAATTTAGCAAGTCCATAATAAAGATAGAGCACTCATACCAATTTGATGTTGAGGAATTGTACCTATAGAAAGATATGGAGAATATACAGCAATCAGTTATTAAATAGTCAAAGATCAGAACTTCAGAATAAGGCACAGTGAGAAGAAATAATTCTGCCCTTATTTAGAATGAACATTTGGAAATTAGATTACCTTTAAAGAAAATGAAAAGTGCAGATTCATAAACGCCAGTGTAACAAAAAACACTTGAATTGACACCTAATATATCAGAATAACACTGCTTAAATTTGTAAAAGAAGTTTGTTATTGTGCCTACAGATGAAGCACAAATTCTATCTTATGCTTTACTATCTGAAGATTAACTTAAAAGAGAGATGGGTCATCAATTTCATGATTCTATGATGAGCATTATCCGTTACAGTATCGAAAAGCCAATCAAAAAATTGAAATTATATGAAGATCAGTTCAAACTAGGTTACGGCTCTAAATTATTGGTCACTTTTAATCGTTATCAGAACATATTGTCAAAGTCAATCCAAGATATCAAGATTATGGGAGAATCTATTCCATTTTCAAAGTAAAATGACAAATGTTCTTTATATAAGCTAATTGCTCTTTTTTACAAAAGCTTGAGAAAATAATATACGGTCATTACTCGGCACTATCTTCGGAAAGTATGCTTAGCCTTATAAACTGAAATATAAACTTACGACCTCAGAAGTGCCCTCAAGATGATATAACAACACGATTTCTAAGAATAAAAAAGATCTGTCATTGCCAAAAAGTTATCTCGTGAATCAGCTTATAGATCACCAAGTTATCAAAAATCTGAGCAATCCTTAATGCTAACAAAATAATACACATTTCCAAAATCTTCTTAAATGCAACAAGATATTGAAAGATAGTTGAGAAAAATTCAAAAGAAGAATGAATGGCCTCCAATTATCCCTGATATTGAATTTATTAAATTAAACATGCACTCACCTTCAAAGATATCAAAGATAGTCAACTTTGCCATCAGTGGATACTTATCAGAAAATACTGCAAAGGATTTAGAGTGGCAAGGTTTAATTCGGGCTATAGGACAATCCTCAGAACTATATGGCGTTCGATGGCCGAGCAGCACTCTCTCATAAACTTTGAAATGTATACTAAAATTGGGTGCTAAATTTCTATCGTCACTATTTTCTTTTTTATATGGCGAAACAATCTTAAAATATCAACTAGAAGAGCTTATTGGCAAAGAAAATGTCAATACTTTTACGACGGCTTATAACATTGCAAAATTAGTTGGATAATACATAGCGGATTTTTTGATTATAAACTTTTCAGATCGTTTTATAAATCTCATTGCCTTTTCTCTTGGGACAGTGGTCGTCTTTCATTGTTTAAAAAGGTTATCTGATTGTGGGAAGCTGCATCTTATTAATCGAGTGATTACTCTTGGAGGAGTTGCTGATCAGGAAGATATAAATGAATTACTTAAAACTGCTGAATATCCATTGTTTTGGACCAACATAAAAAGTAGTGGTGATATTATTGTCAGGGGATTATTCAAACTTTATTCGTTTGGCACGACGCCGATTGGAGCTGGAGGAATACCACCAGCTTTTGGGCATTAAATTGTGAGTCTGTAAATGGGAGAAATTATTGGAGGGCACCTTGATTTCAGGTGTTATCTATAAGGAATTGGTTCGATGACTGCACTGCATTTCGATTGATTAAAGATCTATTTCTTTTATCATTTTGGTTTCATTTGAATAATTTTAAAAATCAGATTGTGATTGACTCATAGGATCGCATTCCTTGCATAAATTTGAATTTGAAATTATATTTTACTATTATTAATTCTATAGTATCTGAAACTATAAAGGACATTAATTAAAGAAGAAGAAAGAGATATATCGATTATCAGGCAATCAAACCTTTTTTAAACGGATTTCAAGTTGTTTACTCATTTTACCAGAAATTACTTGCCGTGAAGAACTTAGGGACTGCACTGCACTCATCTTTTTAACGCTAAAGGACTTATCCTTCAACGCCTCTTTCACAAATGGGTCTTCACTGCTATAGTTGCTAATCTCATAACTGCCTGGCCTATCGTTGACGGAATTGTACGATACCTTTTCTGCAAACTTGCTATGAAGAAAGGAGATTTCCTTCTTGAGATACTCCTCAAGACTGCGCATTTAAAGGGCTAATCGATGAGTATCACTTTATTTCTGTAATCGTGAGACTTGGCGAGCAAGTATGGTCACAGCTTCCTGATTATTAGCATAGGTAGTAAGCTGTCTGTCTATGGCTGCTATTTTCTGGGCAAATTGATTTTCAACAAGAAAATTATTTAAGGCTTAGTTAAGCTCTTCCTTTTTCAACTTATCCCTTGCTTTATTTGGCACCAGTACCCCCATAATCTCACTTTTAGAGTTAATCTTATCAATTTATCTTTTAGCAAGTTCTATCTATTTAAAAATACCGACCTGATCTTACTTTACTCCATCCACTGTATCTTGGAGCTATAACACCTTTGCTGGATTCATCTCAGCCAGCATCCTTTGAAAGTCTTCTCCGATTCTTAGATTCACCAACACTGTATTGATCCTTTAAAGTTACGTCAATGCAACTTTGGAATCTTTAAGCAATTTTACAATATTTTCCTGCATTATAAGTTCCTGAGCCTAACATTTTTTAACCCTTTGATAGACGTCATTAAAGTTAGAATTGAACAGCTACAGCCTCTTCTCGATTTTGAATTTATTTGACTAAAATACCTCATTGTGCAGAAGCTATTCTGCTATTTGCTTACGTATTGAGGCGAGCATATAGTTGCACTCTGTTATTCCATTCTCTGCCGTTATGCGGCTTCTATTGACCTCTTCCTCAATTCGATTAATGCGATCGGGATCAATGTTGGATTTCAGCTGATACTCTCTCATGTTTTTGTCCAACTTCTTTTCCATGTCCTGCATGTATATTAGCACCATTTCTTCATTGATCTTATCGTCTATTTTGGTTTTAAACTCTCCCAATTTCCAATTTACATGCGTATCTACTTCTCTGAGTTTATCACTTAAGTCAAAGGATATTGTTTCCATTTTATGATGCAACTATAAAGACTCTTTCGTCTGATCGCCGCGAGCTTATTCCACTTGGGTTTGTAACTGATTAAATTTTTAATTGAGCTGCATTGTTAAATCAGCCTCGACGACTGTGACTCGAGTTTATACTTTTTTGATGGCATTGAACAGAACTGTCAGGGATTCGCACATTTGATTGAGTTTTCTTGAAAATGCTAAGGAGTTATATTTAAGCTTATCGGGTTCATCCCCTTAGTCTTAGAACTCCTCTCGAGTCTTTAGAAGTTTGATGACGTTGGGATCGGAATGTATGCCTGAATTGATTAAGGCAACTGTTTCTGTGAGTTATGAAGCAGTTATCTTTGACTCGATATCCTTCTGTGCCTTTTTGAGTTGTGACTCATGCCCCTTAAATTGAAAATGCAGCTCGTTAATCTACGAAGCCAGCTTCGAATAGTTGTAATCTTATTAGATCGTAGGGCCTTTGTTCTATTCTGCCTCTGGCTATTATTTGTCCTACTCGTAGTCATAGTTTTGATTCATCAAATCAATAATAATAAGATTTGAAAGGACAAAATATCAGACCAAGATATTCTTTGCCAAGAAGGAAGGTCTTAGGCAATTTACTAGCGATATGGAGCTCATTTTATACTCTTCAAAAAATATAAAAATATTGTTGAATTATCAAATATTATCTTCATTTGCCATCAAGCTCATCTCATGCTGAATCTTTTTGAGTTCTTTCCTTAAAACAGCTTAAAAAATTTATAAATCAGTGATCATCTAGTAAGATTGTTTTTCCCTAGTTTTACAGGGAGTCAAAATATATGAATTTTACTTTTACTTAATCTATTACAGTTTATCTATTTATACTCCATCTAAAATTAACTGTAATGGCTAAAATATTATGTTTGCCAAATCCTAAAACGAGGATTATTTGTTATCGACGTAGGATTCTTAAAAAATTATCCCTTTAAGTTCTGAGTACAGTTTCAGTAAATCCTCTTTCATCAGGATTCGATTTCTTTAAAAATGCCTCAAATATATCTGCTATTTCTGTGTGATATAAATGAAAAATTAAAGCGTCTCGCGCCTCCTTTCAATTGATAGCATTCCATTTTTTAATATCTCTAATATCTTCTTTTTCTCTGCCTGATGCCTCTTTACATATTCAATCACCGCTTAAATTCTAGAATTAACTTTTTTAAATGAATCTAACCACAGACAATATTCTTTTTCAGCTAGACATGTGTACCATTTCTTTCTTTGGATAAAAAGATTCATTGGTGGATGAGTGTAGAATTTTACTGTTAGATTAAATCCAATGAGTTGAGAAATACAAAGCTACTGCCAAAGAAACACTTTGTCTCCACTTTACTGCATTTGCTGTTTGTGAATCATCATCGCTTCACAGAAATCTTGATCTAAGACAGCCTTCAGCATCCGATCTGAATAATTTAAAAGGGCATAAAAGTTATTTTATTCATATGTAATCTGTTCTTGATTTAAGAAGATATTAAAATATTGACATTTGGCTGAGATAAATACATCTCCCAATAGTGATTTAGTTTAAAGGGGCAAGTTTGTATCTAGTATACCATAGCACATATCTTTGATTTCATTAAACAATTTAGAGCAATTTTTGATCACAATTACACATTAATATTTCTTTTTGATGCCTGCTTTCTACCATGAATATAAATATTATAAGCTTAATTTATGAAAAGCAAGTTTTTACATATCTAAAATATTAAATTATAGATGAGGATGCCAACTGAAAGCATTTATATTATTGAATATATAAAAATAAATAATAAAACAGTTAAATAGAAACTAGTTGGCTAAAATAATGTCATCTTCACAATAAAATAAAGCAATGGGATGTATATCATTTATAGAATTTTCATAATTTTCAACTTAATTTTTAAAACATTAAAAGTGCTGGTTCGGCAGTTTCTTAAACTTAAGAAAATATTAATGATTTTTATTTGAATCTCTAACTAAAATTATAAACTTGTTTATTTTTAGAACTATAGGTATGATACCTTCAAAGTTATTGAGGATAATATCAAAAATATGAATTGGTCAATATTTTAGCATCTTTGATAAAAATGATAGCCTAAATATTTAAAAACATCTGTAGACAGTTGTATTAAAATCCAAATGAAAATGGCATATTAAAATTATGAAAACCATCAACCAAAATAAGAACTTATTCAATAAAAAATCATCTTCAGAATTGTCCTATCTTTTTCATTCAACAAGTTATGGTAATTTATATTAAATTCATAATAGATTAATTTTATAAATAAAATTAATGAAAAAGATAATAACTATTTAAATTGGGAAAAAATTTACTGTTAAAAATAATAAGAATGACAATATTTAATTTATGATTTATGCTTAATAAAAATAGTTAATTGATTGAGAATTAATAATTTTAATAGTATATTTCATTTAATAAGGAAAATTATTAATTAATTTAAATAAGTTTATTAATTTTTAGTTAAAATTTTGATTCACTAACTAGATTGCATTTTTTTAAATTATTTAAACTATAGTTCTATTTCTTTAATTTATAGTATTTAAAATATGCTTGTCGTCTATAATAATTTTGAATGAAATAATAGATAGATGATAATGTCAAAAACGATGATTTTTGCAAAGCTAGGCAATGGCATTCTATAAATCTGATTGCAGCACGCCCTTACTCCTTTGACAGTATTCCTCATACAGGAATAAAACAATAATCAACCATACCTAATTCATTTCGCCCTCAAGCATTACAATATCCTTCTTCATAAAGCAATCGTGCTCATTTTCAACCATCTTATTTTCCTATTGTCCACAGTCGCTTATCAACAGATCAATTCAAATTAGTAAATCCTACTGGTTATCAGTATCCTCGTCCTCAATCTCAAGCTTTTACGAAAGAAATTACATTCAACTCAAGAGCTTTCGAAGCATAACCTCCCAAAATGGAATTTACTTTTTATCCTGGAAAGAAGAATCATGAATTTCAGTCTTTAAGAAGAACGTCTGAACATGATAAAACTTCATAATCGCAAATTGAAGAGGGAAAAATTGAGATTGAAATGGTTCCAGCTCAATAGATAAAGCATTCCAGCAAATGCAATTGGAATGGCGATGTAATTTACGATATTCGAGAGGAAGATGATAGTTATATTGGGCAAATCTGCGGAAAATGGTGCTGATTTTGATTACTCTTATTTGTTTTTCATTTCGTAATTTAAATTCTACCATTCATTGCATATTGCAATGATAGTTTTTATGCGAAGATTTTACAACAAAATATAATTGATTTTATTGCTGATAAATTAGAGAAATGCATTCATATAATTGCATTTATCAATTGGATGACAGTCCGGATTATCTATAAAGATAGAAGACGGGGAGAATAAGCGAGACGGGCGATTGGTCTAGTGGTATGATTCCTGTTTAGGGTACAGGAGGTCCCGGGTTCAATTCCCGGATCGCCCCTTTTTATTATCGTAAGCCTTAATTTCAATTTCACACTCTATTAAATTCCATTATGCTCCAGTCAAAGAGAATCTATCGTCAATTTTAACAATAAGAGTAATATTGATTCTTTTCATATACAAGAAATACAAAACTATGATCATTTGTTTAGCAGAATTTTAGTTAACAGTTTCTTGTGAAGCTGATTTATACTATCACTGTAATCTACAACTTCAAATCCTCCCATAGTGAAGCAAGAAATGCTTGTCTTTTCTCTATTTCTAATTTGCTATCCTAAGGGATAGTGTTCACCCTCTGACTCCCTCATTTCCAGGTTATGCTATCTCTGTGCTTCCAGTCTGCCTTTCATAGTTTTGACGTTATGCTCTTTGCTTTGACCCAGCCTCTAGTAGTTTAAGGACACTTGCTCTGGATTAGCTTTAATATCAATATTATTTGCAGTTTGAGTCTTCTCATCAAGTAATTGATTAAAATTTGGAATTAACTCTTCAAAAGAGATAGCCTTGATACCTTTGACTTTCAGACTGGATACTCCCATCTTACTGATGATTGTAATTTCATAAAATATTTTTCTAAGAATTTTGTTCATCCTGCGTTAAAAAATATTTACATTTGAGTGTTAAGTAATTCTAAAATTCTCCCAAATAGCTGCAGAAAAGCTACTCCAAATAGTTAGAAGCTGACAGAGATGACTTTATTATTTCTGAGATGTCCAAGCAACACATCAAAAGTTTTGCGAGGATCGATACTGGCGAGTGACTGGATAATTCTATCAATATAATTGATGTAAGTTCGCAGAGGCATTTAGAAAGTGAAGCAATTGGCGAAAGTAATGCTCTTTCGGATAGCACGAAAAATACTGGCATCTTCAGTTGCTATTATACTGTCAGAAGTTAACCCCAAGTACCAAAACTTAATGAACAGCGATTGCAAGGACTGAATTTCGAAAATTTCGGTTAGAGTCATCCCTGAAAAGGAATAGTTGGTGTCCATAAGTTTATTTTATTATATAAGTTAGACCACCTTATTATGGTATGACTTTCCAGACCTGTTTTTAAGATTGGAATTAAGTTTATTTTTCTGCTTCCTTCAATGAATTTTAATATTGATAGATAAGAAATTTCGATTATGTCAGCAAATCTAATAATTTTTCATAATTTGACTTACTCTATCAAAATTCTTTTCCAAGACAAATTTTACTCTTTTGAGAACAAAAATGACTTTTATTTTGATAAAATGAAACAGGTCCATATAATGATGGTGAACCATCAAAATTGATCAGTTACTTAAATAAATAAGAGGAGTCTTAAATGCAGTTCCGATATAAAGATATATATTCTCGTTAAATGAACTACATTCTGTCCTTTTTCGCCAAATTAATTGGATATCTTCTCCTTCTAGCTTTTATTTATGAAATTGGCATGGCAAACTACACTGATATTACTCTTTCAGACAACGAGCCTACTTTCTCAACCATTTTTAATACCACAGCCATCACTGTTTAAGATACTGTAAAAAACATTGTTGAACTGAAATTGATGAACCTAAAATCTATTAATATGGCCACTTGGATATTCTGTCATCGATTCTACTTCATTGTTCTGATACTGGTTATATTTGTCTTATACTACAAGTTCCAAATATCGCTTTTGGTTGAGCCCAAACTTTTGAAAACCCCAAAAAAAACATTGAGTTAGTATGAAATCGATAAAAGATAAGAAACACGGGTAAAACTTAACGAGTTATACCCAAAAGTATCAACTTTTTACGACTGTGGAGGAAAAGAAGCTCGGAGATTATCAAGTGACGAGGAATAGACCATCGTCTAGATTAAAGATAGATAATATGACCTCTTCCCTTCAGAATGATCATGCATGACAATATTCTAATATAAATATAGTAACCAAATAAATAGGAAATAAATCATTTATTAGGCGATAAATCGATGATTCTCCGATTTACTCTACCCCGGGGATATTTAATTTTATGACGATTCTTCTCTCCAGATTCTATCGGTTGCATCTGTTAGGATTATTCAAAAATAATTTAGCCCAGATCAGTTTCCCCATCTTCGTGTTATTACTAATAAATTTCCACTGAGGGATTCTCAATATATTTCTCCTGCTCGCTATAATCATGAATCCTTTTCTTAGGCTGATTGATATATTAGTTTGCCCTTTTTTCAATCTCTTAGATTCTGTATTTCATCTCTGGTTAAATGGGCCAGTGTGTAGCAGAAGATTGGTATGAATGAATTGATCGGGCAGAAGATTCAACAGTGACTGCGTTATTGTTAACAGCTAAATCGTGAATGTCGTTTTATTAGGTTTATTTTAAGATGAGCTCAACATTTGCATTCTATTCAACTTGCTAGGATGAGAGCTGAGCATTTTGGTTGGATACATTTTGAGAAGATTGATGATATGCATTCAACTGCTGACTGTTTTATTATTTTTTGTATTGACCGAAGTCTATCTCCTATTACTGTTATAAGTCTTATTCTTCAAGCATAATTTATGTTTCAAACTGTTGATATGAATGAGAAACAACATCCTTTTGTTTTTATTATTGAAGATGCACTTTTAAATGATTATTCATATATTTTACTTTAGGATTCGACGATCCATCGACTTTCGTGCCTCCTTAATATTTACTTGGCCAATTCTCCTAACTTTTAAAGTCTCGATTATGATTTGTGACTGTTGTGCTCGGTTGAGCCACAGCTCCAACTTAGTTGTAATGCCGATTTGTAGCAGTTTTTGTTCTCCTCTTTCTGTTTTTCG
>Ga0302280_1003708_pt1 | contig 10871 bp, 14 predicted proteins | sample III_Fen_E1_1_FD_198771 | JGI IMG/M metagenome (GOLD analysis project Ga0302280, IMG submission 198771) | Peat permafrost microbial communities from Stordalen Mire near Abisko, Sweden - III_Fen_E1_1 | ecosystem: Environmental > Terrestrial > Soil > Wetlands > Permafrost | place: Sweden: Abisko...
CATCTAGTCTTTGGCGACAGACCGTGAGATCATGGCCGGATGGATACATCAAAAACTGAAACCGGCCAGCGACGTTTAACTTCTAAACAGCGGCGACGACTGCTGGCAAAATTCCAATAATATGCCAAGTAAAGCCTTAGCGCGATGATTGGTTATTAGAGGCTTATTACGTTTAATAACTCCCCCAACATTAGCGGCATTGGTGGTAACGGAGAAATCCCGTCTAATTTATAAGAATTCAATAGCGCATTAGCCGACTCCTGAGGCATTCCGATGTAAAAACCTTTCACAATAAAAGGCTTGTTTTCTACTTTTTTCGCCGGCTCTGATGGCTGCGATGCCTCATCCGCTGTTTGCACTTGTTGCTTTTGGCAACCCAGTAACAAACCGCATACAGCGACAAATGCAATGTAATTGTTTGCACGCATTAAAAGAACATTTTCAGTTTTTTATTCAAAGCCATCTTTTTTTGCAAAAAAGACAACTTCCATACATCCCAGTTTTCTATCTTCTCTGACATTCCCCATATGGTTTGAAGCCCACGCCCAGCGTGGGTGGCTTTCCTGATTTTCTTACCGCCTCCCAGATTTGCAAGACATTTTCCACCCACTCGGCTGTTTTACCGCCGGTTATGACCACGTACCTCCGGGGGGCCGGGATGCTGCTCGAACGACCGCCGGCTGGGCGTCACAACGTCCATCTCCCATTTTTGGCTGCTAAAATCAAATCACTGATCCGAATCGGCTTCAAACCTGCCTCATCTTCGGCTGACCGTCTCTTGCGGAACGGTAAACTGACGAGAAACCAAAGCCACGCGATTGGCGCATAAATCGGTAAGCCTTCTGGGCCAAAATGCTGGTCGCCTCGAAATCCAGACAAATCGACCTGAAACTTCTGTCCAAACTTTTCGATAAGCTCCCAACCATCTGCACCATCAACACACAAATCAGCGTATAAAGTCGAATCCGGCGTCAACCGCTCGCGCTTCACGCCAGTAAACTCAGCCACGAAATCCATAACGCTCTCGTCAAAGGCGGTCATACGATGATTTAATACTAAATATACTGCTCCGGCTTCGACCGGATGAAAACCGGAGCAAAGGCGGTTTGAGTTTTAAGTCATTGAATTCCCCTTAGACCTGACACACACGATGATATAAACAAGAAAGTGCCGAACAGTTGGGACGCCAATACCGCTACGCAAATCGTCTTCCCCCAATAATATAATCTTTTGGAACTCTCTGTTGGACGCCTAAAACCATCGATGGCCATGAAGAATCCGAGTGGCCAACTTACAATTGACGCACTTATGAAAACAACGGATTGACCTGAATCTTTAAAGTACAAAATACACATGACTGGCCATGCAACCAAAAGGCTGGCAAAGATGCTTTCAACAAATGTTTTCACACGCAGATATATCGTGGTTTTCTATCGCTCAATGCCGCTTGCCCCCACCTGTTCATACGGGTGCGCCGGTTTTAAAAAGTGGATTTTTCATCCCAACATCATGTGGTTCAATCTCGCTTACCGCCGCCTTGCGTTGATCGTTGCGACACAGACGAGAACCGACATCCAAACCAACGACACCATAAACGCGGCGGCTCCAAATATCATCAGCAGAATATCAACATCGACAAACAACCACTGTAAATCTGGCACACCCTTGTAATCAGGCGTGACGAACATCCAACCAACAAAGCCCAACAGCAAACAGCCGAGCGAAATGAATAATAATAACCAATATGGACGTTTGAAATTCATATTGTAGCGTAGTAAGCTGCCAGTATTTTTTAACCAGCAGTCCCTCCGTCCGGGTTCAGGCCGGGTTTTGCTTGGTTTATAGGGTAATCTTCCGCCTGATCCATGCGGTTCGTCAACTTCATTTTTACCGGATGAAAATTTCATTTTTCGATCACCGGTTCCGCCCGTTAAGCGTAGGCGTCCGGCGAATCCGATGCCCGCCGGGCACTGGACTGATCTGGATATTCCGGGCTGGGCTGGGCTGGGGTTTGGGGGGCAAGGTCATCGGGGGCGCGTATTGGCGGCTGGAAGAGCGTTTGGCGAGTCGGGAGGGCGTTTGGCGAGCTTGGAGGCCGGGTTGGAGCGATAGGAGCCAAAGATCGGCGGGACGGGGCGTGAAGCGTGACGCGCTGGGGTGCGGCGGGGTATCCGGCACTGCTTGGATGAAAATCTAAAATTTCATCCACCAAACATCTGAACGAGCACCGTGGTTAAAAAATCTAAAACTTCATCCAAAAATCAATCTTCCCTTAAAAATAAATTAAAATTATTTGTCCGGTTTTGCTCCGACCGGTCATAAATAGGTAGATGCAATCACTGGACGACATGGCCTTGGTGAGAGAATTCGCCTCACAAAAATCAGATGCAGCGTTTGAAACGCTCGTGGCGCGGCACAGCAACCTCGTGTATTCCGCTGCTCTGCGACAGGTGGGTGATCCCCATGTGGCTGAGGAAATCACACAGGCTGTGTTTATCATCCTCGCCCGCAAGGCTGCCAGTCTGCGCCAGAATACGTTCCTTACCGGCTGGCTGTTCAATACCGCCCGTTACGCTGCCTTGGCGGAACTACGGGCTAACCGTCGGCGTAAACGATGGGAAACGGAGGCTCACATGGAAAATACAATGTCAGACCGAAAGGATGAAGCCGCGTGGCAAAACATCGCGCCCCTGCTGGATGAGGCGTTGGCGAAACTTAACGAAGTTGACCGTCGGGCGATATTGCTTCGGTATTTCGAGGGCCGGACTCTGGCCGAGGTGGGCACATCACTGGCGTTGACCGAGGACACGGCCCGTAAACGGGTCGCACGGGCGTTGGAAAAGTTGCGCACACTGTTTGTGAAACGCGGCGTAATTCTGACAACCACGGTGATTGCCGGGGCTGTGGCGGCCAATTCTGTGCAGGCCGCGCCCGTGGGGTTGGCGGCAACCATTTCTGCGACGGCTGTTGGATCAACTGCTGCCACATCTGGCGCAATGCTGGCGAATGCGACACTCAAGACGATGACTTGGTTGAAGGTAAAATTTGGACTGGGCGTGGGGGTTTCTATTCTCGTGGCGGGCGGAATTGCGGTGGTCGTTGTTAGCAGTATGAACAAACCGCCGTCAAATCCAGCGTTGGCTCGCCAAATGATCCAAGCAATTTTCAATCATGTGAGCAGTCCGCTTCCGGCACAGATGCGTTTTGTTGCCGAAGTTGAGACCGTGGAGACACCATGGACAGAAACGCAAATCAGCAACGATGTCGAGCAACTAGAAGAGGTTATTCGGAAAAACGAAGGCGTGCGGGACGAAGATTTGGCGAACTGGCGTCGAAGGGAAGCGGATTCGCGGGAGATAAATATGGAGGAGAGGCGTTTGACGCACGGCGGAATGCGAACTTTCGTTGATCAAGAATGGCTGGCTGGAGGTTTATGGCGACTCGACCAATTAGAAACGACGCCAATGCCGGAAAAGCTTCAGGCAATGTATAAGCCTTTGCCAAAGGGAGAATTTTATGAAAAGTCGCTGTTCCGCATCGGGGAGGCGAATTTTACCAGTCATCCCATGAGTCAGATTGATTACGGATTGCATTCGGCGTGGTTCGGCAGCGTAAATTGGGAACAGGAAGGATTGTGGGAAGCTGCCACTCTCGAAGAGTCCATCGGCTTTATAGTGACATTCGCCATTTGTGACATAACTGAGATGATGGATTTAAGCCGGCAGGCTCAATCCAAACCGCATACAGATATTGATTCATATGCCGGAGCCAGACTAGACCCGCACAAACTGGATGCACTTGCATCAGGCAAGGATGGGCGCTGGATAGTGCAAACCGACGAAGCTGTGTTGAACGGTCGTAAAATGGCCGTTCTCCGCCTGAAAGGCAAAACCATCAGTCTGGCACACGGTGAGGAAATCGCGTTTTTTGCCGACGCAAATCATCTGACAAACATTTACCGCATTGAACTGACGAAGATGCCGTTTATGAAAACACCTCACATTTCAATCCGCGATGATTTCGACACCAACGGTTTTCCTCATACTTGGATTGTTGAGACTCCGAATGATGAAGTCTTGAAAAAAACTGTAAAATTCAAAGAGGTGGGATTCCCAGCGCAGTATGACGACAAGGCCATTTTTTCGCCAGAGATTCCACAAGGTTATTCAATTGACGGACGGCCTAGTAAATGAATTTATTTTGGATGAAAATCACGTCAAACCGACTGCCCGGATCACCCGGTACGCGCCCAGCGCGTCTGGTTTGTCCGGGAAGCACAGGGTAGGTGGATTGGGCGGGATGGGGGAGCCGGATGCACCGTTTTCCGCCGTCGAATGCCATCAGCTTGGGATAGTCATTTTAATGGATTTGAAGTCTTTATAATGCGACATCAGGACAGCATAAAACTCGGCATTCAATCGCTCAAGGGTTTCCTGCCGCATTTGTCCGGCTGTCACGGCGTTATTAAAATGCAAAACGATGAGCTTGATCCCATCTGCGTTAGAGGATGCAAATGCTTGGCTGTAGTCATGGCAGAACCCATTGATTTGAGGAAAGCCGAGTTCTTCGATATGTGTTTTTACGAAAATGTGTGCCTGTAAACTGGTATCCATGTTGCAGTTCTTGGCAATAGCAATCAGCATCAATTCAATGAACACTGCTCGAAGATGATCGAGGTAGAGTTGAAGTTCGGCGGCATTTAAGAAACTGTCTCCGCAACTTCGTCTGAAAGCCTCACCAGTGGCCTCGTCGGAATGCTCGAAGGCCGCCTTAATTGATGCGGCACAGTATTTTTGAAAAGAGATTCGTCTCTTAAAGAACATAATCTATTAATGATCGGGTTGGCGATGATGCTGGCGTGGCGTTTCTGATTAATTAAGCAGTCCTCTATTTTTCGTGTCTTGAACGGCCAAAATGATGTCGTCACAAAAGTTCTGCTGACTGATTGTGTGTTGGCCGAGATGGTAGCAATCCAAAACGACTTGCTTCCCCGTCACATAATAATTGCGATAGGTTTTGGGGTAAGAAATTGAGTTTTCGAGAAAACCAAAATGCTTGAAAAAATCAATTGTTCCAGATGCTATAATAATGGTTGGATTTGCAACTTCAATCTGTCGCTTTACCGCTGAACCGAATATTCTAACGTTTTTCCAAAATATTTCCCAATCTCTGACTCTGGCTCCGCCCACGATTTTGTTAATGTTTGTAAAAGCTGTATTGAGTAACAGATTTGAAACGTCTACATCCTTGTCGGAGTCGGGAATGTCGTCCCAAAGTGCGAAATTATTATTCAGCGAATACTCCAGAAACCTCATTGGATCAAAATATTTATTGCGCCCAATTCTGTTTCCGTTCAATCGGTCAACGATATCTTTTTTGTAGTCATACCCTCCCTCATCGTCGTGTGGCTCACGAAGCACCCATGATGTTTTAATCTTACGCTCCGAGTAGTGTTCTGGTGAGATTACACCATCAGTCGCAACCTCAAGTTCCAACTGGCCTGCGATCTGCCAAACCTCAGCGTCAATTTTTGTTTGCTCGGAAATCAATTGTTGTGCGGTCATAAAATACGAAGAGAATTCAGTGTTGCTACGAAACCGCCCACTCCACCATCAAAAGCTCAATAGATGTTTTCATGGCGGCTAGTCACATCAATTCCATCTGCGTAGTGGTCACAGCTTCTCCGCGCCGGGTGGCGATAAAATTCTGAATTTCATCCAGATCACTCATCACCGCACCACGTTCAAAAGGTTGAACATCGGCCTGAATCACCGGCGTCATCAATAACAGGAATCCTTCTGCTCGGCCCCAAAATAAATTCTCCAGTGTCAGGCGGAGTTCCGCGATCCGACCTTGGCTGTCAATCGTTACAATGTCTCCGAACTTGCCTTGGCCCCAACCATGCGGCAGCCGGCTGAACCCGGAATCCGGATTTACCGCCAACCAGACAAGCCGCACCAGCGCAGCCTGCAATCTGGCCGCGAAGGAACCGAGGGAACCATAACGATTCCAACCGACGGGTGGGATTTCATGAGTACAGAATTCAATTTTTTCATCCAAAAATCGCCAAGTAAGAAACCGAGGCTTGCCCGGCCAGACACCAGCCCGATTATATTTGGGTTTGATCTCGCGGATCAGTTTGGCTTCGTGTTTTAAGGCGGCGGATTCATTTGCACACACATCAAACTCGATCCGAGCCACTTCGCGCACCATCTTCAGGTGGCGGCGGGCCATATTTTCGGGATTGGCCACCCGATAGGAACGCAGTCGTTGACGGAGGTTTTTGGCCTTACCGACGTACACAATCTTGTCCTGTGCATCCCGCATCTTGTAAACCCCCGCACGTTCGGGAATCTTGCGGAAAAACTTTTTACCCAACCGCTTCACCAACGGTTTTTCGGGAGCAAACATCAATTGCTGACCGGACGCCATGGTTGGAAAAGTACTCTGATTCGTTTGGGTTGCAATTCATTTTGGAAAAATTCTCTCGCGCCGGAAATGAATGTAATCTTCAATATGGTTGTGGGTCGTTCCGCATACATTTCAAAGTCCAAATATTTACAAGGGCTACAATGCTCCAAACTTCTGTGGAGTGCCTACAACGCCAAAGACATTTTCCCTATTGTGGACGCCGCCCAGCAGGCAATCTTTGACCAAGGGCACGAGGTCGGGTCGCTGGCAAAGAAGATGTTCCCAAACGGAATTGAGATTGATATCGATCCGGCTGATTTTGAGGGTGCGATCCGGTTGACCAAAAAACATCTGGCGTCACGGCGTCCAATTTTTGAAGCCGCTCTTTCCGCTAATGGCGGATACGCTCGTGCTGACATTTTGAATCCCGTTGGCAAAAATGAATGGGAAATCATTGAGGTCAAATCAACTACTTCATTAAAGGATATCCACATTCCCGATGTGGCGTTTCAATCATGGGTATTCACTGAAGCCGGAATAAAAATCCGCCACTGTTTCGTCTGCCACATCAACAATGAGTTTGTCCGGCATGGGGAAATTGACCCGAAGGAATTGTTTGCGTTGCGTGACGTAACGGCGGATGTGGCGGCGTATTCCGGTGAAATTGAAGACCAGATTGCGGAGATGGGAAAAATTATCCGTGCCGCCAAGTGCCCAGAAATCCAAATCGGCAAACAGTGTAACAGTCCATACACGTGCCCACTCCATGACCGCTGCTGGTCATTCCTGCCGCCACACAGCGTTTTTGATTTATACAACGATCAAATCGGACGCCGGTGGGATTTGCTAAAACAGAACATTTTAAAGATGGCCGACATCCCCGAAGATTATCCGCTGTCGGCGAATCAGATTATCCAACGGACTGCGATTGTCACAGGTAAACCACAAATCAAGAAACCAGTGATCCAGACTTTCCTAAAAAACTTGGAATACCCGATACATTTTCTGGATTTTGAAACCTTCAGCACGGCGATCCCAGTATTTGACGGCACACGGCCATATGAGCAAATTCCATTTCAATTTTCGCTCCACATCGTTCACAGGAAAGGATCAAAGCCGGAGCATCGTCAATTTCTGGCTGAGGGGCAGAATGATCCACGGGCGGAGTTCATGTTCCAGTTAAAGGCGGCGATTGAACCAACCGGCTCCATTTTGGCTTTTAACGCACCGTTTGAAAAAAGCCGGATGAAGGAATGTTCGGAATTATTGCCGGAATACAAATCTTGGGTGGCGTCGGTGAACGAACGGCTCGTGGATTTATTGAATCCATTTCGCGCATTCAGTTTTTATCATCCCGACCAGAACGGCAGCGCCTCGATGAAATTTGTTCTCCCGGCGTTGACGGGGAAGGATTACACCGGGTTGGAAATTCAGGAGGGTGGAGCCGCGAGCCGGGAATTTCTGCGGGTGACGTTCGGAGAGGTTGGTACTGCGGAGCGCAAGCGGGTGCGACGTGCGCTGGAAAAGTATTGCGGGCAGGACACCGAGGGCATGGTGTGGATTTTGGATGTGTTGAGGGGGCACCACTGAAAGTGCTTGATTCGTCATCGGTTTTGCTTCAAAACGTAAGCAGTCAAAAAGTGTATGAAAACAAATGTCTGTAGCGGATTCGCCGGTGTCGTGTTGTTTGTTGCATCTTTAGCAACGGCACAAACAACACAATTTGTAACCATACAATATCCCAAAAATTATTTTGTTCAAACCAACCAAGTTGTATCGGTAGTTGGTTATGACTATATTGATAAGCCAATAATCAACAGCTACTATTTACTTAGCAGCAACACAATAAGATTAGACCCTTACAATGGCGGAAGTTCAATTGCGACGCCATCGGCGCAAATACCGCAAATGGTCACTGGCGTAACCTATGTCGAAATGGATAGCGCCGGATGGGCTACCTTCAAAATCGAAACTCCAGCGACTGCAACCGTTGTTTCAAATTATGTCCCTGCCGATGCGATTGTGATCCCCGCCAGTGCCACAGGAAATGTTCAAATCATTTTGGAATCCAGCCCAGATTTGGTGAATTGGACTGCCGCTAGTCCCGGAACCTACGGGGCATCAGCCGGAACAAACAGATTCTTTAGGGTTCGTGCGGCGGCGAATTGAGTGGGAACGGAAGCGGGTGCGGCGTGCCCTTGAGAAGTTTTTCGGTTTGGATGCCAAAGGAATGATTTGGATTCTAAATGCGATTGTGGTACGCTGAACACATGGGCACTCAAGCACAACTGACCCGTGTGTTGAAGGGATGCCTTCGGATTGAAGCAGATAAACAGCAGTCCGAAGTTAATTCAGTTCAACGGTTAATGCAGCAGATGAATGAGGTGCTTCCTCGCCTCAATGAACGGATTGCGAGAATTGAGCGAACCAAGGCATCACGATTCAACATCTTCCAAGCCCTTAGAATTGAGAGGCGAGAAACAGTTTTACACACGCCATTTCTCGCATTCATTCTTGATCCATCGGAGACCCATGCTCAGGGCACCTTGTTCCTTAAAAAGTTTTTCGAGACTTTGAGCCGTAACGGGAAATTCAAGGCTCCTTACACGGTGGATGCCCATGATTGGCAAGTATCATCTGAAATCCACATAGGAAGATTTGGCATCATAGACTTGGTTGTCAAATGTCCCTCACAAAAATATGCATTTGTCATAGAGAACAAAGTGGATGCCTCGGAGCGTGATCGACAGATTGGAGACTATTCAAAGTGGATGGACCGGAATCTGCACGACTACGAGATACGGCAGATTGCCTTGTTGACTCCTGACGGTCGAATGCCAACAAGCAATGAAGGGCGTCACTGCTTAACAATTTCATACGATAAGGATATTGCTGATTTTCTCAAATCGGCCTTGAGAGATGTTAAAGCCCCAGTAGTTCGTTATGTCATTGCCCAATACATTAAAACGATAGAAAGGATTACGTATGCCGAATAAGAACGCTCACGATGAAATCGTAAAGTTTGTCACGCAACCGAAAAATCTTTCAGCAACCATGACCATATTGTTGCAGTCAGATGAAATCAAAGCCGCTGCACTGGCGAATTTCTGGGACTCGATCAAAAAGAGCCTTGAAGCGTCCATGCCAAAAAGAATGGCGGCAAAACCGTCAATGGTGTGGGGATTCTCAACCCATCGAGTCGAGAATGTCTATCGAGACTTAAGCTGGTGGAGCAAATCATTTGAAAGTGAAAAACGTTTCGCCTCGTATTCCGTTCAGCACTACCTAAATGCTCATTGTTTCGAGCTTCAAGTTGGGGTCGGGTGGAACACCGAAGTTCCGCTGACTTCTCCCATCCAGAAGATCAAGCCAATGCAGAACCTTTACCAACAACTCAGCGACACACGGTTTAGTCGGGGCGAATGGTGGGTAGCAAAAGAAGTGATTGAGGAGGCAGACTCATTGCCAGATTTCTTGAAGAAATATGGCGAGAACCCCAAAGCTGTCGTAGGGAATATTTGTCAAAGATTTTGGAGTGTTGCCGACGAAACGTTCGAGTTGGTGGAGGCGGTAAACAAATCCATCCAGAAGATGTAGGTTTGTGACTGTGAGTCGGAACGGAAACGGGTGAGGCGTATGCTAGAACGATTCAGGAAATCCGTCATACACGACAAGCACGGGAAACCATACTTCGTGATTGGAAGTGATTTGGATTCGGAAATCTTCAAGCGGTTCAACATTGAGAACCGTGGCCATCGTGTCGGTTACGTCAACTACCACGTTGAAGCCGATGACGTTTTATTCATTGATGACCTTCGCCTTGATGCCAAGGCAATGCGTCCACCGTGGTTTTTTATCCCCTTGCCTTACGGGACTGGATCGTTCCCGCCTGAACGCTGGCGAGTCACGGCGACAAATAGCAGCATGGATTCCATGCAGTATTTTGACGTGCCGGATTGGAACCACCTGTTTTTCCGTTTGCAATAACCCGCCAGTCGTTAGCGAGGCGGAACGGAATCGAGTCCAAAATTGCATGGAGATGCGTTGCGATCAGGACGCAATAGGCATGAAAAGGATGGGTTGGAAAACTATTAACACCGAAAACTACTTGCTCAGCAACGTGCATGGCGGTTTAAGGAGAGATACAATTTGAGAGCTACTCATATTAAGCCTTTCCAGATTTGAAAAGGCATCGCCAACAGTTTTTAAGTCATTCAGTGTAATCTGAAGCATGAGGAGGTGGACACTGGTCAACAAAAAGAAGATGGCCTCGTTTGAGTTTGGGTCCTGTGCACCATTTACACGGTCTACTAGTTCCAGAAACTTTTCCATGCCACTTGTCTTATCCCATATTTCCCAAATAAGCTTCACAAGCTGATGTTATTGACTTACACTGAAGCCGCATAAACAAAGGCTTTCATCTATGTCCAACCAACAAAAAACGGCGAATCCAACGGGTG
>Ga0302280_1003711_pt1 | contig 10866 bp, 9 predicted proteins | sample III_Fen_E1_1_FD_198771 | JGI IMG/M metagenome (GOLD analysis project Ga0302280, IMG submission 198771) | Peat permafrost microbial communities from Stordalen Mire near Abisko, Sweden - III_Fen_E1_1 | ecosystem: Environmental > Terrestrial > Soil > Wetlands > Permafrost | place: Sweden: Abisko...
TACATTCAGTTGAAATTGGTTATCTTTGCTTAATTGTGTATTGTTCTCAGCAATAAATATAAAAATCATGTACTCAGGTAAACTGTTTTTATGGTTGGGGAGCCTTAATAAAAGCGAAAGGAACCGTTTCCGGGACTTCGTTAATTCTCCTTTTTTCAATAAAAACGAAGATACAAAACGTTTTCTTGCAATTCTGGATAATGATCACGAACGGCAACTTACCAAAGAACAGGTTTCTAAAAAGCTGTTCCCCGGAAAACCTGATGATACCCGCAAGATCACGGACCAGGTTTATTACCTCACCAGACTCGTAGAGCAATTCCTTTCTCTTCAAAAATTTAATGCAGACCCTATTCTCCAAAACATAAACCTGCTAAGCGAATGTCTTGAACGCAGTATCGAAAAAATGGCATTGTCCATATCAGATGATATCGAAAAACAACTTCGCGAGGCGGTTTATAGGGATAATGCTCACTACTACAGGGAGTTTCTCTTCGAAACCGAACTCGATAGATTCTACCTCGGTAAAGAGAAGGTAAAGCGCGATGAAAGCCTTCAGATAAAAACAGACAGCCTGGATCTCTTTTATATTTCAACAAAGCTGCGTGATTGCTGTGAGATGCTGAACCGGAACCAGATCATGCAAGGATACGAGTACAAAATGCCTCTATTAGAATCACTTAAGGAATATGTTAAAGATTTTTTATATGATTTTGACAAGTATCCTGCCATCGGCATCTATTATCATATCCTGCTCATGCTGCAATACCCGGATGATCAAGCGCATTTTCTAAAACTGAAATCTTTGCTTGAGACAAGCCATTCGCTCTTCCCTGAAAACGAATTGCGCGATATGTACAACTACCCAAGAAACTATTGCATCAGGAAAATAAATGCAGGTGACAATGATTTTTACCGGCCGCTTTTCGAGATCAGTAAAAACCTGATCGAAACCGGGCTGATCATGACCGGTAAATACATTACCCAGCGTGATTATAAAAATATCGTTTCCATGGCGTTGCGGATTGGGGAATTTGAATGGACTCTGAATTTCATAAACGATTATAAATCAAAAATTTCCTCTGAAAACCGGCAGAATGCATTCTCTTATAATCTTGCAAACTATTATTACGAAACCAAAGAATACACAAAGGCCGTGAAGCTGCTCAGGGATGTTGAATTTACAGACGTTTATTATAACCTCGACGCAAAAGTAATGCTCCTCAAAATCTATTATGAGCGCGATGAAGATGAGTCATTCCTGGCATTGGCGGCGGCTTTTAAAAACTATCTTACAAGGAACAAACTCATTAACGAACAGACTTATCTAAATTATAATAATCTTTTAAGTTACACCCGGAAAGCATTTTATCTAAAAAACAGGCTCCCTTATCAGCGCGGCAAAGATTTTGGTAAAAATGTAAAAGCGCTGAAAGAAAAAGTTGAAAGCGCTCAGAATATTTTGAACAGTAAATGGCTGGTAACAGAAATTGAGAAGATTGAAGGATGAAGTGGAAGGATTTCCAACTTATTGGCCATCCCTGGACGCTTCAAATTCCTGGTCAGTAACAGGAGGCGCCGTTGGCGTTTTGATAACATTAAATTCAAAATGATTTAGCTGATGACAGGAGTTGCAGGTACCGGTTAGGTTGGCATATCCAAGTTTAAATTTTTCAACATCTTTACTTGCGATGGCTTCTGAAATTGCTTTAATTGGAGAAGTAAGCATAACAAGGTTTTGGGTTTCAGGGCGATCGGTTTCTATTTGCTGCGCCTGTTCCACAGTTTCTTTTATTTCCCCGATTTCAAAGTCAGCCAGTTTCCAGTTTTTGTCGGATCCTGCAAACCATAATTTTTCATGGTGAAGTTGTACCCCAAGCATTAGTTCGCCGAGACCTGGCTTCATTTTTTGAACAAAGGCATTGAGGCTGTCTACCTTTTTCTCAAGTGCCATCCGCTTCGCACCTTTGTTTGAGTTATTTGTACAGGATAGAAATACAAGAATTAACAGCGCAAAAGCGGATAACTTTTTCATGGATTCGTGTTTATTAATAGCAAAGTTAGAAATAATGGGGTAATGAAGGCAGAACCGCAAAGGGCGCAATGGTATCGCAGAGGACATAAAGTTTTAAAACTGAAAAGATTTTCCTTTGCGCTTCTTTGCGATACCTTTGTGTTCCCGTCCGAATGGCAAAAAGCCGGGCGGGCTTTGCGGTTAACTTTTAAGTTACATAGAGAATAAAAAATGTCATCTTAGTCCATCCTGAAGTTTTTTTCAGCAATTGTAACTTTATTGCAATAAGCCCGTCCTATGCTCAGAGATGTAAAAATTATTAAACAGATCTTAATAATTATCCAGATTGCGAAAACTGCCTTAAATTGCCCATAAAATAAAAATAACATTGAGCGAAATTGTACTATCAGCACAGGGTTTGCAAAAGCGATTCGGTAAGCTTATAGCCGTCAACAACATTTCTTTTCAAATAGAAAGAGGAAATGTTTTCGGCCTGCTTGGCCCGAACGGCAGCGGCAAATCAACTACATTAGGTATGCTCTTAAGCGTGCTGGATCCGGATGGCGGCACATTCCAATGGTTTGGCGAAAACGCTGATGCCGTTCAGCGCCGCAAAATCGGAACCATGCTGGAAGGACCTAATTTTTACAGCTATCTTTCTGCTTATAATAACCTTAAGGTTAATGCAACCATTAAGGAAGTTCCCTATTCAGATATCGAAAGAGTCCTCAGAAAAGTAGGATTGTGGGAACGAAGAAACAGCAGGTACCGGACTTTTTCAACCGGAATGAAACAGCGGCTGGGCATTGCCAATGCACTCCTTGGCAGCCCAAAGCTTTTGATCCTGGATGAACCTACCAATGGCCTTGACCCACAAGGGATAGTAGAAGTACGCGACCTGATAACGGAAGAAGCCGAAAACGGCCAGACGATACTTCTCGCCAGTCACCTCCTTGACGAAGTGGAAAAAGTGTGTACACATCTCGTAGTGCTGCAAAAAGGCAATCTTCTGTATCAGGGCGAAACAGCATCCTTTATCAAAGGCAAGAAACGCGTGGAAATAAGCGCCGACGATATAGATGCGCTGCGCCAGGCTTTGCAGGATTACCCTGAGATCGAAAAGATCACTCAGAAGGACAACATGCTGCTGCTTGAGGTAAAGCCCGATTTTCAGGCACAGGAACTCAATAAATTCTTGTCCCAAAAAGGGATTACCCTCAACCATCTTTCTATAGAAAAACATGCCCTTGAAACACAGTTCCTTGAATTAACATCCAAATCATGAAAAAGCTTCTCCGGTTAGAATATATCAAATACACCCGCTCCACTATATTTTACATATTTATTGGGTTATTTATGGCTTTGGTGGCGCTTTCTGAAATCAGTAGTATATACCTGTCCAATAAATTCGGAATAAAACTGGGTTTCGCAACCTTGTGGCCCACCCTGATAAATACCGCTACGTCCATGAATGTTTTTATCGGGATACTCATCATGGTTTCTATTACTTCAGAATACCAATATCGTACGATGAGGCAGCATATTGTAGATGGGCTTGATAAAAAGGATATATTTATTGCCAAACATTTATATGCGTTATGTCTTTCATTATTTGCAGTGGTTTTTGTTGCGCTTTCTGTGGTAGTTGCAGGTTATTCCATCGGGGCTTCTACCACAGGGGCCGGCCCGTTTGATGGGAGCCAACTCATTGGCAGATACTTTGTGCAGGTACTGGGCTATATCAGTATGGCCATATTTTTTGCTTTTTTACTCCGCAGCACCGCTGTAGGTATCATAGTTTATTTGTTTTACATGCCACTGGAGTCGCTCTTAGGTGTTCTTGTTTCATATCTTTCACATAAAGACACAATGATACCCCAGTATTTCCCCAAGGCCGTATTTTCAAATATTGTAACGAATCCCAATATGGCCAAGTTGGTAAATGCTGCCAAAGCAGCTTCGCCAACTAAAGCCACTATTGTACTTCCTGAACAGACCAACCTCATACTTGGCTGCGTATATATTATTATATTCACTGCCGGCAGCTACTTGCTATTCAAAAAAAGAGATTTATAAATACCGTCATTTAGTCTCGTTGATCTCGCTTTTTTTCTTATTTACACTCAATTTAATGCCTTTTCTCTTTTAATTCTTTAAAAATAACATTTACAATTCAACAGGATACTTTAGTTTTGAATTTGTAATTGGGTGACATTTTTAGGATATTGCGTATGGGGCGCTATGGCGTTTTATGCTATATGAGGGTTTTTTTCCTTACCTTTATATGGGCTTTATCTATTATTTTGCTTGTTCAAGGGAAAAATTATGATAAAGACAGTTTTCTCAGAATAGCAAGCCAGGATAAAGATTATTCCCGAAGGGTAAGCGCACTATTAGACCTTGGAGATCATTTCAGTACCCTGAACAAGGATTCTGCGATAATGTATGCCAGAGAAGCGTTTGAGTTATCGCAGCGGGTAAATAATATCCGTGGTGAAGCCAATGCATTGTATTGCTACGGCCTTGCATACCTCAATTCCGGGGAATTGATGAAATCAAGATCATATTATCAGCAGGGAATAAAACTGTGTGAAGACCATAATGAAACAGATGGCAAAATAGAAGGCTATCTTCATTTCAGTACTTTCTATCACCTACTTGGCAAGACAGACAGCATGAAGTTCTATGCTTTCAACGCCCTGGAATTAAGCCAAAAAACAAAAATTATTTCTTTAAAAGCAGGTGCCGCCCAGGATATCGGCAACTACTATATGGTAGAAGGCGATTTTGCGAAGGCCTTATTTTACTGCCGGCAAACCCTTCAAATATGGCAAAGTATGGGCCAGGCAAATATAGCAGGTATCTATAGTGATATCGGGAACATTTATTATAAAGAAAAAGACTATCCCAAAGCACTGGAATACTATGGAAAGGCTTATGATAATGCCGTAAAGACCAATGACCTTGATGCCTTCGGGTTCAGTTTGAATAATATGGGTCTTGTTTATTATCAGCTTGACAGTCAAAATGCTGCTATAGTTTATTATAAAAGAGCCATTAAATATTATACTTCAAATTCAAATGGATTCGGGATCTCCAATACCGAAGCGAACCTGGCAGATGCGTACTTAAAGAGCAAACAATATAAACAGGCACTTGAAATTGCCCAAAATGGTTTAATTATCGCCAGGGAGCTTCATTTTCAAAAACTAATGCTCCAATTATCTATAGCTATTGCTGAGGCAGAGAGCGGGCTTGGCAATTATAAAGAGGCCTGGATAAATCAAAAAATTGCTTCAAAATACCAGGACAGCGTTAACCAGCTAACAATTAACCAAACTGCCACAGATTATCAAACAAAAATTGAAATTGAAAAAAAAGATAACGAGAATGATCTTTTACGCGCAGAAGGTAAAAGGCAAAAAGCTGAGCTAACCACCAAAAACCAGCTTACCTTTTTCATTGGGACTGTCATGATCTTATGCTTAATCATTGCTTTGATCGCGCTGAACAGTAGCATTAAGAGGAAAAGGCAATTGCTTTTAATGGCAAAACTAAACGAAGAAATTACAGAGCAAAAGAAAATATTAGAAGAAACCGATGAATTAAAAACAAAACTTTTTTCAATCGTTTCGCATGATTTTAAAAGCCCGCTTGCCTCCTTGCAATTATTCCTATCCATGTTTGAAGAAGGGGATTTTACTAAGGATGAAGTGAAAGAATTATCAGGTAAATTGATGGAAAGGATGAACGTAACCTTTTCATTTATAGAAAACCTGCTTGGCTGGGCACAAAGTCAGATGAATGGATATATACCAAACTTTACAAAGCTGAATCTATACAACATTGCTGAGGAAAATTTTGAATTGTACCGGAAACAGGCCGAAGGAAAAGGAATTACTTTTCATAACGATATCGAAAACAAAGAGGAAATTACGGCCGATGAAAACATGCTGAAACTGGTTTTGCGGAATTTAATGTCCAATGCGATTAAATATACTGAAAAAGGCGGTGAAGTAAAAATAAACTCATCCAGAGACAACAAGTTCATTATTATTTCAGTTTCCGACACAGGCATTGGAATGACCGAAGCAATGATGCAGAAAATATTTACCAGTCAGAGGATTAATACATACGGAACTGAAAATGAGCCCGGGACTGGCCTTGGCCTTATGCTATGTCGCGAATTTCTTGAAAAAATCGGGGGATCAATCAGCGTTAAAAGTGAGGTGGACAAAGGCTCCACTTTTAGTGTCAACATTCCTTTGATATCATAAAATCAAAGCACTAATTGCTTATATAATTTATCAAGCATTTCATTTGCATCCCTGCAAAATCCGGGATGCACTTTTGAAGTTTGAACCACAGTACTACGTGTTGCTGTTAACCATCTGAACCTCTCAACTATAGGATACAGCCCTATTGAACCACCATTCTTGTCCCCTTTACAAATATGATCAAATGCCATTAGATATTCTTTAATTTCAGAAATATCAATTTTTGAATTAAGAGACAGAAGTCGTTCTTCATCAAGATGATAAAGCATCTTTAAAAACTTTTGCTTCGCACAAAAAAGTACGACACCCACATTAAGAAATTCTTCCCTTTCAACAGCAGGAACCACACGAATAACAGCATATTCAAATAGATTATCCTCTTGCATCTTTCGCTCCTTTTACAAAAATTTCTGAATGAGAAATGCGTGTTTCAAGATAGGTTGCATAAGCTTGCCGGTATGCACCTGTTGTTGCAAATGGAGAATCTTCTGTGAGCAGCCATTCGTCAGGAATAAGCGAAACAATTGCCTGTATTTTTTCAGGTGTGAGAAGAATACGAAAAGCTGTATCTACTTCATCCAGTTCGCTGGCCTGAGGCAAGAGGACATGATCCTTTACAAGCCCAAAAGGTTTTGTCGCCTGCTCTTCCCAATTCTGCCAGTTATGATGAAAATATAAGGCTGCGCCATGATCTATCAGCCATAATTCTTTATGCCACAGAAGCATATTGGTATTGCGGCAGGTTCTGTCAACATTGGTCAGCAGACAATCAAGCCAAACGATCTTTGAAGCAAGTTTGGAATCCACTTTGGTTACCACCGGATCGAATGTAATAGCCCCGGTAAGATAATGCAACCCAAGATTTAACCCAGTGCTGAATTTGAGCAGGTCCTGGATTTCCTCATCAGGTTCTGTACGTCCAAATGCTTCATCAAGAGTTGCAAAAACGATCTCAGGTACACGCAAGCCAAGAGTACGCGCAATCTCCCCACCTATCAGTTCTGCAATAAGTGCTTTAGGCCCTTGCCCTGCCCCACGAAACTTGATAACGTATAGAAACCCGTCATTTGCTTCAGCAATAGCAGGCAGCGAACCTCCTTCGCGCAAGGGCATCACGTAGCGGGTTACATTCACGGTTCTTATTTCGGGAGAGGAAATTGACATAGTCCTGCAAAAATAGGATTATCCGCCTTATAGAATGTATTATTAAAGGAGCTGGAACAATCAGAAGTTCCCTTTAGGGTCAGGGCTATGGCTGGGAACAGACATTTCATTCCCTCAAAACAAAAACGTCAATTGCGAACCCTTACCCTGCTTGGGTTTAGGCTTGGTTTCTTTTGGCTCTTCAACTTCCTCAGCAGGTTCAGTTTCTAATGCTTTTTCATCAAAAGCAGGTTTGAAACTCGGAACATTTTTGCTTTTACTTACTTTACCCAGCTTTTCCTTGATCGCCTCAACCTCTTGTTCTATTGTCTCATCAATTTCATCAATCTCATCCGCTTCAGGTTCTTCTGATACCATTAACTCTGCATGGGTGATATCTTTATGAGGCATTTTATTGCCAAGCGCTTTCCAACCTCTAACCTCTACAAAATCTTTGAGATCAATGGTTTCGCTCTCTTCATCTTTTTTCTTGCCATGCTTTATTTCTGCAACCGGATTCGATGCTGTACTTGCCAGTAAAAGTTTGGACCCTTTTGCATCAGATATAAAACTGAATTTTTTCCCTTCTGTAAGTGTCTCAATCATAAACCGTTTCACATACCATGCTTTGTTATTAGCATCATAATGCATGGCGGTTATTGGTTTGTCAGGATCGCGCTGTTCAATAAGCACTACATTATCAGCATCGTATCGGTTTGTTAATTCAAAATTTGTAAGCTCATAACTACCATCTTTATAGATCACCAGGATCATGTCATCCATATTGAAACTGCCAAGGTATGTGCCTCTTTTGTCAACATTCAACCTGCCTTGTACATCATCATACCATATATCGCGGCCGCCAAGCGTCGATGCGCCTTTTTCTTTGAACTTCACACTCTTTACGATATGTTTGCTCAGTATATTTCCCTGTGAAGCGCGACCCTTAATGTCAAGCTCAGAAAAATCATAATCAAACACCTTGATCCTGGCTTTTGCCAATGGCGACAGTGCCACGGTAACGATCTCAGATTCACTATTTGGGTTGGCAGATAGGTGCAATATTTTCGAATTTGCGGCTCCGGTTGTCAGGTCATATTCCTTATCACGCGTAATAGCCGTCACGGCGAAACGTTTGGCCCTGGATATCCCGCTCTTCCCATCAATATAGATCAGGTTGTAGATCATCCGCTCATCGTTCTTTTTCCACACCGCAGCGTGAATGATATCCTTGCCTACAAATGATTTTTCTGATATTCTGGTCACAATCATCTTGCCGTCTCTGCGGAACACGATAATATCATCAATATCAGAACAATCGCAAATAAATTCGTCTTTCTTGAGGCCGTAACCTATAAAGCCTTCTTTGGCATTTATGTACAGTTTTTGATTTGCCACAGCTACCACACTTGCACTGATGGTTTCAAAAGCCCTGATCTCGGTTTTTCTTTCGCGGCCTTTGCCATATTTTTTCAGAAGGTTTTTGAAATAATTTACGGCGAAATCAACCAGGTGTTCCAGGTCATATTTCACCTGTTCCATTTCCTCTTCAAGAGCCTTGATAAGTTCATCGGCTTTAAACCCATCAAACTTGGATATACGCTTGATCCTGATTTCGGTAAGTCTCACAATATCGTCCTGGGTGATCTCTCTTTTGAATAATTTTTTATATGGTTTAAGCCCCTTATCAATAGTACTTAGCACCGCTTCCCAGGTTTCGCATTCTTCAATATTGCGGTAGATCCTTTTTTCAATAAATATTTTTTCGAGGGATGAAAAATGCCATTTCTCCTCGAGTTCGCCGAGCTTGATTTCCAGTTCCCGTTTCAGTAGTGCGAGCGTCTTTGCGGTAGAAATCCGAAGCAGTTCATTCACGCTTTGGAATATCGGCTTCTGGTCTACGATCACACAGGCATTCGGACTGATCGAAACTTCGCATTCGGTAAAAGCATAAAGTGCATCAATCGTCAGGTCGGGCGAAGTACCTGGGTGCAACTGGATTTCTATTTCCACCTTAGCAGCCGTATTATCCACCACTTTCTTGATCTTGATCTTATTATTATCACTCGCCTTCACTATTGATTCCATCAGCGAGTTTGTGGTGGTGGAATAAGGTATTTCATGGATAATCAAAGTCTTTTTGTCACGCTCCTCGATGCGTGCACGAACTCTTATCCTACCCCCTTTTTTGCCCTCATTATAATGTGTAAAATCCGCAATGCCACCCGTCGGAAAATCCGGCATCATGTTCACTTCCTTGTGTCTAAGTACATCAATGGAAGCCTGGATCAACTCATGGAAATTGTGCGGCATTACCTTGGTTGATAGCCCAACAGCAATCCCTTCCACACCCTGTGCCAACAGCAGCGGAAATTTCATCGGCAAGGTGACAGGTTCCCTTTTGCGACCATCATAAGAGGTCTGCCATTCGGTGGTTTGCGCGTTGAATGCAACTTCCAGGGCAAACTTCGACAACCGGGCTTCAATGTACCTGGATGCGGCCGCATCATCACCTGTGATCATATCGCCCCAGTTTCCCTGGGTATCAATCAATAAATCTTTTTGTCCGAGGTTTACGATGGCATCAGCAATAGAAGCATCGCCATGCGGATGGTATTGCATGGTTTGCCCGATGATGTTGGCGACCTTATTCAGTCGGCCATCATCCATCTCCTTCATCGCATGCAGAATGCGGCGTTGTACGGGTTTCAGTCCGTCCTCAATGGCAGGGACAGCCCGTTCCAGAATTACATAAGAAGCATACTCCAAAAACCAGTTCTGATACAATCCAGCCACGGTAGCCACATCATGGATCACCTCGCCATTTATGGCATCAGGCTCCGTAGCAGGCTGTTCGCCTTCGTTTTCAGGCGAATTCTCGTTTGTGATGTCTTCCTCTTCTATGTCTTTCTTTCCCATCGCTTCAAAAATAGTGCATTATTCGGGAAACTTTTAATAGGAAATTCCCAAAATTATTCTTCCCAAGGATAATGTCACCATCATTTTTGGCAAAGATGACAAAATATTTGGAATTTATATAATATTTTTGCCAGACGTTTTCTTTGCGTTCTTTGCGGTTCTTTACTTTGCGTTCTTTGCGAGAAATATCTCACGCAAAGGCCGCAAAGAGTTTCGCAAAGAACGCAAAGCTTGAAAAAGACAAAACATTATGCTCAACCTGAATTTCGATCCATTCCCTACCCTGTATACCAAAAGACTTGTCCTGAGGCGAATGGAAATGACCGATGACCAGGATATCTTTTTCCTGAGGTCAGATAAAAAACTAAATGAGTTTATTGACATGCCCCTCGCCCAAACCATTGATGATGCCCGTGCCCATATTGAAAAGATTGACAATTACATAAACAAAGGAGAATCTATTTACTGGGTTATCACATTGCCGGAACGCAAGAACCTGATCGGTACTATTTG
>Ga0302280_1003718_pt1 | contig 10858 bp, 8 predicted proteins | sample III_Fen_E1_1_FD_198771 | JGI IMG/M metagenome (GOLD analysis project Ga0302280, IMG submission 198771) | Peat permafrost microbial communities from Stordalen Mire near Abisko, Sweden - III_Fen_E1_1 | ecosystem: Environmental > Terrestrial > Soil > Wetlands > Permafrost | place: Sweden: Abisko...
CCCAACTGGCCAGGTTTAGTTCCAGGGCCGATGGTAGTAATAACGATTTCATCTCTCCCTTTTTTCATTAATTCATTTACAACTTCTCCTATACGTCCCAAATTTTCTAGCTCTATTTTATCGTCTGCTTTAGAATCTATCATACGAAAAGTATTAATATCTGGTGAAATCGATTGAGTTAACATACGCCTCAATAAACGCCTCAAGCTATTCTCATCGGGTATTTCAATCAAATAGGGGCTAATCCATTTTTTAATAGCATCGGGGAAATAAGAAGTTTTTACTTCTTGCTGAACCTCTCCAATCACCTGATCGAGGTTATACTTACCGGCAACAAGCTCATTCCGCCCTGCAAGCACCCCTTCATTAGATTGATACTTTTGAAGATTTATAACTAATGATTGAATAAGCCTATCGGAATAATATTTCACATCGAGGACTGCATGACTTTCTTGCGCCTTCCCTAACAACCTTCTATAAAGATCCTGCAAATATGAATTTTTTAAAATACCCCTGGGAAGACTCCCAAGCTCAGTAATTCTAATAGTATTATCGTTTCCAATGTCTAAAACATGAAATCCTCGAGCTTTCAAATCTACTATTGAATGTTCCAACATTTGAAATTCAACATTTCCTCCTTCATATTTTTTATCAACATAAATACCATTATCATACACATAGGTCGATCTATCGCGGTTGGAATCTCTCAACAAACAGTAACTGGCTACGGGCTCTTGATTGAGATACCCCATATTGACAATGATGCATCCCCTTTTATAGTACGCCCAAAATAAATGAATCTCATCCTCATTTGCTTCTTCTGCCACTCTAAGCCATTGATTAACAAATGCTACAGCGTCTTTACTTAAATCTCCCTGTCCTTGGAAAAACGAATGAAATTGAACAACTTTTTCACTACTGGCTTTATTCTTTACAATATCAACTTCCGACTCCATCATCATATCCGGTTGATATTTAGAAAGATCTAACACCAAGGAATGAATATCTTGATTGGGATCATTGTAATATTTGACTTCTAAAACGGCATTATTCGCTTGAGCATGGGCTACAAATTTTTTAAAAATTCCCTGAGCTGGATCCAATTGAGCAATGCCTGAAGGATGCCACATGTGCCCATCAATAAAAATGCTTTCTTGGCCTCCAATCTCAAGCACTGCATACCCTTGCTCTTTTAAATCAGCTAAGGCATGATTCAAAATCTTATATCCAATCCCTTTATTTCGATAGGCAATATCTACATAAAGACCATTGTCATAGATCTTCCTAAGGCTTTTAGGATCTTTCAAGAAACAACAGCTGGCCACCACTTTTTTACCATTCCCTTCATCAATAAAACTGATATAGATATCCATGTAACCATGATCATAGATCTCCCAAAATTGAGCAATTTGATCAGCGCCAACTTCTTCAAATTCACGAAGCCATCGGGTAACAAATGCTCTTGCCTCTTGCTTCAAAGGTCCATCTTCCATTTTGGAAAGTGAATCAAATGTAGTTGAGATAGCTGGCCTTTGCACAACACTTGTCATCATTGACCCATCACCCAATAAATGCTTTACGGCGGCTATCCCCAACGATACCGCAATGACGACACTTGAATGGATGGGCTCATGGGCGATGAGCGCGTGATTTATTTTTGTCAGGTCAATGACCTGCATGGCGCCCGCAGCATTGATCAATAGATTAAAAATAACGCCGCCCGAAAAATATTTCCTAGGGATCATCTCTTGTGTGGCTGGATCAACATCTTCTTTGATATAGTTGTAAACGCCTTTTTTAAAGGCTTGGAGGTAACGTCGATAGATAAGCTCTGTGTCAGAGATTGCCGCGTCGCCTTTGGCTGCGTTGGGAAGCACTTCTCGCAATGACACCACACTATTTTCATATCTAACACCTACTGTTTTACTTCTATCTGCATAAACCTGCTCCAAAATGCTGTCTCGGATTTTCTTTTTGTACCAGGTGGCTAAGATGAGGCTGTTGTAGACTTGGCGAAGTTGGGCGAAGTTTTTATTTTCGTTGACTTCTTTGGTGAGTTCAGGGATGACGATTTCGCGGGTGATTTGGGAGCCTAGGGCGTTGATTCCCCCCTCCCTTGCCCTCCCCACAAGTGGGAGGGAATAATTAACATGTTTTTCTAGTGATAAATAATCCTGCTCTAACATGACTTTTAATTTGCTTTCTTGCACATAGGCGGTGCCAGCTTTGGCGTTTTCGTAGACAATGGCTTTGTCTGGGACTATCCAGACTTTGTTAAATGTATTAACAGGGATATTGGTTGTTCCGTATTTCTGAGCGGCTTCTTCGTAGATCTTCTTCCAAAATTTCTTGCCGATGGCATCCTCAGGATAAATCAAACTCGCTGTTATTTGCTTGAGCATATAATCTTCAGCTAACAGATCGCGGCCCATTTCGGTCAACCCGAAACTTTGAGGGATGATGCGGTCCTTTTCATAAGGGGATAAATTGACCCATAAATCTTTTTCCGGGATGGTTAGGCTGGCTAGGAAATATTTGATGAGGCGGGTGGCTTCTTGTTTAAGTTGTTCTTGATTCCCCTCTCCCTTACCCTCCCCACGGAGTGGGAGGGAATTATCTCCTTGATCTAAAATGAAATCAAATTTAAAAGGATTGTCTGGATGGACCTTGATTCCTTTCAATAATGGTGGATTAAGCGGTGGGCTTAGATGGACCATGACGCCAGGGGTCGGTAATCTAAATTCTTGAGCTTGAGCAGTCGGAAAAGGCCCTAAAATATTAAAGATAAAAGTTAGCAAAATAGCAAAAGATGGCCACGGCCTATAAAGCAGGCCTCGCCATAAGATTTGTTTTTTGACTACTGGGGTTTTCATAATCTTATCCACCTATTATAAAGTATATACGATAAATACTTGAATGAAGGCAAGTTTAAGAATTCTTGGGAAAGCGTTTTCTTTTTATTTGTCGTCGGGAATTGAAGCAGCGTTACATCTCTACGGCGATCGATGTTTCAAATCGCACTTTTTGCACCGGAATCAGCAAAACAAATGGGACACAGACAAGGAACATCACCATTAAAAATATTGAAATATCATCATAGGCCATCATCCCTGCCTGCTGGGTCACCAGATTATTAAGCATGCCCATTGTCGCATCCTTGGCATTGCCTAAACTCATTCCCTGATGATAAAAGTATGCGACCGTCTTATGATAAAAATTGGTAAAGTCAAAATTATAAGCATTGATATGCTCTGCCAAATACGCATGATGAATCTGAGTGTTCCGCTCAAGGACGGTTGCCATCACCGCATAACCGATATTGCCGCCTACTTGCTGAAAGAGATTAAACAACCCTGACGCTGATGTCATATTCTCTTTTTCCATAGAACTCAATGATACCGTGGATAATGAAACAAAAATAAATGGCATTCCGGCACCCATGATAAGAAGAATAGGAATGATATTTCCCTGGGCCGCTGTCGTGGCCAAATGGGCCAATTGAAAATAGGCCACTGAAACAACCGCAATCCCAAAAATAATTAACCGACGAGGATCAATATAATTATAAAGTTTACCAACGATCGGCAAGGCGCACATCAAGGCAACGGCCCGAGGCATCAAGACTAAACCCGCCTGATAGGCGGGATAATTCAACAGCTGCTGGGTAAACTGCGGCAAGATAAACGTGGTCCCGTAAAGTGCGACGCCAAACAAGATCACCACCACTGTCCCCATCTGAAACTGCCTGTTTTTAAAAATCTTTAAATTAACGATCGGCTCTGAAACTGACAATTCCCAAAATACAAAAAATAAAAGGCTCGAAAAGGTAATAATCGCCGTCCATACAATCAACGAGGAATCAAACCAACTTTCTTCCTGCCCTCTTTCTAAGAATATCTGTAATCCTGTCAAACCAACCGTCAATAAAAGGATGCCGAGAATATCAATTTTCTTAACCCCTCGACGAAGATATGGCGGGTCTTGCACAAAGGCATTGACCATAAGGATGCCAACCAAACTTACCGGGATATTTATATAAAAAATCCAGGCCCAACCATAATGATCAGTCAGCCAACCACCCAATACCGGACCAATGGCCGGCGCCACCACGACCCCCATAGAAAAAATGGCCATGGCCATTCCTTGTTCTTTTTTCCCGAAACTCTCACGAAGAATGGCTTGTGCCAAAGGCACCAAACTGCCTCCACCAATACCTTGCAAAATTCGGCAAACAATCATCTCAGGGAAGGTATGCGACATCCCGGCTAAAATGGAACCGATCGTAAAAATAACGAAAGACAAAAGATAAAAATTCTTTCTTCCCATCAGCGTTGACCACCAGCCGGACATAGTCATCATGATAACGGCAGCGATGCTATAGGATGTTGCCACCCAGGTGATCGCCGAGAGATTCTGACCAAAACTGCCCATCATGCTGGGAAGCGCCACGTTAACCACACTAACGTCCATCACTCCCATAAAGGCGCCAATGATGACGGACAATCCCACCAACCATTTGTTAGGCTTGTATTCATTCATATTATTTTAATTCGATTGTCGGAACAACGGACATTCCTAATTCTAAAGGTTTTTGAGAATCAAGGGCATCGTCAAAAACAATTTTCACAGGAACTCTCTGAACAACCTTAATAAAATTCCCTGTGGCATTCTCTGCTGGTAATAAACTAAACCTTGATCCTGTGCCCTGCTGGATGCTATCGACATGCCCATGAAAAACAATACCAGGATAAGCATCCACAAGAATTGTTACTTTTAAACCTGGATGCACATGGGTCATTTGCGTTTCTTTGAGATTAGCGATCACCCAACGCTCTGGAAGAACAACCGCCATTAACGCTTGACCCTGCTCGACAAACATCCCTGGCTCAATATTCTTCTTAGTCACAATGCCATCAGCCGGAGCGATGATCCTGGTATACGACAAATTCAAACTAGCTTGGGCCTGCCTGGCTTGGGCAGCTTCAACTTGGGCCCTGGCCACATTCCAACGCAGAAGAGCCTTATCAAACTGTTGTCGGGATATATCCTTGCTTATCAGTAATTTCTGGTATCGCTCAAAATCTTGCCTAGCCTGTTGAGCCTCTGCCATGGCGGAATTTAACCCTGCCTGCGCTAAACTAAAACTGGCCTGATAATCACGCGCGTCGATATCACATAAAAGCTCCCTGGCCTTGACGGTTTGATTATCCATCACATATACCTTTTCAATATGCCCTGAAACCATAGGACTGATCGTCGTAATATCCCCTTCGATATAGGCATCGTCTGTTGATTCATGCGTCCATAAATAATGAAGACCTAGAGCCAACAACAACACTGTAACAATTGTTACAGACAATGTCAGCCTCCAATATTTTTGATTAAATTCTTGAAACTTATTAACAATTTTGCTGACCATATTTATTCCCCTTCGATTTATGAAGCGCTTAAATGAAAAGCTTCTGTTTTACCTAAAGCTGAATAATAATTAACTCGAGCCATATGATATTGCACTAAAGCAGACACATAGGATTGACGCGAATCTTCGAGCGTTGCCTGGGCATCCACCACCGCAATGTTATTGCCAATGCCATTAATATACTGATCCTTGGCCAAGCCAAGCTCTTCATTAGCGAGTTTCAACGCGTCCCCTGAAGCCTTAACCTGAGCTGTCACAGTATCCAAGGTCTGCAGCGCCAGACGAACATCCTCCTCGACTTGCGTTTGCATATCATCTCGCAATGTCTTGGCCTGAAGCTCCTGACTACGCTGCTGCTTAATTTCCCCCTCGATCTCGCCACCTTCAAAAATAGGCATACTCATATTAAGAGAAATCTCGGCAACCCTATGCATACTTTTATTTGGCTCAACGCCAGCACCTCCGTAATTTCCGTTGGCATCTATCTTAGGCAATCTTTCTCTTTGAGCCCGTGATAATTGGTATTTTGCATACTTAAACTTTGAATCAGCAATGGCCATCTCAAACCTATCCTTCATCGCCACTTCTATCGCATCAGAAAGACCAATAGTTTTTTCATTAAAAAACGCAAGAGAATCACTCAAATGAAGCTCACTATTCAAAGGAATCCCAATGATCCGTTTTAAATTAAGGAACGCACTATTAACCCCCTGAATACCCTCTTGTTCCCTAGCCCTCTGCTGAGCCAAACGCGTCTGGGCCCTAACCCAATCTAAATTAGTAACAATCCCTGCCGACAATTGATGCTGAGCCAAGTCCGTCAATTGTTGAGCCAAATGAACATCTTCCTCATCAGCATGTAATTGCTCCTGGGCTTGTAAAACATCCAGATAGGCAATCACCGCTGCCGTGACCATCTGTTGCCCGGCAAGCTCCTTTTCAAAATTAGCAATATCCACATCAACATTAGCCGCCTGAAATTTAGAAATAGCGCTTAAATCAAATATACGTTGAGTCACTTGAAACCGAGCATCAAATGAATTAAATGGCCCAATCACTCCAAAAGAAGGTATGCCTTGAGAAGCAAAATTATCCCAAAAGACACGACCCTGAGATGCACCTAAAGAAAGGTGCGGCAATAAATCTGAATCACTTTGCCATCGCCTAGCCTTCGCCTCATTAATCTTTTCTTCAGCAATTTTAATCATGACATTATTCTCTTTGGCATCATCAATTGCCTGCTGTAAGTTCAGATTCAAAACCATCCCCTGATCACTGATTTCCTGCGGAGCACTCGTTGCCCACACAGATGCCTGCATCAAGGATGTCATCAAAAACGCTCTAAGAAACAATGTACCTATAAAATCAGCCCTTAACCTCATTTGTCTTATCCCTTAATCTTTTTAATAAATCATTAAACACTTTCTTCTCTTGTGCCGTAAAGATAGAAGATATTTTATTTAGATGCGTGTAATATCCCGGCAACAAATCTTCTAACAATTTTTCCCCCTTAGATAATATCTTGATCATATTGACCCGACGATCTTGAGGATCATTGATACGCTCAACCAAACCCTGCCTAAAAAGACTATCCACTAATCCGGTAATATTGGCACGAGAGACCAACATCAATTGACTAATCTCATTTTGCTTACAAGCCTTGGATGGGCTATTACTCAAAATTCGCAATACGTTAAAACCAGCCCTGGTAATACCAAATGGGGTGATTTTGCCTGACAGATTGCCCGAAACCACATCATAGGTGTACGCCAAATTGAGTAACATCTCAACCGAGGGCCAATCAAATGACGGATATTGTCCGCCACTTTTTCTCACCTGATTCCAATAATAATCTTCTCTTCGATCAATTATCTTAATCTTAGGCATGTTACACTCCTTTTAATAAAAGCTTACCTCATGATATTTATTTTGTCAACCACTTAACTGTTAAGTTATTAACAAATAAATGGCACAGAAACATTAGAAAGCAGAATCCTAAACCAATTAGACTTTTATTTTATTGTATCCATACGGACAATGCAGACATCCATTCTCGCAGCAGAAACCCCTTTTCAAATGATATTCCTTAGTCAAAACCATAAGGCCAGACTCATCCCAATAGAAATCAATGTTTTCTTTAAGAGGCTCTTCTTGCATGGAAATAATTATAACAATTAACCACTACAATTGAAATGTTCCAAAAAATATTCTGTTGGTCATCACAAAAAGGCCGCTTGTGTAAGGAACATTGAAACTGGCTTCAAACTAACCACAATTCCACTTTCAAGCTTGTTTGAGCAATTCGGTTCGGTACTTGGGCGCCAAGGCTATGGCCTTTTTTATGAACTCTGCTTGGGCCGCTTTATCAAGTTTTAGTGGCAGGCTGGTGCGGGTTGTAACCGACACGCCCACCTCTCTAAAAAACTCCTCTTGACCAGATGGTGAACAGATACAAAAAATCCTAGCTGGCTGACCTGAGGAATTATGAAACTGATGTGGAGCATTGGCGGGGATATTGATAGTATCACCTGCACCTAGCACCTGCTTGGTCCCACGAAAAGTAAAGTCGAGCTTGCCTTCAAGCAGTGTGAAAGTCTCTTCAAAGTCGTGACGGTGAGGAGGTGGTCCGCCACCTGCAGGAATGTACATATCGATCAAGCAGAAGCGGCCTGCCGTGTCCTTACCAGAGAGAAGAATTGTGTACGTGTCTCCGACGACACCGATATGAGAAGACTTTCCATCTCTGTCCGATTGGTATATTGCAAGTTTACGTTGAAGGTCATCAGGGGGAATCACCAAAGCGGATTGCTTGGGTGAATTAATTTTTTCAGACATTATTTATACCTCCTCTATTTAGATTTTATTCTAAAGAAGATTCAAAATGAATCAATTGTACGGAAGTATAATAGAAACAGAAAGCTAGATGAGGGTAATGATTTGGTATGGATCTACTCGATGAAACAAAAAACATTCTGCAACTATATTAGTTACAGTAGGATTATGAATCCAGATCCCCCAAGTGGACGAGTTTTGCAACTGGCTTGCATTAACGAATAACCAAATATCATCTCATTTATTATCAAATAATGTAGTAAACATTGAATCATCCCACTTAAAGGTATCAAGAAGCCAACCATCGTTATTCTTATAAAAATAAAAAACCCAAGTTAAAGGACCTTTTACACACTTTTGAAGATAACGAATCCTCAATAAACTGTCCCCGGATTTCTTTGAATCAATAAATTCAATTCCTATTGATGAACCATATCTTGAACCAAATTGATCCATTGCTGCTTTGGATTGCAAAGCAGCACTATCAATTTCTGTCGCACTAACAGCTGCGTAAGGTTTCATCAAATCAAAAGCAGCTGCTAAATCACCTGCGTTAACCTTTGTCATTATTTTATCAGACAAATCTTTTGCAGCCTGTTCATTCGGAAGAATTTCCCCAAACACCACGTTTGCTGCTAATAACAATGGAAAAAATAAAAATAAAATTCTTCTCACATAACCTCCATATTTTAGATAGTAACATATTTTATTACAGAAAGTTATGATATAGGATCCCCGAATTTTCCAAAAATCCGAACTTTTCCTACGAAGTAATTCTAAGGCTTACTTACGCCCAAAGCGGTGATAGATGGATTATTTTAAATTAGCTATCCATTCAATCTTACGGTGCGCCTGCACACAATCCCTTAAATAAAGATTGATTAAATTCTGATAAGGAACGCCCATTTCCTTAGCCATAGACTTGAAATAGCCAATAATATCCGTACCTAAACGGATTGTAACCGGTTTTTTCAAACGGGCAGCATAAGGATTACGACGAAACTTTATTTTTGAAAGATCATATTCTGCTCTCATGGTTTTTCCTCCCAATATTTCAGAGCCACCTGTTTAGTGGCTTTTCTGGCCGAAATAACTCGAATTAGCGATCCTGACTCCCTTATACAATGAGAAACAAGCAAAACTCTTGTACGAAAACTCAAACCCACCATAAAAAATCTTTCTTCACTGTCAGAATAATCAGGATCATGAAACTCCAAGGCGTCATCATCATAAAAAACCGTGACTGCTTCTTGAAAAGAAACAACATGTTTCTTTTTATTAAGCACCGCCTTGCTTTTGTCCCAATCAAATTGAAGATCATTCATATGTACAATGTAAATATAGCATATTCTTAGCATTATTCAATAAAAAAGCCATTCTTGTATTAAGGATGGCTTTTTTGAAGAAGTACGGATTTTATTCCCCTTCTTCTCCTATCAAACTCCCCGAACCCCTGACGAATCCGAACTTTTCCTATGAAGCAATTCTGGGACTTACTTACTCCAAAAAAGACCGATGGATTATTTTAAATTGAAAATACCGAACTCGCTAGGCTCAAATCAAATTGTGTCGCTGTGATGACACAATTACCTTTCAATAAAGCCAATCTGGCCCTATTATGGCCCTTTTAAAAATGCCACATTTGTCAATTTTATGTCGGGTTTTTACTGAACCATTTGAGCCAATTATGAACCATTTTGCATATATCAGCCAACTTCTTCCACCTAAATCACTCAACTTCTTCCAGCTAGCGCAATAAACTTCTTCCAGTCAAATCACTGACTTCTTCCACCCTGAGTTAAACGACTTAACAAAAGCACTTGCCGTAATAAGCATGTTACGACACCCTTTTGCTTTATGTATTTTATAAATCAAGGGGGTTAATAATGCAAGGACAACATTCACAGGGTGAGGAATCGAGTATGCGGACAATCAGAGAGATATTGCGTTTAGGCTTATCCATTGGTTTAAGCTCAAGGATCATTGGTCTTAGCTTACACGTATCGCACAATACAGCTCAAAAGTATCTTAAAGCAGCTGATAAGGCCAATCTTAATTGGGATCAGGTTAAGGTTATGAACGATGATGATCTGTATAAGCTTCTTAGAAGTCAATATTTAAAAAGTGAACTTCAAGTAGTACGGCCTTTGCCTGATTTTGCTTACATTCATCAGGAGCTTAAAAAACCTAATGTAACATTTGAATTGCTCTGGCAAGAATATAAGGCGACGCATCCGGACGGGTATCAATCAACTCAATTCCGTAACCTTTATCACGACTTTGCCAAGACTTTACAAGTAAGCATGCGCCAAACGCATGAATTTGGGGATGCAATGTTTGTTGACTACACTGGTCAGACGGTGCCCATATATGACCGGATCACTGGTGCCGTGAGTGAAGCCCAAATCTTTGTAGCCGTGCTTGGTGCAAGCAATTATACCTATGCCGAAGCAACACCAGATCAATCTTTACCTTCATGGATTGGCAGCCACGTCAGAACCTTTGAATATTTTAAAGGTGTTCCTCGTAAAATCGTCTGCGACAATTTAAAAGCCGGTGTTACCAGTGCCAGCCGGTATGAGCCTGATCTTAATCCAACATATTGTG
>Ga0302280_1003719_pt1 | contig 10843 bp, 12 predicted proteins | sample III_Fen_E1_1_FD_198771 | JGI IMG/M metagenome (GOLD analysis project Ga0302280, IMG submission 198771) | Peat permafrost microbial communities from Stordalen Mire near Abisko, Sweden - III_Fen_E1_1 | ecosystem: Environmental > Terrestrial > Soil > Wetlands > Permafrost | place: Sweden: Abisko...
CCAGGACGTACCGATGGTAATATCTTGGTGATTATACCCTTGGGCCCTTATAAAGGTGGAGATATCGTTAAAGTACACATCACCGACGCAACCCCACATGCCCTAAAAGGACATTTGGCTTAATTTTACAATTGCTCTTTGTAGAAAAATAAATTTGCTTTCTAAACAAAGATATGGCATCAAATAAATAGTGACAGGCACGATTTATTTTCGATTTATTTTACTCATAAATCGTACCTGTCACTATTTATTGTCAGCTGTATTCTGATCCTCGTAAGTAAACCCCCAAGCTTTTCTTGATAATTTCCTCATTTAGGTATATATTTAATGTTCTATGTTAAAGACCCATATAACAGCCGCACAGCTTTTTGAGAAGCTTAAGAATATCAAGCTGGGTGGAACTGTGTGCCAATATTCCTTAAAAAAGTGCGAGGAATTAGTACCTATTATCAATGAGATCAATGATCTTAAAGAAGAAAAAAATGCCGTAATCTTGGCACATTCCTATATTAGCCCGGAAATTATCTATGGCGTCTCAGATTTTGTTGGAGATTCTTATAAATTAAGTAAAGATGCAATAACTACTACTGCTAAAACCATTGTTTTTGTAGCTGTTCGTTTTATGGGGGAGACAGCTAAAATCCTTAATCCTGAAAAGGAAGTATTGATCCCAGCTGTCTTGGATGGATGTTCCCTGGCTGATTCAATCACCGCAGAGAATGTGAAAGAACTTCGTCGCCAATTTCCAGATTATACCTTTATTTGTTATATCAATACCAGTGCCCAAGTTAAAGCAGAATGTGATGTCACTGTCACTTCAGCAAACGTCTATAAAGTTGCCAAAGATATTCCCAACGATAAGATTTACTTCTTACCTGATAAATTCATGGGTCAAAATTTAAAGAATTACATGGAACGTCAAGGTATTAAGAAGGACATTAAATTTTATACAGGCACCTGCTATGTTCATGAAGACTATGGGATGGATGATATCCTTAAAGTTAAGCTTGAATATCCTGATGCTAAGATAGTTAGTCATCCGGAATGTAATTCAGCCATTATTGATAATTCTGACTTTGTAGGCAGTACCGAACAAATGCTGGGGTATATGAAAGAAACAACTTCCAAACAATTCTTGATGCTGACAGAATGCGGTCTTTCAGCGCGTTTGCAATCAGAGTTTCCAGACAAACAATTAGTGGGCTCATGTACGATGTGCAAATTCATGAAATCCAATACACTTGAAGATATATTAAGATCCTTAAAAAATCCTTTACCTAAAGATAAAGTGATTCTCGATGAATCCACGCGCCTGCGTGCACTTAAGACCATTGAAGCCATGTTCAAGTTTGCTTAAAATGACACCTCAATTCATCGAAACCCAATATTTTACTTTTGCCAATGCTCCCAATGAAATCGTTTTAAAAAGCGGGGTCAAACTAGGACCTGTGACCTTGGCTTATGAAACTTATGGCAAACTCAATGCGGATAAAAGCAATGCTATTTTAATCTTCCATGCATTAACGGGGGATGCCCATGCCGCAGGGTGGCATAAAGATGCCAAAAATCCAGGCTGGTGGGACCCAATGATTGGTCCAGGCAAAGCTTTTGATACAGATAAATACTTTATCATTTGTGCCAATGTTATTGGCGGCTGTAAAGGTTCAACAGGCCCATCATCGATCAATCCAGCAACTGGTAAACCATATGGCCTAAATTTTCCAGTCATTACCATTGAAGATATGGTGGTGTCTCAAAAATACCTGATAGATTATTTAGGTATTAAAAAATTATTAGCTGTCTCAGGTGGGTCGATGGGTGGTTTGATGGCCCTTGAATGGTCTGTACGTTTTCCAGAAACGCTTCAATCAGCTATTCTTATAGCCACTAATTATAAACATACGGCTCAACAGATCGCCTTACATGAAGTGGCGCGTCAGGCAATCATGGCTGACCCCAATTGGAATAAAGGTGATTATTATGGACGAGAATTACCTGCTCAAGGAATGGCCGTTTCCCGTATGATAGGCCATATCACCTATATGTCTGAACGGTCAATGGAAGAAAAATTCGGACGTAAATTACAAGGGAAAGAAAAAGTCGGCTATGATTTTTCTCATGATTTTGAGGTTGAATCCTATTTAAAGTATCGGGGAGCAAGCTTTGTTCAGCGTTTTGATGCTAATAGTTATTTATATTTATCTAAAGCATTGGATTATTTTGATCTTTCCGAAAATAAAGATTTAGTAGGGGCCTTTAAAGGTGTGAAAAATAAATTTTTAATTATAACCTTTACTTCAGATTGGCTATACCCATCCTATCAGTCGAAGGATATTGTACGTGCGATGAAGGCCAATGATGTTGATGTGTCCTTTATTGAAATTGAAACAAGTTATGGCCATGATTCATTCTTAGTTGAGATCGACGGCCAATCAAAACTCGTTTCTCATTTTCTGAGTAATATATCTAAATAAAATGCGCCAAGACCATAAATATATCCTTGAAATGATTGAACCCAACAGCCATGTGCTGGATTTAGGCTGTGGAGATGGTGAACTTCTGTCTTTAGTCATGAAAGAAAAAAAATGCCGGGCCGCAGGGATTGAGATTGATGAGAAAGCAATTTATAAATGTGTTGAGCGAGGAGTCAGTGTCTCTCATGGGGATATCGATTCGGGATTGGCTGACTATTCTGACAAGCGCTTTGACTATGTAATACTTAACGAAAGTTTACAGGAAGTTATGAATCCAGAAAAAGTCATTGCGGAAGCCTTGCGGGTAGGTAAAAAAGTAATTGTTGGCATACCCAACTTTTGTAATTTAACCGCACGTATTCAAATTTTCTTTTTGGGTAGGGTTCCCGTAACTGAAGGTCTTCCTTATAAGTGGTATAATACGCCGAATTTACGGTTTTTAAGCATTAAGGATTTTCGTGATTTTTGTGCCGATCGATCGATTGTTATTGATCGTGAATGCGCCCTTGGCGCACAAGGTGAAATTGCTTTTGCCCATAATCTGCTTTCAGATATCGCTATATTTCTAATTCATAAATGAGGAATTTATCATGAACCCCTTAGAAGAATCTACGCGCCCATGGGGCAAATATCAAAAGTTATACCAAGAAAATGGTGTTTGGATCAAACGCATTGAAGTTAATCCTAAAGGTCGCTTAAGTTTACAAAAGCATAAATCCCGTTCAGAAAAATGGATCATTGTTCATGGACAGGGTTTGGCAATTGTTGACAATAAAGAAATCCCTGTAAGCCCTGGAACGGTAGTTGATATTCCTTTAGGGGCAGTGCATCGCATTGGGAATCCTTATGATCAACCGATGGTGTTTATCGAAGTTGCCTGCGGTGATTATTTAGCAGAAGACGATATCATCCGTATCCAAGACGATTATACCCGCCCATAATAAAATTATTTCCTTAAATGTGAAGCTGGGATATGAAGGGACTGTCGGTATTTAGCTATGGTGCGACGCGCTAGATGTATCCCTTTAGCATTGAAATGATCTTGGATATCCTGATCTGAAAGAGGGGATTCTTTGTTTTCCTCTTCGATTAACTGCGTTAGTTCATTCTTGACACAATGTGCAGAAATATCTCCCAGGTGCTGTTGAGAAACTTTATTAGTAAAAAAGAATTTAAATGAAAATAAGCCCTGAGGAGTATCCATGTATTTATTACTGATCGCGCGTGAGATCGTTGATTCATTGCGTTGTAAATGTTCTGCAATATCTTTGAGTGTCATGGGTACTAGGCTATTGTTTTCATTTTCAAAAAAGCCTTTTTGACGATTTAATATGTACCGGGCAATAGCTGTTAAGGTATCTCCCCTTAAGTGGATGCTTTTAATATAATTAAGTGCATGGGTAATCTTTTCTGTAATGAATTGCCGGTCTTCGTTAGAGGTATTAGGTTGATTCAATAAATGACGATAGGTCTGACTGATCCTCAGGGCCGGAATTCCATTCTTATTTGTTTCGATAATATATTCACCAACCTCATTTTTACGTAGGTAAATATCAGGCTCTACATAAATATTCATTTCATGAGGACGATAATTTCGTGAGGGTTTTGGTTCCAATGAAGCTATTAATATTTCTGCTTGGCTAATGTCCTCTAGAGAAACTCCAAGTTTTTTGGATAATGCACTAAAACGCTTATCACCTAAATATTCTAGGAATTCTTCGACAATCCGTATGGCTAGTTTGCAATAAGGGGATTGATTGCTTTGTAATTGAACGATCAGGCATTCTCTAAAATCTTTAGTTGCAACTCCCATAGGGTCAAAATGTTGGATAGTATTTAAGACTTCTTTAATTAAAGCGATATCATTGATTTTTAATTCTTCAACAATTTCCTCACAGGTTAATTCTAAAAATCCATCCTTATCTAGGTTTCCAATAATAAAATTACCAATATGTCGTTTTAATGGATCTGAAATCTCCCAAAATAGTTGCTGAAAGAGATGGTCTTCCAAGGACATCATACTGCTTATCGAAGATGATTCATTTTCAATTTTTTCAACTTTAGAAATGTTTGAGCGATTAATATTGGGCAAATTGATGATGGCACTTATTTGATCCAAAGAAGAAGTTTCACTATCTGCTTCTAATAAAGGATTGTTTTGTAATTCTTCTTCAATGCTGTTAGCTAATTCAGAATGAGGGAGAATGAGCATTGCAATTGATTTTTCAAGCGAAGCTGTAAAAATCTGCTTTTGCACCTGTATTTTTACTGTAGATAAATTCATATATAAAATATAACATATTTGTATATAAAATAGCAAACTGGCGTTAAAAGACTTTTTTGAGACAAAAATTACTATAAAGCATTATTTATCAAATAGTTATGAATAATACAAAGAGATTATTATTTTATTCACAAGGAGGTGACAAGTATGTTATAATTTCCTGCTTTGTCCGGGCGTTACCTAGACAGTAGTGTTTATTCTTTTAAACAGTTGGAAATTATGTCCATGACCTAAATCATCTAGGAAAAATATTTTAACCCTATATCCAATATATACTTAGCTCATGATTACAAAATAAATCATTGGCTTGGTATGTTTTTTGCTAGATGTTGGGTAACGGAACTAAGGGGATAAAAATTATGATTTCTGATGAAATTAAAAAAAGAATGACCATCACAGAAGTTGCCCAAATAGTTGGGATTAGTACAAAAACGATCGTGCGATGGGAAAAATTGGGTAAAATTAAAAAGCCAAAACGAGATTGGCGTAGCTGGCGAGTCTATGATGAAAACGACCTGATCCAAATACGCCAATTGCATGAAATACTTATAGAAGTTGAATAAATTATATTTTAAAAGGAGATTCTTCATAATGAAAACCATTAGAATTTTAGGTATTATATTTGCTATTCAACTGAGCATAATTCTATTATCTCCTATCGTTTATGCCCAAGATGCCTTGAATCAGTTAACGACCCAAGACAATCAAAACACAAATGACCAAAATGCTGTAGCAAATAGTACAACTTCAACAAAAGCTATTAATGATGACAAAATCAAAGCAACGATGAGTGATGATGAATTCAAGAATTTTTCAGGAGCTCAGGCATATGTTGATCAAAATACCAGTTATTCTTTAGGGCCTGATGACGTGATTGACATCGTCGTCATGCGTCATCCGGAAGTCAGTGGAGAATATATCATCAATAAACAGGGTAAAATTCAATACGAATTTGTGGGCGATGTTCCCCTGGCAGGTTTAACAAAAGAACAAGCCGTTAGTCTTCTAGCCCAAAAATTATCCCTGTATATCATTAAACCTCAAATCAGTTTTAAAATCAGCGGGTATAACAGCAAAATAGTCTATGTTGTTGGTGAAGTTGCCCGACCTGGCAGAATTCCCATGCATGGAGACACAATTACTGTGCGTGATGCATTATTAGAAGCAGGGTTACCTTTAATTGGATCAGCAGCGACTGATAGCGCATCCTTATTTACTCCTTCAGCAAGCGGCAAGGTGATTAGAAAACGGGTCAATGTAGAAGCCTTACTTTATAAAGGTGATTTACGTGAAAATTTTATTTTGCATCCAGGGGATTGCTTATATATTCCAGCAACTTTCTTAACTAAGGCCATGCGTGTCATAAGCCCAGTCACAACACCTGTTTCTCAAGTAGCAGGGACCGGGGCAGCAGTAGCAGCATTTTAATTAACTAAAGGAATAAATACTATGAGTGATGTAAACCATGGGTTAATGGAGTACTTAAAAGTTTTCTTTAGGCGTAAATGGTTTATTATCATTCCACCATTTATAGGTTTGGTTTTGGGTATTTGCTCATCCATGCTTTTGCCCAAAGAATATGAGTCTTCAATGAAGTTTTTAGTTGAAGAAGAAAAAAATGATAATCCGCTGTTAAGTAATATTGCTGTCTCCACATCTGTTGCTGAACGTGTTCAAACAATTAAAGAAACCATGCTTGGTTGGGATAGCTTAAATGAACTTATTAAACGCTTACATTTAGATAAGAAAATCCATTCACAAGTTGAATTAGAACAAGCTATTAAAAGACTTCAAGACCAAATTGAATTCAAGCCTGATGGCAATATTATTCAAATATCCTATATTTCTACGGATCCAAACCAAGCCAAAGAAGTCGTAAAGAATGTTACAGATATTTTTATTGGCCGTAACGCACTTGCTCAAAATACTGAAACATCAAATGCTATCAAATTTATTGAAGAACAATTACACGTTTATCTTGGTAAAATAAAATCAGCTGAAATTGCAGATCTCAAAGATAAATTAAATACCTTATTGATAGATTCCACTGAATTACATCCACAAGTCATTGAATTGCGTGCACAAATCAAAGCAAAGATGAATGAACTTAAGGCACAGAACCTAGAATACTCAGAAGATGCCAAGCTAACTGCAGATGCAACCAATCCTATGGTTAGCCAAATTCAACAAGCCTTAGCTAATCTTGGCCCCAAAGCTATGACAGCCAATGAAATGAATCCTAATGCATCTGCCGCAGCAGATAAAGATATGTATAAGGTGATGTTAATGGATAAGATCGACACAGTGATGGCTCGTGACGTTAATGTAAATGAGACCATATATAATAATTTGCTTCAGCGTTTAGAAACTGCCAAGATCACTCAGCGATTGCAAGCTTCAGATGAAGGGACCCGGTATACCATAATTGAAGATGCTAGAGTCCCATCAAAACCAGTCCGACCTAATAAAATGATGATTTCCTTTATTGGATTAATTTTTGGTTTAGGCGTAGGTATTACTCTCATATTTACGATGGAATTCTTAGATAAATCTTTCTTAGATGTGCATGAAGCATCTGCTTTTCTTAACGTTCCTTTATTAGGTGCGATTTCTAAAATAAATACAGATGAAAGCATTCAAGAGCATCAATACGCTCAAGCAAATCTCATGTTTTGGTTAGTTGCTGCAGGGGTATTAATGATCAGTTTAACAATCATGTATGTCAACATACGCAGTTACTAGACGTCTAATTAAAGGCAAATGAAATGTATAATCAATTTTACGGGTTTAAAGAAAGTCCTTTTAACTTAACACCCAATTCCCGTTTCTTTTTCCCTAGCCATAAACACACGGAGGCATTAGACAGCTTGGTCTATGCTATTGATCAGCGTAAGGGTTTTATTGTGATCACTGGAGAAATTGGTTCTGGAAAAACTACTGTATGCCGGACCTTGCTTAGCCGTTTAGATCGACATACCCAGGTTGCACTCATCACCAACACACATTTAAACAGTAAAGATTTACTTATGATGGTATTGGAAGATCTCGAAATTGAACACTCCAATGGATCTAAAGCCAAATTACTGTCTCAACTAAATTCTTATCTCATTGATCAAATCCAACAAGATAATAATGTTGTCTTGATCATTGATGAAGCTCAGAATCTCAAGCCATCTGTATTAGAAGAAATCCGCATGTTATCTAATCTAGAAACAGAAACAGAAAAACTTATCCAAATAATACTGTTAGGACAGCCAGAACTCAAACAAAAATTAGCCTTACATGGCCTTGAGCAACTTCGTCAACGGATAGCTGTTTATTTTCATCTTTCACCACTTACAGAGAGTGAAACTTCGGAATATGTCCAACATCGCCTTAAAGTGGCCAGCGATACTGATCATCAATACATAACTCCAGAAGCGCTCCAACTTGTCTATCATTTTTCTAAAGGTGTCCCAAGGCTTATTAATCAAATTTGTGATAATGCATTCTTAACTGGTTACGTTTCAGAAAAGAGCATTATTGATGAGCAAATTCTAAAAGAAGTTATTGGTGAATCTCCGATGGAAAAGTTAGCACAAAATAAAAATAGAGAAAATGCATGAGTAACATATCAAAAGCCTTAAAAAAAATACAAGAGTTGCGAGATAGATCTCAACCCGTACGCGAAGATACACCAGGATCAACAGAGATTCGTCAAGCACCAAAAACTGAAATAAAAATCAATTATTCATCAGATACGGTTCAGGAGGGAGCATCCAATAATTCCTCGATGGTTTTAATTTATATAGGAATATTATTGGCAATTGTGATTGGCATAACGGCTATTCTTTTAACCATTAGAACCAGTGCATTTAAACAAAATAAAGTCGAGAATTTAGAAAAAAATATATTGATGCAACAAAAACGTCTTAACGAATTAATTACGGCTATTAATAAGAATCAGAAAATTTTTGAGAATCAAACACATCATCTAGACACAGAAGTAGCCAAAGAGAATTCTAGCACCAAAAGTTTAATTGACAATGCAACTTCAACAGAAGAAATACATTATTCAACAATCAAAGAAGCCATTCTTGATGACAAAGAGAAAATTAAAACCTTAGAAGAAAAAATTAATACCCAAGAAGAGAATGCAAAGAACTTGAATCAAGAAATAATAAATATTTCTACTAAACAAAAACAAATGAGTGATTTATTAAGTCCCGCGACCAGTAATTAAAAAGGAATTATATTCATGGGTAAAATTTCAGACGCATTACAAAAAGCAGCCAAAGAACGCATTGGCCGTCTTGATAAAGCGATTAGAATCCAGGAACAAAAACAAGTAATCGCCCGTAAAATGAAAGAGTCCAAGGTTGATGCCAGGCTAATCCCATATTTTGACCCAAAATCATTGGTGTCAGAACAATATAAAAGCCTTGTCACTAATCTACTTTCTCTCAATAAGGGAAAACCTCCACATGTCATTGCTATTACTAGTTCTGTGGCTTCTGAAGGTAAATCAGTAACAGCATTAAATCTTGCGATTACATTATCTCACGCGATCCACAAACCTAAAGTGTTGTTGATTGATGCGGATATGCGAAAAGGGAAAATAGTTAAGTATTTAGGCGTTGAAGATCACAAAGGTTTAAGTGAGTATTTGACAGGCCAAGCAGAAATTAATGACATCGTTTTTCATATTGATATTGATCATTTAAGTTTTATTTCTTGTGGTCAAGTACCTTCTCATCCAGCTGATTTATTGGCTTCTTCAAAAATGAGTGATCTTTTACGGCAATTACGGACTCAATTTGAATATATTATCATTGATACCCCGCCTGTTATTCCAGTGACTGATGCCGTTATCGTTGGTGGACATGTGGATGGTGTTTTATTAGTAATCCGAGCAGGTGAAACCCAACGGGGGATCGTCAGCCGCACCACAGAGCTTCTTAATCAGGCTCATGCAGAAATAATCGGACATGTTCTAACAGGTATTGAGTATTTTGTACCAGATTATATTTATCGCTATTTATAAACCAAAGTAAAGGCCGTTTAGCTAATATAAGAATTATGGAAACGGCACAAATTAATCAATATTAAATAACACCGGAACTATAAGGAAGGGAAAAAATGAGTAAATATTTAATCACAGGTGGGGCAGGTTTTATTGGTTCAAGTATCGGTAATAAATTAACCAAGGAAGGGCATTTTGTCCGTGTCTTGGATAATTTCTTTTCTGGTAAGGAAGAAAATTTAGATTTTGCTAAGGGATTGGGTAAAGATAAATTCGAACTAATCCGTGGAGATATCACGAATCCTGCTGATTGCGATAAAGCCTGTCAGGGGATGGATTACGTCCTTCATCAAGCAGCTTTGCGTTCAGTTCCTAAATCATTAGATGACCCTTTAAGTTACAATAAGGTCAATATTGATGGTATTCTGATGATGTTACAGGCCGCATCGAAACATAAGATCAAACGATTTGTTTTTGCTTCATCAAGTTCTGTTTATGGGGATACCACTAATTTTCCTGAACGAGAAGATCATTTACCTCTATTAATTTCACCTTATGCTTTAAGTAAGTTAACAGGTGAATATTATTGCCGTATTTTTTCTGAATTTTTTGGAGTTGAAACGGTAGCGCTTCGTTATTTTAACGTTTTTGGTCCCAAACAGGCTTTGGATGATGAATATGCCGTTGTTGTGCCCAAATTTATTCATTGCATCTTAAATGACCAACCACCACCAATTTTTGGAACAGGATTACAATCCAGGGATTTCACCTATATTGATAATGTTATTTCTGCCAATATTCTTTCTGCCACCACACCAGGTATCAAGCATGAGGTCTTTAATGTGGCTAATGGACGAGATAACACTGTTTTGGAATTAGTAGGTGCATTAAATAAGATCATAGGCAAAAATATACAGCCCAAATTCTTACCTGTACGTGCAGGGGATGTATTTAGAACTAGTGCAGATATATCCAAAATTCAACAAAAAATAAAATACCAACCTTTAGTTAATTTTGAAGATGGTTTAAAACATACGGTTGAGTATTTTAAAAGTATATTTAATAAATAACAAATTCATGTCG
>Ga0302280_1003724_pt1 | contig 10828 bp, 7 predicted proteins | sample III_Fen_E1_1_FD_198771 | JGI IMG/M metagenome (GOLD analysis project Ga0302280, IMG submission 198771) | Peat permafrost microbial communities from Stordalen Mire near Abisko, Sweden - III_Fen_E1_1 | ecosystem: Environmental > Terrestrial > Soil > Wetlands > Permafrost | place: Sweden: Abisko...
ACGGATGAGAAGAACTGATCCAGTTCACATGTCCCTGGAGCGAATGGAGAGGAACCTCCACAAGCTCAAGCAAATCGGACCCTTTGGCAACGCAAACTCTTTATGGGAGACCGCCGGACATATCTGGGGGTCAGCCTATTGGATTTGCGAATTGACCAAAGATGCCAAAATCATGAACGATGCATGGGCTATCCGGTTAGCTCTAAGTCACATAATTTCAAAAACGCGTCCTTCCGATCAATTTGAACACGCCATCCAAAAAATTTCCGAATCCTACAAAAATATTCAAGAAAGAGTTCCTTATTAGTTGAATTTCTTCTTTTTGCAACAATTCATATAATCTCTCATCCTAAATTTGAATTTTAATTATTAGCTTGTTATACGAAAGAAAAATGGAGTTTATTTGGACCCGTTAGATTTCACCAGCTATGAACTATTTAAGCACAACGCTTTGTTTGCCGGAATTGAGCTAAATCAGATCGAGACACTTTTTTCTGTCACGAAAGAAAGCATTCTGGAACCTGGAAAATATCTCATACAAGATGGTGAAAAAGCCTTAGAAATGTACTTCGTTTTGGAAGGTGAACTCGAAGTGATCAAACGGGATGAAAAGCATCACCAAGATCATGTCATCGCAACTTTGAAAGGAGGCGATGTTTTTGGTGAAATCGCTCTAGTAGATCGAGGTCTTCGCTCTGCTTCGGTTCGATCGTTAACGACTGTCCGAGTTCGGAGTCTTATCTTTTCTGATTTCGAAAGATTATCCAAACAAGATCCAGAATTATTGAAAATTTATATTCAAATTTCACAAAATATTAGTCATCGACTCCGCCATGCCAACGAGAAAACCATCGAAGCGGTGCAAAGAGAAGCGGATCAATATAAGACTCGCGTTTTCATGGGTACGTTTTTAGTCAACATCATTACAATGATTTGCTTATTTACTTTCTCATTACAAGGTCTTAAATATTTACTAAAATCAGTTCCAAACACTTCTGTTATTGCAATTCCTTTAATTGTGATTTTCGCTTTTTTTTCATATCTATTGATGAGAAAGTCCAATTTACCACCTGTGTTTTGGGGAATGACATGTAAAAACTGGAAGCGTTCAGTATACGAAGGTATTCTCTATACAATCCCTTTTTTAGGGTTGCAAATAACCGGCAAACTATTGCTACTTGATTTTGATCCAGTTTATTTAGGACATTCTCTGTTTGAACCATATGCTATGATTACCGATCCTGCCCATAAAAATCTAACTTATTGGATTATACTCACTCTAAGTTATTGGTTATTTGTGCCTCTCCAAGAAATTCTTGCTAGAGGCGTTTTACAAGGACTATTAGAGGAATTTTTAGTCGGAAAGTATAGAGTATGGACATCCATTTTTGTTTCAAATCTAATTTTCGGAACCGTACATCTTTGGCTTACAGGATTTATCGCCGCTACTTTAGTTATTCAAGGAATCTATCTTGGGTGGCTTTATTCGCGTACACATAATCTTATTGGCGTTTCCATAGCGCACATGATGCTAGGAACTTGGGGTCTTGCTGTTGTTGGATTTCTTATTTTCTAATCCAAAATTTCGCGATCGCATGATTAAAGGTGTATTTTTAAAAAAAATGTAGAGGTCATTTGAATAAAACATCTGTTTTTTCTCGTATAGTTACACAGTTAGTTGCCTTTGTTTGCCAATGTCTGATTTCGCTTCGTTACCGAGTTGAAATCAAGGGATTGGAGTTGTTAACTCCCACTCATCTAAATAGGAAGGGGGGAATTCTCTTCTTGCCAAACCATACAGCCCACATAGATCCATTTATTCTTTTTTTATGGCTTTGGCCTAAATTTCGAATGAGACCTCTAACAGTTGAGTACATGGTTCGACAAGGGTTCTTAGCCCCTCTCTTTAAACTAGTCAGGGCGGTCCCCATTCCTAATTTCGATCATTCAGTCAATCAGATCAAAATAAAAAATGGAGAAAAAGCTCTCAAAACAGTTGCCATCGGATTAAAAAATGGAGATAATTTTCTGTTGTATCCGGGGAGTAGACTAAAAAGACAAGCGAAAGAACTAATTGGAGGATCATCAGGTACCCATGCCTTGTTGCAAGAATGTCCTGAGGCAAATCTCGTGTTGATTCGGACGACAGGTTTATGGGGAAGTTCATTTTCACGAGCACTTACTGGCACTACTCCCGATCTTAGTGACTCTCTTTTACAGGGAATTAAAGCAGTATTAAAAAATCTAATTTTTTTCACACCTCGTCGAAAAATATTGATTGAAGTTGAGCCAAATCCTACGGACCTGTCCCCTCATTTATCTAAATTAGAATTCAATCGTCATTTAGAAAATTGGTACAATCGTTATCCCGATGAACAAGGGAATATTCTAGACAACGAACCTTTACAGATCATTCCTTACAGCATTTGGAATAAAAAGGTGCCCACCCCATTCCAGGCTGAAAAAAAAAGCATCTCTTCTGCAATCCCAATTTCTGACAAAGTCCAGACTAAGATATATACAAAAATCAAACAGATTGTAAACAGTCCTTCACTTCAAATTACCCCCACAATGGATTTGTCTCTTGATCTCGGAATGGATTCTTTAAACATTGCTGAGTTAGTTGGCTACTTATCTAAAAATCATAACATGAATTATTTCCGGCTGGAAGAATTTAAAACAGTTCAAGATGTTTTAAATATTACTCAAGGATCTACTCAAAAACTCCCTCAAATTAATATCAATCCAAAGATCACTTGGCCAGAGGAAAAAAATCGCCCTTATTTGACCATTCCCGATAAAGGAACTATCAGCGAAGTCTTTTTAAAGACTTGCGAAAGGATGGGAAGTCTCTCTGCTTGTGGAGATGATCAAGTTGGGATTTTGAATTATAAAGAGCTGAAATTAAAGGTACTCGTCCTAGCCCAATATTTTCGAGCAATTCCAGAAACTCGGATTGCTGTCATGCTCCCAGCTTCAGTAGGCGTTTTTGTGGTTATTTTGGCACTTTATTTTGCGAAAAAAGTCCCTGTCATGCTGAATTGGACGTTAGGCCCTCGCTATCTGGAAGAAATGATGAAAATTAGCGGCGCTCAAACTGTATTTACCTCTTGGAAATTTATAGATGGCTTATCCAATGTGGATTTTGGAAATTTAGTCGATAAAATCCACTATCTAGAAGATATCAAAAAGCAAATGTCATTTAAAATGAAGATGAGAGGCTTCTTCTTATCTAGAAGAAGTGTTCCAACTGTTTTGCTTGAGCTTGATCTAAATAGCATTGATGAAAACGATCCTTGTGTCATTCTTTTTACAAGTGGTACAGAAGCGGTTCCTAAAGGAGTTCCTCTTTCGCATAAAAACATTTTGGCAAGTGAGAGCGGCTCGCAAGAATATATAAAGTTAAATAGTAGTGATATAATTTATGGAGTTTTACCCCCTTTTCATTCTTTTGGATTCTCGAATGCGGGTTTATTATTCATTTTAAGTGGATCAAGAATTGCATTTTATCCAGATCCTACGAATGGGTTTGCGCTTGCCAATGGAATCCAAAGGTGGAAAATTACATTTTTCCCGGCTCCTCCTAGTTTTTTAAAAGGTCTTTTTCTTGCAGCAAAACCTGATCAATTAGCGACGCTTCGAGTTTGTGTATCAGGCGCAGAAAAAACACCACAATCGCTTTACGAACAAGCAGAACAATTGGGAATTAAGCTTGTCGAAGGTTATGGCATTACTGAATGTTCCCCTGTAGTTGCAGTGAATCGCATTGAATCATCTACAAAAGGTGTGGGGGCTCCTCTTCGCCAACTAGAGTTCTGTACAATTCATCCAGAAACGCTTACCCCTTTACCTTTAGGGAGTGAAGGTGAAATGTGCGTCCTCGGTCCTAATGTATTTAGCGGTTATCTTAATGGAGATAGAACTCCTTTTATCGAAATCGATGGGAAACAATGGTATCGCACAGGAGATTTGGGGCATCTTGACAAAGATGGGTCTATTGTAATTTCCGGTCGACTAAAAAGGTTTGCAAAGTTAGGCGGGGAAATGATTAGCCTGGGAGCCATTGAATCTATTTTACTTGAAGGACTTCTAGCGCGAGGGCAAATAACCTCAGATATACCTTCTTTAGTGATCTGTGCCGATGAACGGATTACGGGAGGTGTTCAACTGATTGCCTTCACAACGATTCCGGTGGAAAAAGAATCAATGAATGAAACCCTCAAAGAAGCTGGTTTTAGCAATTTGATTAAACTTTCTTTTGTAAATAAACTTGATGAAATCCCCCTTTTGGCAAATGGAAAAATCGACTATCGACAGCTACAAACATTTATTAATGAAAAAACTGAATAGTTGAAAAATTCACATCTAATAATTTTATCTTGTCTTTTTTAAGGGGAAAATAGTATTTAAACCATATGGAATCCGAAGTGCTTCGCAAACTTGAGTATGAGAAAAAAAAGCAGAAAATTGTCCAAGAATTCAGCCAATTTCACAAGAGCAATGATAGCACCCTCTCATTAAAAAAAAAGACTTCCACCTTATTCAGACACCGAAAAAGAGAGAAGTCTAATAAGCTCGACGTCCGACAACTCAATAAAGTCATTTCGATCGATCGTAAAAATATGATCGTTGAAACAGAGGCAATGATCACCTATGAAGAACTAGTAAAAGAGACCTTAAAATATTCTTTACTCCCAGCAGTAGTCCCAGAGTTGAAATCGGTTACGATCGGAGGAGCCTTCGTTGGAATCGGAATCGAATCTTCTTCATTTCGTTACGGGCTAGTTCATGAAACGATCACAGAAATCGAAGTCCTAACAGGCACGGGAACTGTAGTTATTTGTAGTCCCGATAATGAATACCAAGATTTATTCCATGCATTTGCCAACTCGTTCGGTAGCCTAGGTTACATTATTAAACTGAAAGCTAAATTGATCCCTGCAAAAAAATTTGTTCACCTTTCCCATTCCCACTTTAGCGATTCAAAAACTTTTTTCCATCAACTGCAGAAGCTATGCGAAATCGCTCAGACAAAAAAAACAGATTCCTACATAGAAGGAACCATTTTTAACAAAAATGAATTATCTATTACGCTCGGTGAATTCGCAGACAATGCGCCCTTTATTAGCGACTACACCTGGAGACAAGTCTATTATCAATCTATCCCTAGGAAAGATACCGACTTTCTCACTGCAAGTGATTACATTTGGCGCTGGGATTCAGATTGCTTTTGGTGTTCTAAACATTTTGGGATGAACTACCCATTACTGCGACTTCTCTTCGGCAAATTCATGCTCAAATCCACCGTCTATTGGAAACTTTTGCACTTAGCCGCTACGAATCCAATCCTTCACTCGATCATGAAGTTCTTTACAAAACCTACAGAACCAATCATCCAAGATATTTTAATTCCAATCAATCGATCCCAAGAATTTTTAGAATTTCTATTTGATGCCATCGGGATCACCCCTATTTGGGTCTGCCCATATCAAGCTTTTCAAGGAAAGAACAAATTTTCCTTCATCCCAACCGATCCTGAAGTTCTCTATATAGACTTTGGATTTTGGGATGCGGTCCCTTCAAATCAACCGAAAGGCTATTATAATCGCCTAATAGAACAGAAAGTAAAAGAATTAAAAGGATTTAAAACTTTGTATTCTGATTCATTCTACACCGAACAAGAGTTCTGGGAAATTTATTCTAATCCGACTTTTTTTCAACTGAAAAACAAGTACGACCCAAATCACAAATTTAAAAATATTTTTGACAAATGTGTTACCAAAGGAAAGTTATGAAACAACTCGTCAAATCAATCGTGTCTGAATTCGATGTCAAAGTACACGATGAAAAGCTCTACTCCCCTCTTTTCCTCAATCCTTCATTACATTTCGGAGAAGCTTATATGGACGGTTTATGGGATTGCGATCGTCTAGATGCTTTATTCGAAAAAATCTGGCCCATGGAACTCCAGAAAAAGGCTCCTAAGTCACTTCAAATGCTTTCCCATATCCTCAACTCCATGTTCAACATGCAAAGCAAGCTTCGCTCTAAAAAGGTAGCACAGATTCACTACAACTTAGGCAATGACCTCTATGAAGCGATGCTTGGGCCTAGCATGGCTTATACTTGTGGCTATTGGAAAACTGCAACGAACCTAGACCAAGCTCAACAGGACAAATATCACCTCATCTGCCGCAAAGCAATTATTCAAAAAGGGGATAAAGTCCTCGATCTAGGATGCGGCTTTGGAGGTTTTGCAAAATACGCTGCTGAAAACTACGGATGCGAAGTAGTGGGGGTTAACATCTCCACAGAACAAGTAAACTACGCCCGTGAAAGTTGCAAAAATCTTCCTGTTAAGATCTATTTGTCTGACTACCGTGACGACAAGCGCTATAATCCAGACCAGATCAAATTTGACAAAGTCATCAGCGTTGGTCTCTGCGAACACATTGGCAATAAAAACTACCGCGCATTTCTAGAGATCGCTGCTAAAAATCTAAAAGACGATGGTCTGTTCATCCTTCATACAATCGGGGGAAATGAATCGACAAAAACTTGCGATCCTTGGCTCGATAAATACATTTTTCCAAATGCCATCATCCCATCTATCTCTCAATTATCCACGGCTTCTGAAGGGCTCTTTATCATGGAGGATTGGCATAATTTTGGCGCCGATTACGATAAGACACTTATCGCTTGGTTTGAAAATTTTGAGAAAAATTGGCCTGAACTGAAAAGCAAATATGACGATAAATTCTACCGCATGTGGAAATACTATCTCCTAAGTTGTGCTGGGGGATTCCGCTCTCGTGCCATCCAACTGTGGCAGGTTGTCCTCTCCAAAAATGGTATCCGAGGTGGATATCGTAGCATTCGGTGATGATGGGAATATATGAATCATTTCGCATTCCCGCTACAGCGGGAATGCCTCTTCAATAAGATCGAATAATCAATTTGTGCATAATCAAGAGATAACTTATATGTGCCAAATAGAAGATGTACACCCAACGTGGACAGGTTATGGATTTAATAAAGAAAATCACCTTTAAAAAAGAATCTGAAATTAATTTCAACTCTGTATTTAAAGAACGAGTCGACGCATATTTCACTGAAAAAAACCTGGATTATGGCGCAAATAATTCAATGTATTTTAAAAGCATTACGTTATTTGGGATTTTCTCTGTTTCTTACTTAATGCTCTTGTTAAATATTTGGAACGGATGGTGGTTTTTGGCATCCTTTTCTATTATGGGTTTTATGGTGGCTGTTGCTTCGATCAATATTGCTCACGATGGATTACATCGTTCTTACTTATCTAGTCCTGTAGGAAATCGAATTTTGGGCTTTTTTATGGATATGTGTGGAAAGAGTTCATTTTTTTGGGGCAAAGAGCATACGGTAGATCATCATACGTATACAAACATCCCAGGTCACGATAAAGATTTGCAATTATCAAATTCAGTAATAAGACTTTGTCCAAATGCGAATTATCATTTCTTTCATCGTTATCAGAATTGGTATGCACCTCTATTGTATGGCCTGCACCCATTAACATGGACGTATACGGAATTCGTAGATGCTTGTCACATAATTATACAGAGACGTGCAGCAGGGAAAAAATTACCAATTTTTGAATTATCTTCATTGGTTTTTTTTAAATTACTCTACATTATTTTATTCTTCGTTATTCCGAAGGAAGTTACTTCACTCACTTGGATGCAGATTATTCTTGGAAATTTTTGTAGTTTATTCACTACCGGACTTGTACTTGCAGCCATTTTTCAAATGGCTCATATCGTTGAAAACATTTCCTTTCCAACTCCAAATGAGGAAGGTCAAATGGAAAACAATTATATCAGGCACCAATTGAATACCACTTCGAATTTTGCAACCAATAGTAAATTTATAGCTTATCTATTTGGGGGATTAAATTTTCAAATCGAACATCACCTTTTCCCCTACCTTTCTCATATACACTTATACAATATAGCTCCGATTGTAAAAGCAACAGCAAAAGAGTTAGGACTTCCTTATAAAGAATACCCAACATATTGGGCGGCTCTTAAATCTCATTTTAGAATGTTAAAAAAGTTGGGAAAGAAAATCTAGTCATCGACCATCACTTGGCGTGGACACATATGAATAACCCCAATCCAATTTAGAATGCGAAGAACTTGATAGGTAAAGTCAATTTCAAAAAATCTGACCCCAAAATTGGCATTTTTCGGTTGGGCATGATGGTTGTTGTGATAAGATTCACCCAACATGAGCAGATCGAGTGGTAAAAAGTTTTTAGATGTATCACTGACCTGAAAATTACGATAACCCCACTTGTGCGCGCACCAGTTAATAATTGCTCCATGGGCAGGCCCCATTACCCATTGGATTGGAAGGAGAGCATACATCCAAAGAGGCGGATTGAACCAAAGATAAACTCCAATATAGACAGATCCTGAAAGCAGACGCGTAATCCAAGAAGAGGCAAATTGGTCAAAAAAATCCCATTCAGGGAGGCCTTTGGTGAATTTTGGATCAACCAGGGTTCTTTTGTTGTAAATGTTTGTATAGAGTTTGAATGTTCGCCACATCATAGCGATCATGCTTTTGTCATAAGATGGAGAATGAGGATCTTTTTCAGTGTCTGCGTAGGCATGATGCATACGGTGGAGAGCTCCATAGACATATGCAGAAAGATAGTGAGGTCCTTGAAAAATCCATGTAAGGACAAAGAAAACTTTTTCAGTAACGGGGCTCATAGTAAACATTTTATGTGCTGCATACCGATGGAGGAAAGCGGTCTGCATAAATAAAGAGAAGTGCCAGTGTAGAATGAAAAAAATGAGGATAGGTATCATATGTCCTTAGGGTAATTTTTGTGTAGTTTATTGATTTCCACTTTTATTGGAAATATTCTTTGAGTTATGTCGGGTATACAACACAAATTGACATTAATAAATCTGTATGAAAAGGTCCGATTTTAAAGAGTAAATGCACATGCATCGTTATTTTCTTTTACTTGCACTTTGTTTCTCTTGCACTACTCATCCTGAAAAAGAAGACAAAACCGTTAAAGTGACCGGATTTATCGTTGAGCCACATACGATCCCGGTAACTTTGGAGTTTGTGGGGGTAGCCGAGAGTTCTCATCCGGTTGAAATTTGGTCGCGTGTAGAGGGTTACTTAGACAAGATCAACTATAAAGAAGGCTCTTTTGTCCATGAAGGTGATTTGCTTTTTGAGATTGATCCGAATCAATTTGAAGTGGCGGTGAAAGAGGCTCAGGCAAATTTAGAAAAAGAGATGGCCAATCTATCGGCAGCACAGAAATCTGTGGATCGGCTCAAACCCCTTTTCGAACAAAAAGCAGCTAGTCGCAAAGACCTAGATGATGCGATGGCGCAACTCTCGGCCGAACAGGCTACTGTTTCAATGTACCAAGCCAAACTCGATGATGTGCATCTCAATCTTGGCTATGCGAGTATCCGCTCTCCGATTTCAGGAATGACGAGTCGCGCAAAATATAGAGAGGGAACTCTCATCACGCCTGGCGTAAATGGTCAATTGACCACGGTCGCTGTTTTAGATCCCATCTGGGTCAATTTGAATATCTCCGATTCCTATTTTTTACTCAGTCAAAGAGAAATTGCCGCAGGTGAACTCACGATTCCAAAAGACAATCAGTTCGATGTCGTTTTAACGCTTGCGGATGGTTCTATTTATCCATACCATGGAACAGTGGAGTTCGTCTCCCCTCTACTTGATCCCAGCACGGGTACTCTAGGCGTACGCGCTGTTTTTTCAAATCCCAACTTTCTTTTAAAACCAGGGCAGTTTGTTCGCGCAAGCGCAATTGGGGCTACTCGGCCTAATGCGATCATCGTCCCCCAAAAGGCTGTTCAGCAGGGAGAAAATGGTAGATATGTGTATGTAATTAAACGGGGCAAAGCGGAGATGCGCAATGTTGAGACAGGCAGTTGGTACAAAGACTATTGGATCATCAAATCGGGTCTGAAGAAGGGCGAAGTCGTTGTTGTCGATGGGGTCAATAAAATTAGCCCAGGAAAGAAGGTGGAACTAATTAAAACGATCAAGCAAGAATGATCTCGAGATATTTTTTAGACCGGCCAATTTTTGCATTCGTTATTTCTATTCTGATCGTAACAGTCGGGCTCGTTTGCTTTCGCTCGCTTCCTCTCGAACAATACCCTAAGATCACCCCTCCTGTTATATCGGTTGTCACTCGGTTTCCCGGAGCCACTGCGGAAACCCTTTCGGATAGTGTAGCCAACCCACTTGAGCAGAGCCTGAATGGATTGCCCAATATGATCTACATGTTCTCTCAAAGTGTGGCCCCTGGCTTTATGAATCTCAACCTCTATTTTGACATTGGCACCGATCCCGATTCCGCTTTGACAAATGCCCAAAACAGAGTCAATCTGGCCCTTTCTTCTCTACCGGAAGAGGTGCGGCGTCAGGGCGTTGCTGTGACCAAGCAATTCCCAAGCATTCTGCTTTTCATTGCTATTGAAGCGGTAAAAGGAATGTATGATGATCTATTTGTAGCCAACTATGCGAATATCCACATTGTCGATGAACTCAAACGTCTGAAAGGGGTGAGTAACGCCCAAGTGCTCAATGCACGGGATTATTCGATGCGCATTTGGCTAAAACCCGATCGGATGGCACAATTTGAATTGACCACAGGTGATGTCGTCCAGGCCATCCAAGCACAAAACTCTATTCACAATTTTGGGGAAATTGGGCAAGAACCCTCTTCAGCTTCAATCCAATTAACAATCCCTGTGACCACCCTTGGCCGTCTCAA
>Ga0302280_1003728_pt1 | contig 10823 bp, 12 predicted proteins | sample III_Fen_E1_1_FD_198771 | JGI IMG/M metagenome (GOLD analysis project Ga0302280, IMG submission 198771) | Peat permafrost microbial communities from Stordalen Mire near Abisko, Sweden - III_Fen_E1_1 | ecosystem: Environmental > Terrestrial > Soil > Wetlands > Permafrost | place: Sweden: Abisko...
AGTTTATGGCTTGGGTACTTTGCCCGACAGGGAGCAGGAACCTAAACTTGAGTAGGTTAATATTATGGCAAAAGATAAATATACTTTTAAGGGCATAGGCCTTACTGGAAAAGAGAAAAAAGAAGGCCGTAAGAGGTTCCATGCGTATTTGGAGGCATTCCCTCATTTGGCTAGAAAATTGGCCAGTCAGCAGGCTGTGGAAGAATTGGTTTGGGCGGAAGTAATTCAAGAACGCTATAAGATGCAGGTTGGTTCCAATGATTCTCAGGCAATTTCTTTTACACTGCAAAAATCAATTCAAGATGGTCTAAATTTGATAATTGAGATGAAGGATAAGCTTGGCCTGTTTGTCGTGGCACCACCAATGGAGCCCTTTGACAGACTTCAAGGTATCTTTAGAAAAGGGGATGACTATCGAGAGAAACATGTTGATGACTACACGGTTGTTTGTCCTCACTGTAAGAAGAAGACTGTACTAATGATACCGACAAAAGGGTATGATACAGTAATTACGCCATTTTTTGAGGATAAAGTAATACGCAATAGACCGCTTTTTAACCTCTATAAAGATGGTGTTGTTTCAAAGGAAGAAGCTGCCCATATCATGGGGGTTTCAGCTCATTATATTGATTGGCTTGGTAAGAAATATTATGGCATGGGAACGTTAAAAAATGCCAATGAACCACCACCTGACCCAAACCCAGAGATCGGCCCAGCGCAGGCCCCAGAAAGCCCCTAGAACGCGTCTATATGGCCCCTAAAAGGCTTTCAATCGACGGAGGCTTGTCCGAGGCTGTTTCTTTTTGAATTAAACCTTTTCTCGTCGAAACACCGTAAATTGCGTTGTTTTAAATGAAATCTATCCGTTCCGTTTTATCTAAAAGATCGAAAAATATTATAAAGTGAATGTCCCCACCTCCTTGCAGAATAATGGCGTTTTCGTCGGTCTAAATGCAGTTTTTGATAAGTTTTTTATGCCCTATTTTGCGGTGTTTTTGTCTTGAAGTCTTAATACCGACTTAAAATAAAGAGGATTTCTGTTCGACAGAGAATTTTATATGACAATTTTTTTAAAAATATGGCCGTGGGTGCATGTTCATACCGTAATAAAAATGTGATTCATGAAATTTTTTCATTATTTTACGGCATTGCTGCATAGATTGACCGCAAATTACTGCATTTTTTCAATGTCGTCTTGAGCCCGCAATTAATCTTATAAAGTCAGTCCAAAGAATGCTTAGGTCAGTTTGGATTCCCTTTGCTAAATTTTTTGGCTGCATGGAAAAATATTTTTGCACGATCAATTATATATACCTATTGAATAGCCCGTGGTCTTGTCGGTGAAAGGAGTTCCAGGTATACTTTAGGTAGGAGGTGCTGAATAGTGATGCTCGGCAGATATTGGAAAAAAAAGTGAAAAAATTTATTTGGAGGGAAACGGATTTTTCTAAAACAATTTATTTGAGGAAATCGGTTGCTTAGATTTGAATTTGCGGAAATCCACAGCATTTTGATGTGTTTTAACGCCTGTGATTTCAAGGAATTATAAGTTTTAGTCGAGGGGATAACCTGAAAAGTCATAGGCTGTCGTATATACTTAAGCTAGGAGGTTGAGAGAAATATGTCTTAGCCTCAATTTTGTATTGACCCTGCAATAAATGGGCCACGTTTTTTGCTGTAGCTGCAATATGTAGTTTACAAGTCCGGGTGATTGACCAAAATCATCCAAAATCAAAAGGCAATTCCTTGGCAATAGCTCAAGGAGCGCGTCTTACCCGCTGTTTTAATCATTCGTAGCAATTTAAAGACGCATACCTTTCAAAGTGGATTCCCTACGCTCTTTTAGCGTATGGGTGCATTTTTGTACCTATTTTTCACTTAGGTTTACCATAGCTTTTTTCAAGGAGGCAGGGGATGAGTCAGGGTAACAAAATGTTTTCAGTACCAGTAGAGGTAGTCGAATCGGAGGTCTTCAGGGCTTATAAGGATTCGATAAAGCTGGTTTACCTATATTTATTGAAAATAACCAACCTATCAGCGGATCAGGAAGGATGGATTCATGTGACTTCCGTTACCTTACACCAAATGACCGGAATAGGGGTAGATGCCATTCTTCGGGCAAAGAAGCAGTTGGTCAAGGATGGGTACATTGAGCTTCTGGATAAATATGAGGAGCATACGGATGATGCCCGCCGTGCGACAAGAATTAGGGTAAAGGATTGGAAGAGTCTTATTACGGTAGTCAACCAGGCAGAGGAAAAGCAAATAAGCGGCGGCTATTTTGCCTAAAAGGGAAAAGGTATGGACCAAAAGATTAAAGAGTTCATGAGTTATTTAAAGGAAACCAAATCCAAGAGCAGTGTCGATAATGTGCTCTCCCATACTAGGGCATTTCTTCGTGCCAGGAATGTGACTGACCTATCCAAGATCACAAAGGAGCTGGTTTCCGGGTATTTTGCCGAGATGCAGCCTAAGTGTACAGTCGAGAAATTTAACATGATGATTTGGTCGCTAAGGACGTTTTTTTGCTATTGCAAGATTGAAGGGCTGGAATACCCTCGGCAGAAACTATTGGTAAAGAAGGCCAAAGAGACGATTTCAGAGCATGAATTATTAAAGATGATTGTACCAAAGCTTGACTACCTTTTTAAGGATTCATGGAAGGTAAGGGCTATTTTATGCTTTCTTTTCTATACAGGGCTTCGTCCCAATGAGCTTTTGTTTATCAAAAGAAAGAATTTTATGCTCGATCAAAATGAGCTGATGTTTACAGATCCCAAGGGGAGATTTATCAGAAGGGTTCCATTGCCTGGAATTCTTGTTGAGGAATTAAAGCGGTATTTTACCTTCGCAGGGGATGAGGAGAACGTCTTTGATGTCAATGTGCGGGACGTAAATCGAATTTGTAGGACACTCCAAAGGAATGAGGTCTTAGGGAAAGACAGAGCGATTAAACCCAATTTCTTTAAAAACAGTTTTGCCCGTCTCTGTCTTGAAAAAGGGGTTGATATATTCATTCTCAGTCAGTTAATGAATCACCGGAATGTTAAGACGACATTCAATACTCTTCAAATGATGTCCGATGACATAAAGAACATGACCTTAAGCAAATTTAAAGAAAGTAAACCTACCGAAACAAGAAGAAGGAGAAGGCATGGAAATTAATTTAAACGAAAATGGAAACCTTAAACTTGCTTTAACCTACGCAAGAAAAGGTTGGCATGTTTTCCCGGTACACAGCATCAGAAATGGTGTTTGTAGCTGCGGGGATTCAAAATGCGAAAATCCAGGCAAGCACCCCCGGACCAGGCATGGTCTCAATGATGCTTCAAAAGACGAGCAGCAGATTAGCCAATGGTGGACAGAGACGCCTGATGCCAATATTGGTATACGCACCGGGGAGATTTCAGGCATATCGGTTCTGGATATTGATCAGCGTCATGGTGGTTTTGAATCTATTAAGGCCTTTAGCCTTCCAGATACACTTGTTAGTAAAACGGGTGGGAATGGTCAGCACCACATATTCAAGTATGACGAGAAAATTCCAAATTCGCCAAATTTTAAGCCAGGTATTGATTTTAGATCAGATGGCGGCTACATCGTGGCCCCACCGAGTAAACATAAAAGCGGTAATGAATATGTTTGGGTTGATTTTACAGTAGAGCCTGTCCCGGCCCCTGATTGGATGAAAACCAAAGGGCTCATTAAGGCTTTGCAGTCTGTTCCGGGAACTATCCGTGAAGGCAACCGAAATGCCACTATGACAAGTCTTGCCGGTTCGATGAGACGGCGCAATATGTCCGAGGAGGCTATAGCCGCTGCTTTAATCGAGGAAAATAAAAAATGTAACCCTCCTTTGGACCAGAGTGAAATCCTAATTATAGCCAGGAGTGTTGGTCGCTATGAGCCTGAAATTGAGCAACAAGAGAATAAGTCCAGCCTTTTGTCCACAGACGAGCTACGTCAATTAAAGTCGAGAATCGGATCAATTCCCAAGGATACTGACCCAACGGATTTACCTACTATCTTGAATCCTATTTTGGAGGAAATAGCCAGGATAAACATAGCCCAGGGTGATGCCTTGCTTAATAGCACCATCAAAGAACATTTTGGATGGAACAATGGAGAACTTACTACCTACGGGAAGGTCTTAAAGAGTTTTCGTAAGGAGGTAAACAATGAGCCCGACCAGATTGCCTTGGACAAGGATGCGCTTATAAAGAAGCTGCAGGATGCAAAAGATATTAAATCGGTACATCCAGCCCAAGATTATGCCGGTGGGGGAATGATTTTTTGTGTGAAGGCCCAAGACTCTTTGTGCCTCGTTACCCCCGATAAGGATATCTTTGAATTAAGTGATGCAAAATCAAAGGGGTTCAAGCTTACCCAAGAAACAGTTGATACAGCCCGCTTTTCATCCAAGGGTTTGACATTATTCCTCGAAGATAAGTACGTCGTAGATATAGGAAAGCTTTATCAGAAAATCCACGACTACATTAGAAGGTTTATCTTCTTCCCCGATGATAGATTTTTGGCATACCTGAGTTTATGGGTCATGGGTACATACGTTTTCAAGATTTTCAGTCATTACCCTTATATTTGGCTGAATGCTGAGAAGGGATCAGGTAAATCACTTCTGATGATAATCCTCTCCAAGATAGTTTTTAACGGTGATGTGACTATCAATCCCACGGAGTCTGTCATATTTAGGGATATTACCAATAATTTAACCACCCTGTTTATTGACGAGGTTGAGCAATTTCGTAAACAGGACAAGGCAACCCATAGCATTCTCATCAGTATTCTTAATGCTGGATTCCAAAGAGATGGTTCAGTTAAAAGAACTGAGAGTGATGGGAACGGCAGCTATTGGGTTAAGTCGTATAACGTTTATTCTCCCAAGGTGTTCGCTGGGATAGCCCAAATTGACGATGTTCTTCAAGACCGTACCTTCCGCATACAGCTTTATAAGAAAAAGGACAATGAGACGGCTGAACGCTACAAAGAGACGGGTGAGCTAAGGGAGCTTCAACAAAGTATACGGGATGACCTCTATGTGTTTGCCCTCACTAATGGCAAAGCAATCGTCGAACTTTATAACAAAGAAGGTGCCATTAAAGGCCTTGATCACCTTTCTAATCGTGAGCTGGATATTTGGGAGCCAATTTTTCTGCTGGCTAACCTGGTTGATTTGCCAACAAGTGCATTTAATGTCACCGGCATTATGGAGACTCTAAGCAAAGAGTCATTTGAGGAAAAGCAGGCGGAAAGTGTCAGACAAAACGATACATACAAGTTCCTCACTGTGCTTAAAGTTATGTTAGATGATCCCTCTGTGCTTGTCGCCTCTGTGGACGGCGATGAAAGGGCTTATGAAAATTTAACAGTGCTGCATTACTTTCAGAATACCGAGGAGTTTCATTGGATGCAAACTACGAATGCACTGACCAATCTATTTAAGAGGATTAATATTAGCTCTGACCAGAGGCGCTTTGGGAGTGAGAGAAGGCTGAGGGTTTACCCCATCAATATTAAGGAGTTTGAAGATTGGTGTGAACGCTTCAAGATTTAAAAAATGAAAAATATTGTTCCAGGGGGATTGAAAAAACTTTAAGTTTTTAAGCCAATTTTACCTAACCGTAGGAGTGTTCAAGGGTTACGTTGGCTTAAATTTTCAGACCTGTCTTAAATGGATTTAAGACAGAAATCTTTAAGACATCAAGACAGGGTTAAGACGGATTTAAGACACCATAAACCTATGAACAACAATACATTAATAATAATTGTCTTAATGTCTTAAAAATTTATAGAAATATATAAGGGCTTAATTTTTTTGGGTAAAGGCTATGGTATGAAATTGACGAACCTCAAATGCGACAGTAAAAATAAGAAGAAATACAGCATTTTGCTGTATAGACAACTCAGGCGCTACTGCCATACCCCGGCCAGTCTTCTCTTCCCTATATATGGGGGTATGAATGTCAGGTGCGAATTTAGAAAGGCCACGGAATTGGAAGAATTGTACACAAGGGACCATGTTGACCAGATGATCGAGCCTTTCTTAGCACGAAAGGATGACGCGGGAAATTTTAGCCGTGAAAACTGCTACTTCATGGAAAACAAGATCACAGTTCAAAGATTTATTAACAAAGTTTATGGTTGGGACACCAGCGGAAAGGAAGCACCATGTTAAACCTGACTCACAAAACCGATGCGGTCATTACAGAACTTATAACAAACTCTCTTGATTGGGCTATGGCCATGCGAAATCACAAGAAAGGTGAAGGAATCGGAATGAAATGTGTAATGAAAGGTGGAGGGGGCGTCGAATTATTATCCTGGGAAGAATCTATGAAAATGTATGAAAGAATAAGTTTTTGCCACCAAAGTCCAGGTGTTTATGGTTTCAACATTTTCCATCTCTTTTTAATTCAAGAAGCTCTTGGCTTTTATTGCTGGTTAAAAAATCAAGATTTGAGGCCAATTATAAAAGGGACAAAGATTATTGAAATTGATATTAAGAGGCTTAATGAATGTTTTTTTCCGAGAGTAGCTGTATGTCCCTGTTGTTTAAGAAGGGGCGGAAAGCCATTCAGCGAAATATTGGATTGCCAATTGCTTCAAAAACATGAGTATGCCTTTTCTGAAAATGACGCTCCGCTTTATAGAACGGGATCGACCATTTACCCTGATGAGGAGCGCTTATGAATAATGAAATATGGCTTTTCCAAAAGGGAATTTATGCGGTTCATATAATCGATTCAAAATTGAAGAACAAATTTGATTTCCTAAAGAACTTTAGGTTAATAACGACGTACTTTTATCCAAACGGCGTCAAGGGATGGGACTATTTGATACCTGATGAGTTGTATACCAAGGCCGCTAAATTAATTAAGAAGGCAGGCTCAAAATGTTAAATTTCCAAAGAAGAACGGATTCCATGTTTCAGGCCATCCTAACTAAAGCATTTGAAATGACATTAGAGAATTTGAAGATGCGTGGTGTTGAATATTTAGAAACGTATTTTCCCGATACTTCTGAAATTTTATCTGTCACTGAAGTGAGTACAATATCGGAAAATCTTAAACGATACCACCAATGTCCAGAAGTTTATAGTTTGAATCGCTATCATTTCCTTCTAATTTATGAAGTTTTAGAATCTTTTAGTAACAATTGGGTAGAGGCAGATGAATGTGGTAAGAACGATCCCGAGGTCCTCATTATCCCGGAGACAAAAATTTATAAGATTGATTTCGATAGTCTGATCGGATTCTATTTTCCTTTTGAGCTGCTTATTGTAGATGAAAGTTTTTCAAATCCCCACCAAGCAGTGTTTATTAGGGAGGAAATTATAAACGAGCTTATAAAAAGTAAACCATCAAAGGGAGAATTGCTGAACTATAAATTGTCACGAAGGGATTGGGCCTTCTTTGAAAAAGATGAGGTTTTACTTTTTACAACCAGGTCAGTAGTTTACCCAGATCCTCAGTGGGATGGTCCAGGGGGAAAGGAGTGGCTCAAATATATTTGAATAAAAATAACGAACATTCTTTATCAAGATTAAGAATTACAGGAGAAATAATAAGTTAAACAAACGTATAACCAGGAGGTAATTAAAATGTTAAAAAAGCCGGTTCAAAAATTAGATTTCGTTGTGGTAACTGTCCACAAGGAAGGTATTGTCGTGGCCCTTGCAGACAGGAAGTTGATAGCAAGAATAGGTATAGATAAGCAATCAGGCAAAGAGGCGCTTGTCTATTATCCTATAAAAAGTATGAAACAAGTCACTGAGGGGTGGAAGATTGATGTTGATGAAGAACATCAAATTTCTGAAAAGGATGCAGTTGACATGATGTATGGAACAAAACCGAAGGCTGGTTCCTTTTTTCTGCCTGTATCAATCAAATCAAAGACCGATGGTCTAATCCTTGGGCTTGACAGAGCCATGTGGAAAACACAGGGAGGTAGGCTACCCAAACTCACACCTCTGGGGTGTCCTCTCCCGCAATACGCTTACCTTGCCCCAAGACCAAAACCAGGAAAGGTTATGGCCATTCCAATGCGTTTTGAGTTTCCACCACCCCCTAGGAAAATCTAACACAATGGTTAAAGGTGATGTTAGATGGCGTACCTGGTACTAGATTTCCGGGAGGATTTTGATAAAGGGAAGTATCACAATTCTAAAGAAATGGGAGGTGATGCAGATGGATGAATTGAATGAATATTTTGAACCATTGTTGAAGCCAACAGATGTGAGTAAATGGTTGAATGTATCAGTTTCTACTATTTACAAATGGGCTGAGACAGGGTATATTCCTACAGTAGATCTTGGAGGGAAAATCAGAGGGCCTTTGAGATTTGCCAAAGCGGAAGTTGCCCGATGGTATAGAAGAAGATTAAGACGTGGAAGGAGCTCGCCAAACCCCAATGTTGATGAACTCGACAACAACTAAAAAAATAACCACCGGGCGTTGTCAGGTGTCTGGAAGACGGAAAAATGTCTATAAGATGCTTGAAATGCCCGGTGATTTTGTTAAAGAAAGATAAAGGAACGAAATAGAAATACAGCAAAAAACCGTGTGTCTGTGGTGTGACATTTCAAACCGAGATTTCAGGATAAAGCCGATAAAGGTGGATAAAGCATGAAAGTTGGATGTCATTGCAAATACAGTAATTTACGGAATTTTTTGTAAACAGCGACGAAGGGGGAAAATGGCTTTAAAAGAATCTCGCCTTCTCCGCCATTTAAAGTTAAATCAGATATTGCTGCATTTAAGTCTGCCCAAGCGTCTGGTAATGTGACAGCTATTCAAGATGCAAAAGAAAAGCTTGAGGCTGATCGAAAGACTGAAAAACAAGATAGAGGTATTTTAGAGCATGACCGAAAGGTGCTTAAAACACTTCATCATGAGAGACGACAAATAAAGCATGGCAAATAAAATTCCTAAGTTTCCCAATTTAGGTGTTTCTTTATTAATTTTTATTTTAACTTTTCTTGTCTATAGCCCTCTGCTTTTTAATCAGTTTGTTGGCGATGATATAACTTTTTTTGAAGGAAATTCTTTTTATCATTCACTGAAAAATATTCCCCGATTAGTTGAAAAAAGTTATATCTCTGATCCTAAACAATTCAATTATAATAATGATTCTCAAAAAGATATAGATTTTGGTTCCGGAAGCTTTAGTTATCGCCCCATAACAAATTTAACCTATTTTGGTGATTATTTTTTGTTTCGGGGCAATCCTTTGGGATCGCATTGTGTCAATGTCCTCATTCATTGCATCAATAGTATGTTGGTTTTTGGGATCGTTGACCTGCTATTTTCTTCTCAATGGCTGGGCCTAGCTGTAAGTCTTCTTTTTTCTTTTCATCCCATTCAGTCAGAAGCTGTTGCTAATATCAGTTGTCGTTTTGATCTATTAGCAGCAATGTTTGGGTTAATTTCATTTTATTTTTGGATCAGATTCTCTCAGGAAGAATACAGATCTAAGAAGTATTATATTATTTCTTTGATAACGTATTTCTTTGCAATTTTCAGTAAAGAATCTGCAGTTCTTTTGCCTGTAGTATTGTTTATCTATGATCGGTTATTCTTACACCATCATTCAAAATTATTCAAAGTATGGAGGACTTATCTTGGTTTCATTGTGGTCTTCATTTACTATTTGTATTTGTATGTATTCGTTTTTGGGAATTCGAGTCTTAAAATTCACTGGATAGGAGGTTCTTTATTCAGTCATTGTTTGATCTCAGGGTATATTTGGTTTACGTATTTAGTCAATATATTCTTACCTTGGACAGTAAAAATAATACCTGGTTTATATTGCCCTACCGTTCTGCAAGCATTTAGTATAACTACAATTGCTATTTATTTGTCGTTGATTTTTTGGGTAATAGTCTTAATTGTACTATGGCGAAATTCAAGAATTAGCTTCTTTTTATTATCTAGTTATTTAATTTTTTACCTGCCAGTCTCAAATGTAATTCCTATTGCGAATCCAATGGCCTGCCGTTTCATGTACTTTCCGGTTGTGTTTCTTTTTACATTTTTAATGTATCTATTTTGGAAGGCTTTCAAAGATAATTTCTTTACTAAGCAATTTCAATATTTTCTTATTTTTATTTTTGGTTTATTTTTGTTAATAGGTGTGATTAAAACGATGTCGTTAAATAAAGATTGGAAAAATGATTTCACCCTACAAAATGCCTGGGTTAGGGATTATCCCTTTTATGGCAGGGGGTATGCATTATTGGGTATCGGTTATTTTAATCAAGGCATGTTTGAAAAGGCTAAAGGGTATTTAGAAAAAGGAGTATTTTTAGGTGATCAGATGCCCAAAGATAATTTTGCCTTGGCCATGTGTTATATACGACTTGGCAGAATAAAGGAGGCGCAAACGTTACTTCAGAATATAATTATTCAATATTCTGATTATGCAGACCCGTACCTTTGTTTAGGATGGATATATTATGAACAACATAATGATGTCCAAGCAAAACCGATGTTAGAAAAATCCCTATCCTTGGACCCCAAGAAGTTTTTTGGGTACATTTTGTTAATTAAAACAGATGAACGATTACATCTTTCTAATTCTGTAAATAATATTTTTCAACAAGCTCAAAGAAATCTAGGAGATTCCAAGGCCATAGAACTTAATCGGATAACAGAAAAGATAAAAACAAATTAATAGATTAAACTTTGATGAAATTGCTTTTTAAAAACATATAATGTATCATTAAATAGATGTTATTAAACAGGAGGATTGAATATGAAGAGATACTCAGGAATATTCTTAAGCGTTTTGCTTGTTATTGCCTTCAT
>Ga0302280_1003735_pt1 | contig 10814 bp, 7 predicted proteins | sample III_Fen_E1_1_FD_198771 | JGI IMG/M metagenome (GOLD analysis project Ga0302280, IMG submission 198771) | Peat permafrost microbial communities from Stordalen Mire near Abisko, Sweden - III_Fen_E1_1 | ecosystem: Environmental > Terrestrial > Soil > Wetlands > Permafrost | place: Sweden: Abisko...
CATGGTGTGTGTTGAAGTAAGATATAAATATAGGTCAATCAAATTACAAATATAATTTCGAGTGAGCTACTTGCTTACTTTGATAAATGATAAATCATGAATATTCATTTTTCGCAATTTCCTTCTTGGAAAATTGAAGCAGACTTAATTGTAAAATATTAGAAGTTGAGCTAATTAATATTTGTTTAGATTAGCATTGTCACTAACAATAATAATATTAGCAATGCAACTTTAAAGAAATTTTATTTCTGCATGCAATAGAAAACTATTTAAATACGATCAATATCTGCTCAGATTTGAATGGTGCGCATAAATAATATGCAAACAAACAAAAAAAGCAGTTTTATTGAACTAGAAGGAAAGGAGAAGAAGCGACTTATCCAGTATCTGGATATCAAAGTTACCATGGAAGCAAAAAACAATCCCTCGTATTCTGTAGAATAACTTCTTGAGAAGGTCGACATATCCAAGTGCATGAATTAAAACTATTAATCCATTATCCTCAATCGGTTATTGCTGCAACTTCAGTTGGAATACAACATACCCATATAAAGTACTTCGTCTACAATTTAGATCGTGAAATTTATTATTATTTTGCGGAGGGTGAAGTGTTTATTCACTGTGGAATCAACCCCGTCAGTGAGGAAGTTCGCATTGATCTCAAGGAAATCGACCTAAAGACTCATCTACATCTAAAGGTTAAGGATCTAGGTTTGTCACACATCGAAAGACTGATGCTAACCCAAAACTTGGTTAGTCATGTAGAAAAGGAAAAAGATGAACCAAGTGACGAGTAGAATTAAATTCCAGTTCCAGTTCGGGGTAAGCGTCAATGTCGGCGCACTAAATAGAGGAGGATCGGTCACATTATAGAGAAGGTTATCTAGTGGCGCAAGTATTATTCAGGGACTATCGACGAGAGTCGACAACATTAAAAATATTCTTTAGACGAAGCAGCACGCAAGGTAGGAATCTCTAAGAAGAGTTTAGACGACTATCTTTTCCAAATACGATTCGGGCACAGATACGGATTTAACTTCAACGAATATTATAACTAAAAAGTCGGGATACTGAGAGATTTTGTGCGACAGCAGAAGAAAATGACGACCAAGGTTTAAGGAAAAACGCGTAAGAGAAAGACAAAACAGGGATAAGACTAGGACAGAGAAGAAGTGTGATTTGTATTGGTTTTAGGATAGCGATGAATTTTAGTAATTCAATATATGTGGATATTAAATTATTAATACTTGCTCCTGCATAACGTATATTATCAGATTATACACTTATCTTCTCATAAATATCTTTAAATCATTAATAAAAATGGCAGTTTAAAGTATCATTGGGCCGATATTTTTAATAAGATTAATCGAAACTACGAAATAATCTCATTAGTCATTGCATTTTCATCTTTTTTCTCAAAGTTAATGTTTACTGGTCTTGTTTTCTCAGAACAATTCTTTGTTTATTGATTTGCCTTTGCTAGGATGTTATTTATTTTATAAGTGTATAATAGGCGATCTCTCTCGTTAAAACCCTAAATAAATACTAAAATACTTTATATTTTTTTATAAAGGCTGGAGTATTGCTGCAATAATCGTTATTGTATTGAGGAAAACCACCCTCGATATGGTCGTTCACTCTATATGAACTAAACTTTACATGTCGTAGTTGGGACAAAAATTATAGTAAATTTCATCGTCTTATGAAGTAAATGGTTTGCGCTATTATCCATTATCGATTTTTCTAATTGAAAATCGATGATGATTGCATCTGCATTAGCATGATTTGATATTTCTTTTTGCAATTAATTTTGTTTTATGCCCACCAGGAACTTATTCATCAGCACATCTTTTGGGAGTATGCATTTTGAAGTTTAGTTTGCCAGTCATAGCGAATCGATGGCGGTAAAGCATTTATTAGATTTCAATAATAACGAATTTAATCGTTAATCGGTACAGTAGTATAAATAAAGATAATTTATTATTTTGATAGCATGGCAAGCTGTTGGTGAATATATCAAAATGGGAAATAAAATTTTAGAAAAAAGACAAAATGGCCTGTTCTTAAGTAAATTAAATGAATATGACATTACAAAATTTTTCTTTAAGATAGATTCTAGGATAATTATTAATCATATATCATATAGGGAAACATACTCTGTAGAGAAGCAGGTGAGGTTATTAATATCCCAATTGCTTTGCCCTACTTACAATAATCCGCAAGTTAGTAAAAACAACACAACTAATGCCATCACTAAGTTTTATTATTTGTACATATCCATATAGCATTTACCCATAAAGGGTATCCTTTGACGTTAAATATCAATAAAGGAACTGTAAGCAATTAGTAAATAATACAGGCTATCGATTGCTCTGCGTATGGGGTATACATTATACTTACACCGACCGCCACTGCAAAATGTCCGTACACAATGGGAAAATAAGATTATATTTCGTTGAGCCTTCCTTTGCTGGAAATAGTAACTAATTCTTTTTTGATACCTTTATTTTCTGTCAAATTGTTTGTTTTTTTAATCTAAAAGCATTCGTCATTATTTATCTCTTGGATTTTAATTGAAACAGATTTTTCAAATTGTGAAGGATGAGATAAGCTTTGTGCGGAACTTTACTCGTCTTCTTTACTTTTTTATTCATCAATATGAGGTGATTTAAGCTATGTAGTTCGATGAGGAATATCCTCAAGTTCTGATAAAGGCTAAATGGAGTTCTACATCTTGCATCTAAAGTAAATATGGAGTATAATGTAAGCCAGTGTATAAATAACAAGGAGTGAAGCCTGTACATAGCGATTAAAATTGATAGTGGGATCGTTGGGGATGAAAGGCGCGCAAAAGTTCATAAACCAAGTCATCTATTTCTATTTTTAAATTAGTGTATTAATATAATATAAAAACCATACCACTGATTTAGAAGTTAATCTTGTAAACAATTCAAGATCATTGAAATAATTTCCTTCTTGTCAAATAATGATAAATTCAATCATAATACTACATTTTTATCAAAAACCAACATCAAACATTTTTGAAAAAGTTTGTCATCTTAGAGATTGGGTTTTGAATTATTTAATCGCTATTAAACTGGATTAAAGTCACTTTGAATAAATTAGATTTGATTCAAAGCATAACATTGATACTTTCAATGCTCCTCAGTAATGACCAGGCCCAAAGATACAATAATTAATTCAATAAAACAATCAGTTTTTTAATTCTATCAAAAGCAACAAGCTAAAACAATCTATTATTGATAGGAATTGATGGGGATAATGACTATTAACATTTAAACAATCTGGGAGATGCTAGGTGAGGATATGTGTTATTATAATAACACTCTTAGAAAATGAAATTGGGACATATCCTAATTGTAGTACTACTATACCTAGCCGGTTACTACTCTTTGTTAAAGGTTCATGACTCCAAGGTAGATCCTATGAAGCGTATGAGTCATGACTCTGCTCCTATCCTCTATGAACTTGTTCAGACCAAATTTTTCCGCAATATCAGGTTAAACCTAAACCAAGAGTGTCAAATAGGTCACATGAACAAAATTTGTAAGTCCAAGAGCTGCTCAGTGTGTCGCTGTGATGAAAAGGACATTCCCTTCTTCTGGACTAGCACCGATCCAGCAACCAGAGGCACCAAGGATAAAGATTTGTGGGGAAATGAACGTGAAGCCATATAATCAGAATGGGTGTGGCATGTGTAAGATTTGGCCAACGATGAAGGTGAATACTTCGATATTTTTAAAAATGTCGAATCATTTACCAATTACAATGGATCCTATATTTGGTAACTTATTTATGGTGAAAATTGCTTCCAGTCTAAAAACAATTTAGATATGTGCGCAGAAGAAAGGACACTCTTCTAAATAATTAGTGGACTTCATACAAGCATCAGCACCCACCTTTCACGATTCTACCGCAATATTAGTGATCACCAAATTCTTGCTTCGGCAGAACAGCCATCATTTTATTTCAATCACTCAGAGTACCAAAAGAGAGTATTGAATCATCCTAATCGTATACGCAATATGCTTTTCCTTCATCGCCTCCTCGCGAAAGCAATTAACCAAGCGGCGCCTTATCTTCATAACTAACTCAACATCGCTTCTGATAATATCACTGATGACCTAAAGGCTCGGCAACTAATGGAGGGACTTCTTCATTCGATTTAGGGCTATGATCTAAGGCCATAATAGAAGGAGGTCTTGCAATTCTTTACAGCTGACAATCCCAAGGTGAAACAAATTCAACGATACATTCATAACATTTCACATATCCTAAACTGTGTAGAATGCTAAAAGTGTCGTTTGTTTGGTAAAATGCAGACTTATGGGGTCGGAACTGCTCTAAAGATTTTGCTGGGATATCCTACACCTTACAAACGAAATGAAATTGTGGCTCTGTTTAATGTATTCAATAAGATTACCATGTCTGTTGATGCTTATTACAATCATCGCAAAGATTCTAAACTTTAAGAGTTGGAGTTCGAAATGGTCAGCGATTAATTTATGAAATATTACACCTATTTCGGTATTGGCTTGGCTATACTTATATTCACTTGGAGTTTATGTTCCAGCTTCCGGCCTAAACACTCTGACAAATAAAAGAAGCAATGATCTGCTAAATATATTGAAAATGAGGTTATTATTATAATATTAATGAGAACTATTTATAATTTTCGAATACAGCAATAATTAGGATTTTGTTATCCTATCCTATTTGTTATTGAGAATGGCAAAGCAATTTTAATTTTTGGATTAGATTAGATATTTATAGTTAATATTCAATAAGAGAATTTAATTTTAATCATTCTTCAGGAATAACTTCAGTCTCGATCTTATCTGCTTTGAATTTTCTCTTGCGCTGTACTGTGAAGTCATTCAATTTAGAGAGTTGGTCTGCAGACAAGAAATTCTTCGTGCCTGTATTGATAAATATTGTACATTTGTTAAAATACTCAAGCATAGCCAATTAGTTATTGGTAGCATTGTGGCAAATGACTTCTACGGGTTCATTCATCAACAAGGGAATTGCTCTTTTTAGGAATTAATGCTAATAATAGGCTCCAATTCGTTTGGGGTTTAAGAATATGATAATAAAGCGACTGAGTAAGAAAGAATTACTTGATTCCAAAAACAAAGTTCTATTTTCCGAATTGAGTAATCACTTTGCACTCATTTTAAGTTACTTTACCGATTTATTCCTAAATATTATCAGTATTACAAATATCTCTGTGCTCTTAGGCTTTACAGAAAAAGAATAGCTATGTAGATTTTGTTCAGGTATCTACAGAGTTTTGGTTTATTCTGGGTAGGCTAATTTCAAATATTGCAAGTGAATTTTATTATATGAAATTTATCTATGATCTTAGGAAGTTGCTGATTCGCTTTTTAGCTGAGAACCAATTAATTTGCTCATTTCTGTTGATATTTTTGATGCGATTTATGAGCGATACTAAGGGGTCATTTTTATTTCCAGCATCAGAAAATAGAATAAGGCTTGAGAAACGTTTTTTTTTAATAAGTTTTATACAATCTTGAGGTCTTCATCTTTAAAAGGGTAAGTAGAGTGAGCCATTCTAAAGAAAAGTTCATCACGGGTTTATCGACTATACTGATCTGTTTTTTCGAAATGTTCAACAAGTTTTTGGTAGTACTCATTGCAATTAAGACCCTGCGTGACGATGAACCTGACCAATTCGCAGTGAGTTTCAATGGAATATTGATTTATCCTTTGGCTCATTGCATTTACAATTTTTTCAGTAATTTTTTTGCATAGTGTAAAATTATAGAAGTTATTGTTCAAAGCATTATTGAAAAATCCAATGACATCTATATTTTAAAATGAATTGATCTTTTCCAAAATGTTCTTTAGAATTTATTTGAGAATTCGGATGGAAGAAGGGAAAGTTTTAATTTGATTATAGTAAACTGCATAGCTGAATAATTCAAAAGGATTGTATTTTTCAATTAACTCAATTATTTTACCTTAGTTTTTAGAAACAAACTAGGTATAGTTTGGATTGTTTAATAAAATCTTTAATGAGTTAAACGTTATATTTGAAATTGGCTCACATACCTGTGGATCCTTTATGTAACCGATTTTTAATTTGTCAAAGTACGGCAGTGAAATCTTGGTCATATCTATGTTTTACAGCACTTTGGCGCTAAGAATATTCAATCTAAGACTCTCTGAAATTATTGCTTTACCTAGGGTGTGTTTACCAGCAAAAATGTTAATATTCTTCATGAGCAAAAAAAGTAGACTGCGGTAATTGTGCTCTACATCATAGTTTTTAAAGCGGCGAGTGAGGTACTTCTCTAGTACATTTGCAAAGGGAATGATTTATTCAGTTTAAATTATAATTGAAATTTTGGCCATAATTTTGCGGATAATCTGAAACAGTTGATGCTCGCTTTGACTATCTAAAGCTTGATAGACTACAAGTTTGTTATATTTGGAGAGAAAGTTCAAGACTATTTATATACATTTTTTATCTTTGGAGTCAATCAATATATTTACCCTTTTGTTTACCAAATAAATTAAACATTTGTTTGATTAGAGCTCTTTTCCAGATTAATAGATATGTTCTGTGACCATTTTTAATACTTATTGGTTATTGATGTTGCTATCATTAGTTTGAAGAAAATTACTAAAGTCAAAGTTGGTCATCGAATTAGATTTATAGTCTAAATAGTAGTACCTGTATCGCAAATCCTATGATTTTGTTTCGAAAGGATTGGGGAGATGAGCTGCCAATCCTTCAAGAGCTTAATTCAATCGATAGATATTGATTTAACTCTTATCGTTTTTGATGTTTTGATAAAATTCTATGAAAGTCTCAGGAGTAGCAAATTTTTACTTCAATAGAGCTAAAAGTGGCTCAAGCTGGTTTGTGACATCATAATTTTATTTTTTTAAGCGATGTAGAATTATCAGGCACTTGTATCGATAATTGTCACCTAACTCGCTAATATTCAGTGTCTTAATAAATTCCGCAAACTGGACGATATTATAATTTTTTACGACCATCTCGTAGAGTAGTTTGATGGTGGGCTGAATGTCGTGTTTTTTTAGAATTTCCAAGATAAGATGTTTTTAATTCTTGAGAAAGAAGTCATGATGAATTAACGTCTACAGCTTGCCATTCAATTTGTATTTCGCCTCATCTTTCTTGCTTAATTTAGTATAATTATCTAAGAATTTAATAAATTTCTGCTGATCTTGTTATTGCAATTTGTTGAGGTTAAATTTGTTGCTTAGATGTTGGAAAACTTTCAAGATAATATCTGGGTTTAGATTGGGTTATCCATTGTCATTAATTTCAACCAATATATTTTTCAGTATCTCCTCATAGATCTTCGTGAAACCACTAAATCTATTGACATATTCTCCGCTGATGAGTTGAAATATAGAATGTTCATCGAATTCCGTGATGTTCTCGATGATACGCTTGGTGATCATCCTCAGGACAGAAAGGTCATGATTATCAAAATCAAAAATATCCATTTTGTTGAGGCAAGAAGATAGTCGCACCAAAATTTAAATTTTTATAACATTGACATCCTTTCCTATTTCATCAAGTAGAATTGACCGAATTTTGCACTATTGCTTATTGAGCTCCTAACGCGTACTCAGAGCAAACATCAGAAAATTGAGTTGGCTTTCGGTGAGACCGAATTTACCATTTTTCTTTTCTTTTTACAAGAAAATCAAAATTTTTGAAGCGAGGAACTTGCAAGCATAATGACTCTTTAAGCACGACAACTCGAAATACGCGTTGAGCATATCTTGCAAGTCCTATGGGCCTGATTTTTAATTAACTTTCTCAATATATTTTTCGACGAGCTTGGCCTTGAAATCATTAAACAAGCCTATTTGAAATTTTTTCCTCTTAAGGCCTCTCAGGATAGAAAATATATTAGTGATATCTTGATAAAGAATAAGTTACCTCTTTTGTTAAATATTGAGATATCTAATTATTCATAACCTTTTAAGAGATCATGTACCTCTTTAAACTGGAGAGTTTCTCCAGATTCCAAAACAAGTTTGCTAAGCGATTTCGTTGCAAAACTATATAACTGCGGAGAGATATCATTTTTATACTCCTTAAAAATATGCGTCAGATCAGCGATGGTTTTAGCTTAAACAATTCTAAGTTAATAGAAGACTACTTGTTCTGGAGAGAAGTAGACTGGCCTTTTTCATAGTTTGAAAAATACGAGCCCAATACGGTGGAAGTGCGCGAGAGAGTGAGATAATTGTAAAAGCGAGAGATGATCATTGATTTATATGTTGAAATATTACTAATAGATATGTTTTAATTAAGATTAATTTAGATTTGCCGATTAGCCAGCAATAATTGATTAAATCAGTTGAAATTAAATGTCGCTTGTTTATTCCTTCATTTAACATTACTTTTCAGATTTATATTTGACAGTTATCTTCTTTGCAAGTCTCCAATATATTTCTTCTTTCAAAACTGGTATTGGTACATGCGAACGAGATATTTATATTATTTTAACTTTATTGATGAACTCTAACCTTCTATCCCAGCAGTCGAGATGCCTTATAAGTTCTTCACTTAATATAAAAGAAATATTATAAAGAAGTTAAAATAGTAAAAAATTAAAGAAATATAATGGTTATGATTTATATCAGTAACAAAATATTGTATATACGACAATTTTAATTTATCATTTTTTATCAGAAATCATCGGTCCACGTGCTATCAAGTGATCTTTATGTTTTTAACATTAATAGATTTATATTCGATGGGCAAGTCCGCTTTCATGACTGGCATTGCTATCGCCAACTCCATGATTGGCAGCTCCATGATCATATTCCCACTCAAATTCAATCAATACGGCATTCTCATCAACATATTCTTTGTTGTAATTTCCTATTGAATCAGTTATTCGTCGCCGGAATGATGAGTCTTACTTTGAAGCTGCTTGCAGCCCAGCTGCTGCCAAATTAACTTGATATTGCAATGTCTATTCATCGCAAACTCGGGCCTGCCTTTTCTAATGCCTTCGGAATTATCTCATCTGCAACTTTATTTTTGGTATCATCAGTATTCTTCTTACTCGCAGTTGATGTCTTCTACGATGTATTCGTCGACCTCTTCGGTAACTATCGCTTAATATAGGTCATTTTGATTTAGATGAAAAAATATTTAAGCTAATTTTGCTCGTTATTTTCGCTAGTTTCAACTGCCTTAAGGACTTGAAATACGTCCTTATGCTGAGTCCAGTCGCAATGGGGGCGCTCGTAATCTCAACTATTACACTGATTGTGTCAATTCCCTTTAATACTGACAACATTAATTCATCATTTTTTGATTTCCCAACCCTCACCCTCAAGGACCTCTTAGCAGTCGTATCAATCAACGGTTTTGCATTCATCTGTCATCCGACCATATCACCGATAATTAAAGAAAATGAAAACCAAAAAAAAAACGACCTCGCAATATTCATCGGTTATGGACTCACAGTGGTGCTTTACATATTGGTAGGAGTACTTGGAGCTCTCGCAATATTCCACAAGCCTCAATCTGGCCATTAAAATATTATCAGCTACTTCAAGGGATCATTTCAAGCACCACTTATTGGATCTCTTACTTTTCTCTATCTTTTACTCATATCACCCATCTTTCCATATGTAGCGAAGAATCAAATCATCTAGCTTATGCCTAAAAAAAGAAAAGATTCAATATCAAATTTGTGGTTCAAGACATCAGTCGCTTTCGGCTTACTTTGGATCACTGTAAATGCGCTATTTATATTACTTGACATTTCTCCAGTTGTGGTTATTTCCTTTATCTCTACAGTCATGGCTTTTTATGTCACCTACTTCCTCCCGATCTACATGACCATCAAGGTTGGCGATTATAAGGGGGAAATCAATGACAGCGAAGGCAGTGATCATGCTGATTCACTGCTCGTGCCAGATTACGAAGCGAAATAAGACCTAACACCAACCACAGTTGAGAAAACATCCCTCCTCACGGACACTGATGAACCGACCCAGCAAGTACCTTTAGAGCGATGGAAAAAAGTCCTCTACTGTTTAGTACTGGGATACGGCAGTCTAGTATTGGTGAGTGAGCTAATATCGCTCTTCGCCTGACCTGTTTGTAAATGCCTTTTATTTGTAATTAGCGCCTATATATCATCGAGCTGCGATGTCTGCAAGTTTCTTATACTGTTTTATTGATTAAACTAAATGCTGGAAATGGAAAGGCTCATTAATTCTACGCTGGAAAGCCGTCCGAACTTGAGCGAAGTATTTTCGATATATCCCGCTTTTAGATATCGATCCCTGGATAGGGAAAGCAGCTCAAGGCACCTAAGGATAAAAAGTAAAAATCAGGAAAATCAGCACAAAAGGTTAATGCGGCTAATTCATGACCCCGAAAAAGTAATGAAAAAATTATTGGTTTAAAAGAAATAATAAAACACTCAAGGGCATGCTTGTGATATAAGTGATATTTGTAGGAAAAACATAAAAAGTTAACTTGAAAACAGATAAGAAAGGAAGAAGGCGTTATCTTATCTAGGAATTTATTTTCCCGATAAAGTTAGGGAGATGAAACGAGCGAGCACAGAACTTAGCGAAAGAAAATAATCGAAATAAGAACTTTTTCATTATCGGAAGTCCTAAAGAAGACAAATCATTTTCAAATTACCTCAGATTTCAGAATTGAGGAGGGGTTTGAAACAAAAAGAAAAGAAACGATCATCTAATGAATAATAAATAAAATCTCTAATTGAATTTAGACTTATTCATGCAAT
>Ga0302280_1003742_pt1 | contig 10803 bp, 7 predicted proteins | sample III_Fen_E1_1_FD_198771 | JGI IMG/M metagenome (GOLD analysis project Ga0302280, IMG submission 198771) | Peat permafrost microbial communities from Stordalen Mire near Abisko, Sweden - III_Fen_E1_1 | ecosystem: Environmental > Terrestrial > Soil > Wetlands > Permafrost | place: Sweden: Abisko...
TACAGTGAATGAAATGCCGATTGGATGCAATCCAATCGTAGCAATGGCATGTTTTACAGGTTACAATCAAGAAGATAGCATAATTGTGAACCAGTGCGCAATCGAAAGAGGTCTATATCGTTCTGTATTCTATCGCACTTATAAAAGTGAAGAAAATATCACTTCCAGCAACACCACCATGAGTAAAATATGCAAACCTGACTGTAAATAAGTTTAAATATTTTAATAAGTTGTGAAAAAGCTTGATTCAGACGGGATCATTTCGCCTGGTTAAATTATTGAGGATTAATAAATCCTTATCGGAAAGGTTATAACTCCTACCGATAATAAAGATCAAAGCATGGAAATCAGGACTAAGTTTAAAGATGCTTCACTTCGGTCTCGCAGGGCTGAAAAGGGGATTGTTGATATGGTGATTGTGTCCTAGAACTCAACAGGCAATAAATTTGCTAAAGTTAGAATCAGAAGCATTCGTATTCCACAAATTGGGGATAAGTTTGCTTCAAGGCATGGGCAAAAGGGGACTTGTGGCATGACTTTTCGTCAATAAGATCTTCCCTTCACAACTGAAGGAATAGTCCCTGATATGATTGTCAACCCTCATTGTATTCCATCTCGAATGACAATTGGGCACTGCATTGAGTGCCTAGTAGCCAAACTTACTGCCATCAAAGGCAGATTTTCAGAAGATGCCACCCCTTTTAGAAATTTTAATATGGAGTAAAAAGCAAAGGAAATTCATAAAATTGGATATCAGAAACATGGCAACGAGCTAATGTTTAATCCTTATTCTGGAAAAAGGCTCTAAAATTTAATTTTTATCGGGCCAATTTACTACCAAAGATTGCGACATTTAGTGGATGACAAAATGTATGCAAGATCAAGAGGTCCAATTGTGGCTTTAACACGTCAGCCGACGCATGGGCGCAGCAGAGCAGGAGGGCTTAGATTCGGCTAAATGGAGAGAGATTGCGTGATATCCCACGGAATCAGTTCATTTCTTCAAGAAAGACTATTTTTGGTGTCTGATAAATTTAGAATTCATGTGTGCTCGCGCTGTGGTTTGATGGCAACGACAAACATATCCAAAAATATTTACTAATGTGGAGATTGTCTAAAAGTACTTATATTTTTTATGAAGGCTGCCAAAATATTTCAAGTCAACATCCCTTATGCAGCCAAGCAATTGCTGCAGTAGTTGATGGCCATGCATATAGTGCCGAAGCTCTACTTCCAGCAAAAAAAACGTTTTATTTGATTCTATGTGATTCTCATCATTTAATTTATATGAACTTTTATTCGTCAGAAATGAATCGAAAATTATACTCCCGGCGAAGAGTATTATCAATAAAAAGCAAGACTATCGATAGCATACGAATATAATAAAAAAAAAACATTGTAATGACCGAGCATCACTTAATGCATCACAAAAAGATACTCGATAATGATTCAACTAATGAGTTGGAGGGGGAAGAAAAAACTTTAATTGATAAGTTTAAGAGGTCTGTGTTTTACCCTTTGAATAAAAGTATCCTTGAAAGCGGTGCTAATATCAAAGAGTTATCTTAGTTTATAATCGACTGGGCCATTAGTCATGATGTTGATCACTACTCTTTCTTATCGTTTCCTTATAATTCTGCCATCTGTCAAAAGCAATAATCTTTTCTCAATATTAAGTATGTTTATGAAGGAGCTTTGAAAGCAATTCCAAAATTATAGCTCAACCCTTAGTTTTTAATTAAGGGGTAAGCTGATGGTAGCAGTTTTCCTTCCGGAGGGATGAGACATACCCATCAGGCTCGAGCATACAATGTCTGGGACCAACAATCAGAAATATTCATTAGAAGAAAAAATAAGGTGATGTATATTCCTTCTTTGTTAGTGACTCATCAAGGGGATGCCTTAGATGACAAGACTATCTTTAGAAAATGCGAAGCAGTCATGAAGGAATCAGCAAAAAAAATGCTGCATACTCTTGATATTAAAACCAAATAAGTCTTTATCAACCTCGGCCTTGAGCAGGAATATTTTGTAATTCCCAAAAAGGCTTTCTTGCTCAGGCCAGATTTGATTAATACAGGCAGAACTCTCATTGGATAAGTTGGAGCAAAAAATCAACAGTTTTCTGATCATTACTATGGGAAGATGCCTTGCAAAATATAATAAATTATGGCTGAAGTATAAGCGGAACTCCTCGATATTGGTATCCCATTCAAAACAAAGCACAACTAAGTTGCCAATAATCAATTTGAATTCACTGCAATTTATGAAGAAGCAGGCAAATCGATCGATCATAATTTGATTACCATGGAAATTCTTAAGGAAACATTTGATAAACACGGATATACTGTTTTGTTGCATGAAAAACCTTTTCAATAATTAAATGGGAGTGGAAAACATGCCAATTGGTCTTTTAATTTGGTCGGAGAAGATGGTTAAATTAGGAATATGTTTGCTGTTCCTTCCGACCCAAAAGATTATCAGCTGTTTAAACTTTTCATGTTGCTTAATCTAATGGCTATCAAAAGAAATAATACCCTTTATCTAGCCTCAGTGGCTCCTCCCGGCAATTAAATACGGTTAGGTGGTCACGAAGCGCCTCCAAGGATTATTTCCGCCTATTTGGGAGCATCAATCAGTGCTATTATAGATGGAAAATCTATACCAGTCAAAATGAACCTTAGAGATAAAATATTTAATTTAAGCGAAGATGTTTATCAAGAAGATACTGAGAGAAATAGAACGAGTTCCTATGCTTTTACAACCAACAAATTTTAGTTCAGAGCCCTAGGGTCATCTCAAAATCCTGCTTTTCCTATGGCAGTCATATCAGCAACTCTCGCCAAATAGTTTAAAATTGCTACAGGAAAACTTGAAAAGGGATATTCACTTGATCAATTAATTGAGTAACTTAGGTCTGAAACTTTAGGTGTTAGATATGAAGGGAATGGCTATGCGAAATAGTGGGCAATTGAAGCTAAAAAAAGAGGACTTTATGTTAATGAATAGTTTATCGAAATTTTATAAAAAATGAGGGCTTAATGCAATGTTTTTTTAGAGATAGGAGCTTGTAATTCAAGTGAAATAGACGCCAAGTGCGAGGTTATGAAGGAAAACTACATTAAAACAGTCTAATGCTAAATTAAAACATTAATGCAGATGGCATATAAGCAAATTATTCCTAGGGGCTATGCCTATTTAAATATTTTAAATCACAGTCACTCTTCTGAGGAAGGCATTTTACATTTTAGTGCCAAATTTACTGATATCTTTCATTTATCACTTGAGGCTTTGAATAATTTGGAATTATTATCTCGCAAATGCAATACTCTTCGTTAGGGATATCACCTTAGAAAACAGCTCAATTAATGCGGTCTTTTACTAACTCAAGTTACGAGCCTATTGGAAAAAGACGATAGATTTCCTGACATTTCTGACTTCTTGCTAATGTGAGTCAATAAATGATTCAAATATAATTACTATATGAAAGTCTTTTATATTATTGAAAACAAATAGCATTAATAAGATGAGGCCAGCAATGATTGGTATATATAAGTAGTAGTCATAAATCAGTGTATTCATTTCGCATAAGGACGGAAATTTGAGAAAGGACTGCCGAAGCTTCCATACTTATATTCATTAGACTGTTCCTGATTTGTTTACACGCAAAACATAAAGAAGCTCATATCAGTGGGAGCAATAGGATAGACATACTAAACTTGAGCGATTTCCTTTTTTTCTTTTATAACTGGGGTCTTAAAAATTTATTCTTTTATAAATTCTGATTGCATCCTTTCTTTTGCCTAAGGAGATTAGGTTATTGTCTGGTCTTCTGCAGAAGAGTTAGAAGGACTAGAATCATGTTCATTCATCATTATCATCTTCGCTTATTCTTCTAGGCTTTTTTATAATTCTTTATGTTCTTACTGAAAACATTTTTACTGTTTAAGTATTTTTTAAACAAACAGAATATTTGCTTTTCTCTCATAGAAGGCAACCCTTTTAGGTCCCACCTTTGCAAAAAATTTTTGAGCATGTGATCTAATTTGACTAAGGGTTCTTCCCTTGAGATGTAACTGTATCTCCTTCCAGTTTTTTCCATACTTGTCTAAGAGTTATTCAAACTTCTCAGCTTATTTCTTGGTCCATCTGCCATTGTGTTGATTCTTATGGCTCGTGTTTTGCTAAAAAGAAGTCATACTTGTTTTGTCAAATTAATAATTATGATAGACTAATATCTCTTTTTTATATAAATTGACTAATTCTGATATAATCTGATGAAATATGATTTTGTCTTGGTGGATGCTATAAGAGGATGAAGAAAAATAAATGCCGACGAATCTGTGGTGTTGAGGATAAACTGAATAAAATTAGTATCTTACAGGAGCAAAGCGCAATAGCAACTTCTATATTTATTGAATTACGGCATAAATGCTGTTTGAATATATTGGATATTAGGGAATATATTTGTTTAATTAATAATATTTTAATTCCACAATTCATAATGATGAGAAAAATCCAATCATGAGTTATGATTAACTTACGATTAGTCTTTCCTGATACACCACCTTATCTTTCCATTTTAATCATCAGCTATGCCTGACGTTTGCTCTTATTTATCAATCATCGTCATTTATGCAATTGCCCCCAACATGGCAAAGCCCATGACTATTGATTTATCCACATGCCAATTGCTGGCTATTCTGCCTCAATGATAATTTGTTGATCTAAATGCAATAAATTGATCAGATGCTTCTCTGCGAAGAAATTAATATTATCCCAAATAAGTTAGAATTAAATCAAAGACAGTCAGCTACCTGCAAATCACATCTATTGATGAAGAATTTCCTAGATCATTAGAGGCAGTCTTTTACCACTTCTACTTTTAATGTAATGATTGAATTTCTAAAGAACCCCTTTGTTGACTTTGGCAGAAATTGTATTTAAGTTTGCAGGTCGTTTCAATTCATAATCGTCCAAAGGGTGCACCCAATTCCAGAAATTGAGATTATGAAGATTCTTATAAATAAAAGTATCGTCGCCATAGTTTGAGGGGTTATTCTTTGGGTTTTACTGTTTTGATCGGTACCTGAGGTCAGGATGGATGTAGTATTTATTAAAGTTGTCACCTTTTTAGCTTGAGCTCTTCGTTCTGATATGAACCGGAGGCAATGAATTTGTTTTTCTATCGGGCTTATTTTATCTAGATGACGGAGATAAACATGGATGTTTTAGAGTTTTGATTCGACTTCTCATTATGAATAAATTTAATATGATCGAAATCAACAGAATCAAGAGGACAGCAATTTTATATCTTATAAAAGTTTATTTGCTTTCTCTCATTATCTTACTCTAAATTATAAAGATTGACTCAATAATTGGGAATATTTGGTATACAAAGTGGCTTTAAATTGCAAGATGTTGAGCATAAAGTTTGATTGCTTTATCGAACCGTATTTAATTAATTTCTATCTTTTTAAATTGTATCATCAACAGGGGTCATTTTATATCAACAAAAAAATAGAAAGTTCAATTTATTCGCCAAACAAATGAAATCAAAAAGCTCCTTCTTTTCAGTTATAACATTGATATCTATTTTTCCAATAATCTAAAGTTAATACTGCTTGTAAGATTAGCTAAATACAAATATTAGTGCCCTAAGTAAAAACAAGGAAGTATGATACTTAATAGATTTAATAATAAAAATATGACAGTCAGAAAGGTTGTTCGTATTTTTGTACATCTAGGTACTCCCTCTTTTTAGTCCAAAGATCTTCCCATTCTGTTTCCTCGATAATTTTACTTTTTTATGTCTATGACTGATGTCTGCTGCTCTTATTATTGGGCTGTTCCTAGCTGCGTGACTCCCCTCGGTCTTTGTCGTCTCTTGGTGCTTGGCTCATTTGATGATTCAATTATTGATTTAAAATTAATACATGGTGATTTTAATAAAGCTCATAAAATATTAGGGCAATCTTAGATGTGGATCTAAAGAAGGCGAGTTAAGTCAATACTTTAAATAAAATGAAGTGATTATAAAATAAGTCTAATCGCTAATGGCGAATAATTTGAGTCAAAACAAATCAACATCCTCCTCCTATGGCGGCTTGATCTTTTAACTTAACAATTCGCATTTCCTCCTTTATTACACTTATATTTTTTCAATTTATTTGTTTTATTTGTACTCAGTCTCCAGTTGCTTACTTTCTCTTTTCACTTACCTTGATCTAGATCTCGATCTTTATTTCATATTGAAATCATTGTTTTTTTAACTGCTCTCATAATCAAAATGCATTTTCCGGCCAGTCTTTTCGTCTTTTAAACCCTTTTGGTCTGTTTCAGCAGGGGGTATGCGTCCAATCCTTTTATGAAGTTTATACTAATTGGTTTCCTTAAAAAGCTAGCATATACTGAGGCACATCAAATGATTAACAATTTAAATGGAGATGGTCCACTGAGGATAATAAATATCTGGAAAATGGTTATATTTTTTGGTTATCTTTTCTGTTTATTTTAAAATTTCCTTGTAGTTGAATTTTTGATTGTTTCGACATTTAAAATTAAGCATCCAGCTTTTTATCTATTGCGGCTTCGTATGCAGGAGTAGCAACTCATCAAGCTAGTCCAACATTCTAAAATGTTCAGCTCGAAATGCTCGTTAAACTGGCAGAATGCGATGGCAATACCTCGTTATTTATTTTCCTTCCTCGTGAACATCTTTAATTATGGCATTGACCACTCTCACGGGGTCAATTTGTGTGTAGATTGGATTGATTTTAATAAAGCATAAGCACTGAATTCAGAAACATCTTACACTGACATTTGTTTCAACTTGCATCAGGAGCCTATTTGCTGGTTTGCTGTTGTAGGCGACTTCAGTTTAAAGGTTAATATCTTTTCCATCCTATTTAATCTTTTTGTGAATTAGCTGCTCAGTAACATCGCTGTAGATAGTCTCAATATACTAAGGATAAAAACTTAAGATACTTCCGTTATAAAATTGTAGGCATCTCTGAGTGCCTGCTTTTCTCTATTTTTATCGCAGCTGATGAGAAAACCCTTGCATGATTCAGCCTAGGCTTTCATCAATGATTATGTAATAAACAATATCAATTAAAGGTAAGTGAACAACATAGTTAAATGCAAACAGTTGATTTAATTAAATGAATTACTATTGATTAGATATGTTTTAAATAATCAACCAAACACGTATTTAACTCTGCTGACTTCACAGATTTGATGATTTTTGTCCTCGGCTTCTATATGTAACTCGATTGAGGTTTTGTCCTCTCTAATTTGCATAATGGCAGGTATTTTCTCTACCACAAAGTCTAGAAAGAGGTTTTTCTTTGAGTTTTTATCATACAGATCGGTGTTTTCACAACGAATTTTAGTGACTGCAATCTGCTCCATGTAATTAAAGCGTTATATTATTTGTGCAACTTTCTTTGGACCTTCAATTGTAATTATAGTCCATTCATTGCATATTGTGGGTACCAAAGTGATTCCAGCTCGAGGTTTAAAGGGAGTGGGAGTAGGGCACTAGACAAAGTTTACCTTTCCTTCAATCATGTCAATCTCAATATTTTTCAAATTTCCATAAACGCTTTATAAGATGGCAATTGGCAGCAAGGAATTTAAAATTTGATTAATAAAAGGACAAGGCTTTAGTTTTCGAAAGTAATATTTATAAAATTTCTTGGAACTAAAATCTTCATCAAGAGACACTGATTTGGCGTGGATCTGACTGCCATTCCATATTAGCTTAACAGTGTGCTACTTTCGATAGAGTTCATTCAGCGAAATATAAGGAATGGTAATCGTATTGCCCATTGCCAATTTGGCATATGCAATGTCATACTTTTCCTTTTGAGTGAGTTTTGATTCATCGAAATTGGTATTGACGAACTGACTAAAATAGTTGTTTATATCTTCAATTTTAGGTTCCTTTTTGGTATAAAACCAAGAAATTAGGAAAAACAGTGATCTGAGATACTACATTATAAGCTGGTCCTTAATATCGAATTGATTGAGAGGAAATAGCTCAGTGAAGATATACTTACACATTTTAACAATGTTTTATGGTTCAATGAACGAACTGTCCTCTAGACAACATATGATAAGTAAGAAAATGTTTTTTCTGATGGGCTCCATTTTAACTCGATCGATATAGGCGCCTCCTATCTTAAAAAAGCATCTGACATCTTCAAAGATATCGATAAACAGCAACTTAAACTCTTCCAATGATTTTTAAACGCAGGCTTTATAGTCCAAAAGTTCAGTTTTAATTTATGTACTTTTGGTTGTCTCCTTTCTTTGCTTCAACTGAGATTTATTGGCGACACACATTTTCATGATTCCCTGCAGTTCGTTAATTTCTGAGTCAATGATATCAATTTGATTCCAAATAACGTTGTTAAACACGTACTAGTTTAGTTTATGAGAGGTATTTACTAAGATTCTTATTTTACGCCAAACATCACTTAGAAGAAGGTCATTTGAAAAGGAAAGAGAGCAAGGAATAGTTTATGTCTTCTTCTTCTTGAACAGCTCATTCGCCACTTGGAATTTAATATAGGATTTCAGGGCCAGCCCATCATTGTCTTTGTTATCGTTGATGCTTTCCAATCCAAACAATACCACTCGATTTTTCTCAGCGATGGAGCACGAATATAGCAAGTTGAGTAATTCCAAACTTTGGTATCCGTCATCAACAATTCCTATTCTAAGTTAAATACTATTTACTGAAGTTGAGCCAACTTGTCAAGAGTGTTTGTATCGATAATATTCACGATTTGATTCTCCACTTTCTTCTTGACCTCAAAAGAAATCTTATTAGACCAGTCAATAACTAATGGGCTATTTATGGGACGATACTTGCCAGTGCACTTCGCAACCTACAAAGATATTGTGGCTGCAAGCATTGTAACCAGAGGATAAAAGCTATATTCACTAATCTTAATAAAATTTCGTGCTCGAAAGTCTTAGTATTTTTGATTTATTTTTTAAGAAAGAATCTTCAGTAGCTGCATGGTCTCTTACTCGTTGCTTTAATCGAAAAGTCCAGGAATTTTGCTATTGTTTTGATAAAAGGCTATTACAGCTTTGGCAAAAAGCATGGCATCCGAGTGTCTCTTCACTAGCTGATCCTCTAAGGGTGCAAAGCTCAGTTTTTCAACTAAATCAACCTTTTCACAAATTCCTCCTTTAGTATAAGTACCAAAATTTCTTGTATCTTAAATTAAAAATGAATTTTAGTCGAGAACAGTGACTGGTCTTGCATCATGATTGACGTATTTCATGCCTTAAACATATTTAATGACTACAAAATCTCCTGTTTTATAGCAGTGAGGACTACTTGTTGTAACTTTACCCCTCTCTTAATTGGTGATATGGTTCACATTGATCTTTGGAAATTAAATCCCTGAATTGAACATCTCCCATTAATTTCCAAAATCAGTAGCAAACAACCCAAAAAAGCCAAGTTGGATTGCGAACATTAGCACTGTTTTTGAGTTCTTCTGTGATCGAATGGATTTGTCAATGGCCATAATCCTTCCTATATCATATATGTCGCAAAATATGACAACATCGTATTTTAGGCAGTCTTCTTCGCTGATTTATGTATTGAGCTTATCAACATAAACTTTATTATTGAGCCGATGGCAGAGTTCAATGAGTTGATCAGCCCTCGTCTTTTTGCCCACGTATTATTTGCCATAATCTGATTGAGGGCAACAGTACGGAAAGTATTGTAGCAATCTTAAAATTTAATTAGATCGGGATCATGGAGTGTGATAAGTTGCGGCGAAAGAATAACTAAATTAGTTGCGAGATCTGCTCCTATCTAGATGACTATTGAATTACTCTTGAAAGGCCTTCGATATAGATTTTCATTTTTCCAAACTTTCTGAGAGTTGTCCTTCCGAATACACTGAAATTTTATTTTAGATTTTTCTCCATTCAAACAAGGTAATTAATATCTCAATGATATGATGACTGTTTATTAAAAGGCAAAATTTCATGAAATATAAATGTTTGGAGTGTAAATTGATTCATTAATAAATTTGGATATATCAATCTAAGGTTAAACGGATTGCAGTTGCAAATTGGAGTTTATGCCTTAGATATTAGACAAATTATCAATTCAGTTTGTCATCAATATTAGGTTCCTTTTCCTATACAATTTAAGTCAACCATTGCTATTAACTGTTTGGTCTCTTCATATTATCTATTAAATATTTAACTGATTTACTAAATAGAGGCAAAAACTATTGGCTGATAAATTTATTTCAAAATCATAAGCTCAAACGACCATTTTTTAAAAAATTGGTAACTTAAAATTTAATGCCATAAACTATAAAATTAGTAAGCTTTAGTTTCATTTTCATTTTTAATAAAATAGGATGTGAAATATCAGCCTAAGATACAATCTACTGTAACATCTTCTTCTGTTAGATCTACGAAAAGATTATTAATAAATTTGAAAAAATCCATCAAGAATAACTGCAGCTATTGTTAAGTGGCGGCAGGCTGCTGTAGCAACTAAGACAGAGAGCCTCAAAGAACTGCTGAGCCTCATAAACTACTACTCTACAGTTATTCGGATTCTACAAAAGATATTAAAAGTATTTTGCAAGCATAATAGTTGAAGTGATACTCAAGACCAAAAGCAAACTAACAAGCAAGCACATTTTCAAAATCTGTCTTAGAATTATGGTACGTTAACTCGCTTCTCGTTTAAACTCTGTAGACGCATCAGATCACGCTCAAGAATGGCTTTCTATCTCCTTTACTTTTTGA
>Ga0302280_1003744_pt1 | contig 10799 bp, 11 predicted proteins | sample III_Fen_E1_1_FD_198771 | JGI IMG/M metagenome (GOLD analysis project Ga0302280, IMG submission 198771) | Peat permafrost microbial communities from Stordalen Mire near Abisko, Sweden - III_Fen_E1_1 | ecosystem: Environmental > Terrestrial > Soil > Wetlands > Permafrost | place: Sweden: Abisko...
TGCTCTTCAACTGGGTGGGGTTTCGCCTGCTCGTTTCATTTATGGAGAAGCACCATGATGCAGGGATAGAAGCACGATTAGATTGCAATGATTACAACGAATCCGAACTGATTACGCTCAAAGTTCCGGTAACACATCTTTCCTATTACAATAATTCCAGCTTATTTGAGCGTGTGGATGGGCAAATAGAAATAAACGGCATCGCATATAAATATGTGAAGCGCAGGCTCTACAACGATTCCATCGAATTGGTTTGCATACCTAACCCCGTTTCCATACAATTGAAAAATGCGAAAGATGATTTTTTTAAAATAGCAAATGATCTTCAAAATACTTCGCAAAATAAAAAGGGTTCTTCTCATTCAAGATCAAAAATTTTTTCAGTTGATTGTTATATACTCAATAACATCTCCCTGCTCGGTGATTTGTTTTTTTCTGGTTCAAAACAAATGATCAACCAGCATTTTCATCTGCTTTCTCCCGCCATCTCATATCCGGGTCAGCCTCCACAAACAGCTTAATCGCTTCATTAGTTGAATCATTACTGTTGTTCAGGATGACTCTGTTATTTCCGGAAGCAGTTTCTGGCTTGCTTGTTCTCATGTTTTCTTGTTCCTTCTTTCTTAATAATAATTTATATGCCTTATATACCGCTCGAAGAGCATTTGCCCGGCATCACCGGCCTGCTTGAGTATAGAAAAGATACTGCGCAGCCAATCCGTGCCTTGACACAGGTTTTGTTGCGCGGCCCTTCCTCACTGACAGAAGGTGAACGCGAATTGATTGCAACCATCGTGTCAAACCGCAACGAGTGCGGGTTCTGCACTGCTGCACATACTGCGGCTGCAGATGTATTGCTCGGGGAACATGTCACTTCAGAAAAAGTGAAACAGGATATATCGACTGCACCTGTCAGTGAAAAGATGAAAGCTTTATTGACAATTGCAGCACAGGTGCAGCAAAGTGGTAAGAATGTCACAAAAGAGTCTATTGATAAAGCTAAAGCCGAAGGCGCAACTGATATCGAAATCCATGACACTGTTTTAATCGCCGCTTTGTTTTGCTTGTACAATCGCTATGTGGATGGGCTTGCAACGGTCACGCCAACAGACGCTGCCTTTTATCAGGGTCTTGGCGAGCGCTTATTTAATCATGGGTACAACCGCTTGCCTAAAGGCTATGATCATCTGAAAAAAAGCACCGTGCAATAATCTTGAGCAATGAGCAAAAACAAAACTATGAGCACAATCGTTTCAGAAGGGCCGTTTTCGGAAAGCAAAGCGAGGTTGCTTTCAATTTTTATAGTATGCTTTATCAGTACAATGTTTGGTGGAGTCGTGACAATGCTGATGTCGGTCTATCTCCCGGTCACTGTGAAAGATTTACTTGGTAATGTATCGGATGAGAAACTGAATGATGTAAGCGCCTACATCAACTCGCTGTTTATTTTTGGCTGGATGTTCGGCGGTTTTATCTGGGGTTTTGTTTGCGATAAGATAGGCCGTGCAAAATCTGTAATGCTTTCTACTTTATGTTACGGATTATTTACTTTGCTCACAGCAATATCACCATCATGGCTGTGGGTAAGCGCCTGCCGTTTTCTTTCAGGTTTTGGGATTGGTGGAGTGCTGGTCACTACTACTATTCTGATTTCAGAATTGTGGCCTGATAAAAAGCGTCCGGTGGCATTAGGCATTTTATCGGTTGCTATACCAGTAGGTTTTTTTGCAGCAGGTGCTGTCAACAATATGCTCAGTGGCTGGCGTCAGGCTTTTTCGGTTGGCATTATTCCGGTGCTGTTATCCATCGTCTCTGTTTTTGTTTTAAAGGAATCATCTGGATGGAAAGAAAGAAGAGCTTCTGAAAAAGAAGTTTTCAGCAAAACACTTTTTCATGTCGAATATAGAAAAAACCTGTTCACTGGTTCTGTTATATTCGGTGCGATGCTGATTGGTTTATGGGCAATTTTTTCATGGGCTCCAACCTGGGTACAAAGTTTGTCATCGGTTGATGCGCAACAGCAGCGCGGCTTTACCGTGATGATATTAGCCGCAGGCGGATTGACCGGAAGTTTTTTTTCAGGATGGATCGAGAATGCGATTGGATTACGCAAAACGATGATGATGTGCTTTACAGTTTGCTTTGCATTTACATTTATCGTTTTCAAATTGACTACAACTGTTTCGTCAATCACATTTATCGAACTGGCTGTGCTCGCCTTTTTCTTTGGCATCAGCCAGGGTGCGCTTGCTGTGTATATCCCATTATTATTCCCGACCATAATGCGTGCATCGGCAACAGGTTTTTGTTTCAATATAGGCAGGCTTTTCACAGGCACAGTTGTTTTTTTTATTGGTGCACTGATGGTTTTACTTGGTGGTTATGGCAATGCCATATTTATTTTTTCATTCATTTTTATAATTGGGTTCATAGCCACATTTTTTTCAAAAGATATTTTATTGAAAGAGAAAGATACTATTGCAAGCATAGCTGTTGAATAAAAGTATCGTTAAATGCTTAATCAATGGCATCTTGCTTTTTCTAAGAACTAAAGACTATAAACTACAAACTAACATGGCACACATACAAGTACCGGAAGGTGTTCCGGGCATCAGAAGCCTGGTGATGTTCAGGCCGGAAACAGGGAAACATTTATATGAGCTTGCGCAGGTTTTGTTGCGTGGGGAGTCTCTATTGAGTGAAGCAGAAAGAGAATTGATCGCGGCGTACGTCTCATCACGCAACGAATGCATGTTCTGTATGAGCAGCCACGCAGCAGCATCACGCTGTCTATATGGGGATGAGAGAAATATTGTGGATGATGTTTTGAATAATGTTGATCATTCACGCATCAGCAATAAGCTGAAAGCCTTATTGCATATTGCCGGCAAGGTGCAGATACGGGGGAAAGAAGTGACAGAAGAAGATATAGCTAAAGCAAGAAAAGAAGGTGCTCATGACCGTGAGATACATGATACTGTTTTGATCGCAGCCACTTTCTCCATGTTCAACCGCTATGTTGATGGGCTTGCAAGCTGGACACCAACTGACCCGGCCGCTTATGAAGAAATGGGAAAACGAATGGCGAAAGGATATGTGATGCCAACAGAAGTCAGAATGACCGAAAGTCCGGAAGTCGGAAAGTAATGCAGTTCTTTCTTTCGGACTTCCCGTCTTCGTGACTTTCCGACTTATAACAATCATTCATTAAAACCGACACTATGCCACATATTAATTTACCAGATTTACCGGGCATCCGCGGACCGATGGCTTTCAGCCCTGAAACAGCAAAACCTTTAAATGAGCTTGCTGAAATTTTATTGCGCGATGACAACAGCACTTTGTCACGCGGCGAAAGAGAATTGATTGGCACTTATGTTTCATCATTGAACGACTGCTTTTTTTGTCAGAATGTGCATGGTGCATTAGCAGGCCATTATCTTGAATGCGATATCAACGCGATTGATGCAGTGAAAAAAGATTATCAGTCTGCAAATATCTCAAACAAGTTGAAATCTTTGCTAAGCATTGCAGCAAGCGTTCAGAAGGGCGGCAAAAATGTCACGGCATACCAGATTGAAAAGGCAAGGAGCGAGGGGGCTACGGATAAAGAAATTCACGACACCGTTTTGATTGCAGCAGCATTTTGCATGTACAACAGATATGTGGATGGACTTGCTACATGGGCACCGCAGGACAGGCAATTCTATGTGAACCGAGCACCTCAGCGGGCAGAAGAAGGGTATATTGATTTTGATTTGTATAAATGAAGAACTGATGTGCGGATTTGCGAATTAGAAAATTTGCGAATGGAACAGCTATTATTTACCAGGTAAAATTTCTGAATCATATATAATAACAACTAAATTTTTCTTTTATGAGAATTCAAACAGAACCAATCGGAAGCATTCCCCGCCCAATTGAACTGATTTTAGGAATGCAGGCAAATGCCGCTGGGCAACTTGATGAGGAAGGGCTGCAACAATTGTTTGATGCCGCACTAACGGATACCATTAAGCGCTTTGAAGAGACAGGATCACCAGTCATCTCTGATGGCGAGCAAACCAAACCCAGTTTTGCAACTTATCCAATAGCAGGATTGAAAAACCTTGATCCGAACGGAGTGGTGATTCCTTTCGCAGACGGGCACACCCGCCAGTTGCCAAAAATAACAAGCGGCCCTTTTCATTATCAGACCTATGCGAACAGTTATCTTGAAAAAGCAAAACAGCTCACTTCGTTGCCTGTAAAGCAGGCTGTGATTGCTGTATCAGCGATCAGTTTATTGTATCCGCAGGAAGGCATTGAAGGATATTCGCATGAGCAGTTCATCAGCGATTTATTGAATGAAGCAGAGGCGGATATCAGGAAAAGCCTGAACAGCGGCGCATATAACGTGCATGTTGATTTCACAGAAGCGAGGCTATCGCTGAAGCTCGACCCAAGCGGCGGCTTGCTGAAATCATTCATTGATCTAAATAACCAGGTACTGAATCGTTTCAGCGAAGAAGAAAGGAAAAAAATCGGTGTTCATTCATGCCCGGGCGGTGACCATGATTCCACACACAGCGCGGATATTCCTTATGCCGACCTGCTTCCATTGTTATTTCAACTGAATGCAGGCAATTTTTATCTGGAATATGCAGGGGAAAAAGACAAACAATCGGTGCTATCGTCCATCAAAGAAAATCTGAAACCTTCACAAACTGTTTTTTTAGGAGTAACCGATGTGCTGAACCCGAGAATAGAAACGGCTGATGAAATCCGCGAAACCATCTTGCAGGCTGCAACAGTCATCCCTGTTCAACAGTTAGGCACAACCGATGATTGCGGCTTCTCGCCATTTGCTGATGATGTGTCTACTGCAAGACAGATCGCATTCGCGAAAATCAAATCCCGGATTGAAGGAACTCTTCTTGCTGAACAGGTTTTAAGCAAAACTTCTGTATTCGTTTAAGATATGATTTCTAATTACAAATTTTCTGTCATGGGATTTGAATATCAGGCATGGTCTCAATCCGATTTTTTAATTGAGGCAATGCCTGATATCCTGACGAAAGTTAAACCTGACGAACTATAAACTATAAACTACAAACTAATTATGCCACACATTAAAGTAGATAACAACCTGGCCGGCATCAGAGGGCTGATGGCCTTTCGCCCCGAAACAGCAGAGCCGATGGGCGCTTTAGCAAATGCACTTTTGAAAGATACAGATGGATTAAGCCCTGCTGACCGAGAGCTGATTGCTACCCATGTTTCTTATCTGAACGATTGTTTTTATTGCCATAATTCGCATGGAGAAATTGCATGCATTTATTTGGATGGCAACCGTGAACTGGTTGATCAGGTAAGAAAAGATTATCAGCACGCATCCATCTCAGACAAACTTAAAGCGCTCCTGAACATCGCTGGCAAAGTACAACAAAGCGGGAAGTCTGTAACTACAGATGATGTGGAAGCCGCAAGAAAGCAAGGAGCAACTGATAAAGACATTCACGACACTGTGCTGATTGCTGCTGCATTCTGCATGTTCAACAGATATGTGGATGGATTGGCTGCCAATACGCCCACTGATCTTTCTACTTATGCTCCACGTGCAAAACAGGTGGCGGAACACGGTTATGGCAAACATATTTTTTCAACAACGCAACCCATTGCAGCAGAAGTGTAAATTGATTTGAAAAGAATTTTTTCCATACTGTTGCTTGCAATCATGTTATTTAACTGGTTCGGATACCGGTGGTTAATTTCATTTATAGAAGTGAAAGCGGATGCGAATTTGGAGCAGCATTTGGATGAAAATAATTATGATGAGTCCGGATTAATTACTATAACTGTTCCTCTTATAAATATTTCTTACTATAATAATTCAACACAGTTTGAAAGAGTAGATGGGCAAGTAGAAATAAACGGAGTTCAATATAAATATGTGAAGCGCAGGTTATATAACGATTCTGTTGAGCTGATATGCATCCCCAATCAGAAAGCAATGAATCTGTGCAGTATAAAAAATGAATTCTTCAAATTGGTGAATGATATTCAGCATAAGGAGAACAAAAAAAATAGCCCTTCGTTCTCAAAAAATGTGTTGAATGATTATCTCATCTTTCATCATAGTTTCGAATGGAACCATATGTTATCATATTCTTTTGACTGGCGATCCCTGCCCGATGAATCAATGTCATCTCATTTTTCTCCGGTTGTAGAAAACCCGCCAGAAAAATTCTCTCTGCTTAGCTGTATATAAAACTGATTTTTTTAAAGCGTTTATTGCTTTTGTTAATAAGCGTGTCGCTACTTTATTTCAACCAAAAATTTTAATTAATGAGAAAGTTATTGCTTTGCTTAACAGGATGCTTATTGATGATGCTTCCTGCTTCGCTGCTTGCACAGAACAAAACGCTGACAGGGAAAATTACAGATGCAAATGGAAATCCGATCGCAGGTGTCAGCATAGTTGTCAAACAAACTACACAAGGAACTGCTACGGATGCAGAAGGGAAATTTAAATTGATTGTTCCGGCAAATGCGACAATCATTATCAGTTCAACTGGTTTCAAATCTCAAACAATAAAAGCAGATGCCATTGCAGCAGATCTGGTGATAAAACTGCAGGAAGATGTAGCTCATCTTGATGAAGTGGTAGTCACCGGATTGGCTACTTCTGTAAAAAGAAGAAATCTTGCAAATGCAGTGGCAACCATTTCTTCAAAAGAATTAAATGGTGTTGCTCCCGCGCAAACTTTTGATGCTGCATTGGAAGGAAAGATTTCCGGTGCTTATATCAATGCAAATTCAGGTGCACCGGGCGGTGGCATTTCCGTAAAGCTGCGTGGTGTTACCTCTGTCTATGGCAACACGCAGCCATTATATGTCGTTGATGGAGTTTTTGTCGATAACACGGCAACATCCGGCGGATTAAATGTAGTTACCAATGCATTGGCCAATGGTTCTCCCACTTCAAATCAGGACAATCCATCAAGCCGTATTGCGGATCTCCGCGCAGAGGATATCGAGAACATTGAAATCTTAAAGGGCGCTTCCGCCGCTGCGATTTATGGTTCTAAAGCCGCTGCTGGTGTGGTTATCATTACAACCAAAAGGGGCAAACAGGGAAAAACACAGATATCTGTTTCGCAGGATGTCGGATTTATCAAAGCAAGAAAATTACTGGGCGTGCGCACTTTTACCGCTGCCAGGGCCGCCAGCTTATCAAGTGACAGTGCAACAGGTGTTGCGCTCAGCCAGCAGTTTTTAGCAGCTCAGGCAGCAGGGCAAATTTATGATTATGAAAAAGAAGTGTATGGCAACACAGGCTTCGCCAGAAACACCGTGCTGAGCATGAGCGGGGGCAATGAAAAAACAAACTTTTATTTTTCTGCTGCTCAAAAAGATGAAGGCGGCATTGTGAAAAATACAGGTTACCGCAACAGCAGCTTGCGCTTGAATCTTGATCATCGCATTTCAGATAATATAAAAATTGGCCTCAGTACAAACTACGTAAATTCATTGGCTGACAGGGGGTTAACGGGCAATGATAATTCTGGTGTATCGCTCGGTATAGCGCTTTCCTCTACACCAAGCTTTGCGCAACTGCATCCGGATGCTCAGGGCAATTATCCCAACAATCCATTTGCCGCTTCCAATCCGCTGCAAACAATCGCTTTGATGGAAAACAATGAGTCCGTCAATCGTTTCATTACAGGAGTAACACTTGATGCAGGATTACAAAAAAGTAACCGGAGCGTAACAAAAATTATTGCAAGAGGTGGGCTTGATTTTTATAACCTGGTCACTACAGCATTGTTTCCCAGTAACCTGCAATTTGAAGCAGTTAATAAAGGAACCTCCATTCAGGGGTTCACTCAAAACCTGAATGTGAACTATATACTTTCCCTTGTTAATACTTTTACACCTTCCGATAAATTGTCATTTACATCTTCTGCTGGTTTAACCCAGGAAAACGGAAACTATGATAATTTACTGAATGTGGCTACTCAGACAATTGCCGGTCAATCCAACGTGAATCAGGCAGGAGCTTTGAATGCCACCCAGTTCAGGTCAAAATATCAGAACAATGGCATATTTGTGCAGGAAGAAGCAGTCATCGCCGAAGCTTTAAGTCTCACAGCAGGCGTCCGGTTCGATCGCTCATCAGACAATGGAGACGTTGCCAGGTACTATACCTACCCTAAGGCTGGGATATCATGGAACCTTACACGCTCGGGAATTATTAATGAAGGATTATTTGATAACGTGAAATTGCGTGCCGCATTCGGCGAAGCCACGAATATTCCTGCTTATGGAAGCAAATTCACTTCATTGGTGATTTCCAATATTGCAGGCAACCCTGGTGTTATCGTTGGCTCGCAGGAAGGGCAGCCCAACATTGCCCCTGAGCGGCAAACAGAAATTGAAGCGGGCATTGATTTTAGCCTGTTGAAAGGGAGGCTTGGCTTTGAAGCCACTTACTACAATAAAGATATTTATGACTTTTTGATGCTGTCAAACCCGCCATCTTCATCTGGCTTCTCCAGCAGTTGGGCCAATGCGGGCAATCTCCGCAACCGCGGTGTGGAGTTGGGGTTGAATGCAAAAATCATTGAATCAAGAAACGTAACTTGGAATACCTCTGTTAATTTCTGGCTGAACCGTTCTCTGGTAACCAAGTTAACAATACCATCTGTTCCGCAGGGCTCATTTGGTTATGTATTGGGTTCATTCCAGATACAACAGGGAAGCTCTGCAACGCAAATTCTCGGTTTGGATGGAACGGGGGGTGTGAGCAAACTGGGCGATGCGGAGCCAACGTTTCAGATGAACACATACAACGAGATCACTTTTTTCAAAAAGCTGAGCCTTCGGTTTCTTATACATTGGAAATATGGCGGGGATAACATCAACCTCACCAATCTTGAAAATGACTTCGGTGGAACGAGCGCGGATTTTGATAAAGTCACCAATAAAGCCGGCTTGCCCGATGGCATTTATCGGATTACGCAGGTGGGCGTGAGCGCAAGAGAATTTGTTCAGGACGCAAGCTACCTGAGATTGCGCGAGATCGGGTTGTACTATACGTTCAACAAATTACCGGTAAACTATGTCAGGGCAATCCGCGTTGGCGTATCTCTCAATAACTATATCACCATCACGAAATATAAAAGCTACGATCCGGAAGTGTCAAATTTTGGAACAGGCTTTTCAACTGGTGTCGATGTGGATCCTTATCCTGCAACCAAGAGGGCAGATTTTCATATTTCATTTGATTTTTAAAATCATAAACAGCATATCATGAAAAAAAATATCTTCATACAAATTGTTTTATCAGTAAGCCTCATTTTATTTTACTGCTCTTGCAAGAAAGATTATGGCAATCTGAATAGCCCGACAGTAGAAGCTTTTTTATCCAATGCAACAGAAAGCGAACTGAACAATCTGGTAAGCGGAACAGAATCAGGCATGCGCAATGTCCTTAACTTGTATCTCGACGATGCCGGAACGCTGGGCAGGGAGGGTTACCGTTTTTCAAATTCCGAGCCCCGCTATGTTACAGACCTGCTCGGCGGTGGCGGAGCTACATTGAGCAACAGCAATTTTTATATTACCAATCCCTGGGCTGCACGATACAGTGTGGTGAAAAATTGCAATACCCTCATAGAGGCTGCCACTAACTCAAACCTGATTACTGCGGCGCAAAAAAACGGATATATTGGTTTTGCGCAAACTATCAAGGCCTACCAGCTTTTATTAAACCTGAATCTCACAGACACAAATGGCATACGCATTGACGTTGCTGACCCGAACAACCTGGGACCGATCATAGGATATGATGATGCGCTCACTGCTATCGCAGCTTTGCTTGACTCTGCACAGACAGTTTTTAATGGTGCAACGATCTCCTTTACCTTGGCAGGTTTTTCAGGATTTAGCGATGCTCCCGGCCTCACTCAGGTAAACCGCGCACTGGCTGCACGGGTAGCGGTTTATCGCCAGCAATGGGCAGAAGCCCTGACCGATTTAACCGCTTCCTTTTTTGGTTTGACCAATGATTTTTATCTCGGCGTTAATCATGTGTTTGGCACAGGTTCCGGCGACCAGTTGAACCCCATGTTCATACCACAAAATCAAAATGGCGAAATAAGGGTGGCTCATCCGTCTTATGCTGCTGATATTGAGGCGAACGATGACCGCATCAACAAGGCCACACTTCGAAATGCCGTTGCATCTCTTGATGGGCTTTCCAGCAACAGAGATGTTTGGGTTTATACGTTAAGCACAGCAAATGTGCCTATCATACGCAATGAAGAGCTGATCCTTATTTATGCAGAGGCCAATATCCAGACCAATGACTTAACGGATGCCGTAACAGCATTGAATGTAATCAGGACCACTCATAATTTACCGGTTTACAGCGGTGCTGTAACGCAGGAAGCATTGATAACGGAAATGCTCAACCAGCGCAGATACTCCTTGTTCTATGAAGGTCACCGATGGATCGACATGCGCAGGTACAACCTTTTGAACACATTGCCAATCGACAGGCCCGGAGATGATGTCTGGACTGAATTTCCCCTGCCTGTTTCTGAACAGCAATAAAACCTGATGAAACCTCCTTCTCTGGGGGAGGTTTCATTTCTTAAATTTTTCTCCGGAATGCAAAAAAAAGTGATGATAACGGAGTAACTTCAAAAACAATAACAATGCAGGCAGCTATGATAAATATTCATTGGAGGTACAGGAAATACATTAATACAGCCTTCATTCTCGGGCCTATGACCATGATCATGGCATTCATT